>ERZ826146.28-NODE-28-length-163431-cov-7.491945_pt1 | contig 163431 bp, 212 predicted proteins | sample MGYA00519857_ERZ826146 | MGnify/ENA primary metagenome ERZ826146 (study PRJEB31778, sample SAMEA3449222) | human gut metagenome | biome: human gut; feature: human-associated habitat; material: faeces | place: United Kingdom | collected 2010/2012 ...
TTGCCGTGGTTTGACCCTCAGAAACTCCCTCGGTACTTTCAGGCATAAACAGGATCTTCACCGTAGCAAAACAGATCTTGATATCCTCTGCCAAACTTGGCTTACCAATATACATTAAATCCATCAGCAGCTTGTCATACGGTGTGGTATTGTACTTTCCATACACCTGTGCGTAACCGGTGAGTCCCGGCTTGGCCTGCAGACGAAGACTAAATTCAGGCAATTCCTTCACATACTCTGCTGCAATCTCCGGTCGTTCGGGTCTTGGACCCACAATAGACATCTCGCCTTTTAGAATATTAATAAGCTGCGGAAGCTCATCCAGACGGCAGCCACGGATGAAATGGCCGACCTTCGTAATACGGTCATCCTTATCACCGGTACTGAGTCTTGCAACTCCATCCTTCTCTGCATCCATTCTCATGGAACGGAATTTCAATACGTTAAATTCTTTCCCATTCTTTCCAAGACGCACCTGCTTATATAGTGCCGTTCCTCCATCGAGCCTGATCAAAACAGTTAAGATCAACATAACAGGACTAAGTACAATCAAAGCGATCCCGCTTAATGCGATATCAAAAAAGCGCTTGATAAATAAGTATTCCGGTTTAGGATCATACCGATCCACCAGCAGCATGGGTAAATGCATCAAGTGCATTCTCTGGGCCCCGGCCATAATGACATCCCCGATTCGCGGAATAACGAATGCACTGATATCATGCTCTACACAATATTTCACGATCTGATTGCGTTCATGGCTGTGAATGCAGCACAGAAAAACAACCTTCGCCTTTGTCAAGGTACTCTCGAGATATTCGGAATCTACCCGCTCCACATTCACGGTATCGATAATCTCATAACGCCGGTCAAGACCATATTCACTGATCAGGCTTTCAAGTCCTTTGAGTTCATCCCATACCAGAATGGTTTTACTTTTTTCAAAGGTCTTAAAATACCATTTATGTGCACCTTTGCTCCATGCCCAAATCACCAGATACTGCAGAATAATGGCAAGCAGAACCGGTAAAATATTGGGAACTCTTCTCATAAGCAGCATCGTAACGAGATACATCAGACCATCACTGATAATCACCGATAACACCTGGGCATAGATGATTTCCGATATTCTGCTTAAATGAATCATGAATCCCTGATACAAGTGCGCCAACAGATAATACATAACGCAAAACAGCGCAATAACCAGATAATTTCCTTTTTTATAATAGGGTATTGAAATGAGTTTTGAATAAAACTTCATCCATATACAGCCAAAGATAGCTGTGACAAATAACACATCCAAAAACTTAACTAACCGGATCAGAATCCGATTCTCCAGTTTCTTTTTGGATTGAAGAATCTTCTGTTCCATTATGGATTCCCCTTTTCTTCCGTCTTCTCCACATCATCAACGTTCATCTGTACCGAGAATATTTCCCCAAACAGATTCATTTCTACGTTGACAATTCTCTTCCGTTCATCAACACCAATTACCTTCAAAGCCTGATCCCCACAGATGCCCTGAATATTGATGACAGAATCCCCCGGCTGCAAACCGGTGGTAGATGTGACATTTTTTTCTCCTACACGACACACTTCTTCTATATGATTCTTTCGGAGTCTCTTCTCTTCCTCTATCCAGGGAATCTGCGCATCCTTTTCACACCACAGACCGAATTTCATTCTCCGTATCTGTCCAAGAAAGGGAATTTCCACCACAGCTCTCCGATGGGGAAGATCCAGCTTAACGATATAGTCCGAATATTGTTCCAACGGACCAATAATGCCGGTGACTCTTCCTTCCGAATTTTTTTCAATGTAACTGACCCTCATAATTCCATCCGTGTAAATGCTGCGTAAGAACTGCTCTTCCTCCGCACTTACCGGGATAAAGGTCTTTTCCTTCTGCTTCTTCTGATCCGGCTGATCAGAAAGTAAATTAGCGAACCTGGGAATTTTCCGAAGTTCTTCATATACTGCTTCCGGCTGATCCGATTTAATGAATACATAGCCGGCAAAGGTCTTCTTAACGCTGATATGTCCGACACCCTCCTTGCGCCAGACATCTTCATATAAAGGCACAAAGCATCGTTCAAACAAAATATGATCCATCCTCTGGTTGATCCAGGTACATACCTGCTGCTCCTGCCCGTTCACTGTCTGTATTGCATACCACATGATAGGTTCACTCCCATTTTTTTCGACATAGCTTCGCCATTGCCGCGGTGTTAGCCTCGACGTAAGCTGTCTTCTATGATCGTTCAAAAACTTCAGGAAGCGTATACTACTCAGAAGATTTCTCACTAACTATTCCATTTCATTTTTAACGTCTGCGCCGGTGGGGACCGGCGCAGACAAATCCCCACACTTATTTATAAATCTAGATTCATTTTGTCATCTGAATTCCGGCGTTTCCACCTTATTCAGATAACGGATTAGTTCTGAACGAACATTACAGGACCGGACTGTGTCAGGTCGAGTACGATATGGTCGAGTCTGATTTCCTTAACGGTAACCGGAACCCATTCACCATTTACAAGCTGTAATACTGTAACATTCTCTGTTCCGGCTAAGCCTTTAACATAGAAGTTAACGGTTACAGTGTTTCCTTTTGCTACAGGAAGCTTCGCATTAACGAGGTTAAGGATCTTTCCTGTTGCTGCTGTCTTAGCAGCTTTAACGGTTGCAGCGTCAACCTTTCTTAAGATAACAGTCATATTGGTTGCTACACCATTAACGATGATCTTTCCGCCCTGTCCTACTGGCAAAGTGTCAGTAGCAGAGAGTCCTGGAGTAGATACAATCGCATTGTTTGTGTATTCACCAACAGACATGCTTACTTCAGCTGCTGCTGTTTCGACAGCGCTGTTCTGTGCGCTCTGTGTAGATGCTGCTACTACTGCACCTGCTGACGGTGAAGGAGCTGCGCATACTGCCATAGGCATTACAAGAACTGCTGCTGCAGATACTAATGCAATAAGTTTCTTCATTGGACCAATTCCTCCCTTCTTGCAAAATTAAGTGTGGTTTATATCAACATCCTTCGATGCAGATATCAGTACATTACTCTTCGTCCTCAAAATCATATACGAAGTCGGTTCCATCGAATATCATACGGTCCATGCTTGCCACGCCTGCATTTACAAGTCCTGCCATCACAACGAACTGTCGGTCTCCTGTTGTTATTCCATCGAGTGTCAGAAGGAAATGTCCGGCTGTGATGTCCTCCCAGCCATCCCTCTTATTCATAGTCATGTCTCTTCGGTCATAGTAATCCGCAAGATATGCATTGCACCCCTGATAGGTGGTATAGTCGTATCTTCGCAGAATATCACTGCCCTCATCATAGTAGGCAGCATAAATACTATAGGTATATACATTATCCAGTGTGTAAATATAAAGTGCCTCATGTTCATTAAAGAAATCAGGCTCTTCAAACTTATGCAGTTCATAGAAAAGATCTCCTTCCTTCTGATCCTTTCCATGAATCACGGTATTGAAGTCACAGAGGTTTGTCTGATTCGGAATCTCGATATAAAGAGCCCCTGCCTCTCCTTCCTGTCCGTCTGCCATATGATTCTGATAATAAGTATCCGATGTAGCACTCTGCAAAAGCGGCCGGTCAATATCCGTTCCCGGAATATACAGCCATCCCCAGATCTCCGGATTTTCTTCCTGTAAAACCGTAAAGTCAATTCGTCCATCCTTTGCCGTTTCAAACTGAAGTCCGGTACGATTTTCTTCTGCCTCCGGTGTACTCTCTGATACACTCTCTGATGTCTGCTCTTCCGTTCCTGCTGTATCCTCCCTGTTGTCTGTATTGGAAGATCCGCATCCACTGAATGCTCCCAATATCAGCAGGATACTCACGATTACCGTCATTAATTTACTTATTGTTTTCTGTCTGATCTGATTTTTCATTTCTGATTTTTTTACACATCTCATCGTAGGTTTCTTTTGATACCTCTTGCTGTTTTCTGAATATCCTTTATGCTTCTTATGCTTGTACTTGTTATGCCTGTACTTCTCTGTTATCTGCAATTACTGCTCCACCGGCTCATAGAATACCTTTAGAATCAATTCAAACAGATCGGTCTCATCCACATAAAACTCCTCGAATACATCCCCCTGCTTTGTTTCTCCCTTCAGGGTATAGAGATAATTCTCATCGAAGCTGTAATCCTTTGCTATGGATACCAGATAGGTCATCTCATCCACCGTCAGACTGGTAACAGTCTGCGGAGCGATCGACTGATATACGGAAATCGGAAATCCAATGTCTTCCTTTGTCTTTTGCTTTACCTTCTGCAAATACGTCGTAATAAACTGCTTCTGACGCTCCAAACGATGATCCGCAGAACCGAACTCCTTCGTATCACGATTATGAATATAGGCAAAAGCAAGATCACCTTCCAGATGAACCTCCTCACCCTCCTTAATTACGGTGCTGTTTCCACTCTTAATATCCTCCAGTGCCACTACATCCACACCACCTACCATATCCGTAAGTGGTCCGATCGCACTCATATTAATGGCTGCATACCCATGAATCGGCATTTCATAGAACAGATGCTGTACGGCATTCACCTCATACTCACAGCTTTCTTCCACTCCATTGCCGAAGCCGTGCTGCACGGCAATCTGTGCCTTCACGGTATTCACAAAGGAACCGTTATTATCATAAACAGAAACATCCGTCATGGTATTCCGGTTAATCCCGATAACACTTAAGGAATCATCATGTGGATTTAATACCACCAGGAACAGGGCATCGGCCTGTCCGCCGTTTGTTCCTTCCGCTACTTCCTTCACATCCTTCGTCTTATCAATTCCCATGATAAGGAATGTCAGAATATCCTCGTTATATGCATAAATCTGACCGTTATACTTCACCCAGCCCTCTTTCCAGCCTGCAGCTTCTTCCTCTGTCGGTTGCAGTTCTATCACCACCGGCGCATTTTCAAGCTTTGGCGCCGCAATCACATTGCTGCGCAAATTCGCCTTACCAATCGCTCCCACAATCAGGAACGCTGCAAATGCAGCTGCAAGCAGTCCCGTAATCGCAGCAAGCACAGTCAACGCAACCACCTTGCGTTTACGCTTCTTATCGCGCTTCACCTTTTCCGGATCCAGAATCTGTGACTTCTCCAGATTCGCCACACGGTCTCTTCTATTTTTCTTGTTCGTTAACATGTTGCCCACAATCTCTCACCCATCATTCTGTCATTCTTATCTGTCATTTATCTAAACTATTTGTATAATTTGCGGTTTTTGATAGTTCTTTCACAATCAGCGCAGCCGGCGGAATATCACAAGCAGACCTTTCGCAAAGCTTCCGTCATATATGACTACTTCACATGCACCGTCACACTCACCGGATCCGACACATTCCCATCAGAGTCTGTCGTCGTCAGCGTTACGGCATGATCTCCCCTGGCATTGACATCATATTTGGACGCCTTCAGATTCTTAAATAATGTCTCATATCCATCCTTATCATCCTGAAAGCTCCCAACCGCATCAATCCATGCCGGAAGCTGCCCGGCGGTCGCATTTACGGTAGTACTCTTTAAGATAATTTTCGGATTTCCGGCCTTGGCAGCAGCTTCCTCCTCCTGCCGTCTCCTCGCTTCTTCCTGTTGTCTTTGCTCTTCCTCTTCCTGTGCCTTCCGGTCCGCCTCTTCCTGCTCTTTACGGCGTTGTTCCTCTATATCCGGTGTCGGTGATACGGAAGGAGAACTTTCAGCTTCTGTATCCTCTTCCGGCGTATCTTCTGCATTTGCTGTGGCCTGTAGTTCTTCTTCCTGTGCATCTGCAGGTTCCAAAGTCTCCGGCTCACCCGGAAGCGCTCCATCCATGTCTCCGTCAAATCCTGCCATTCCGATATCCTTCATAGCATCTCCGGTAGCTTCGTTTACTGCTTCAAACACTCTGGATGCTTTCGCCGCATTTCCGTCAAGATCCGTTACCGCATAATAAACAATGGCTCGGTTTTCATTCTTATTCTGAACAATCTTTTCTACTACGATCCGGTCTGTAACATCTCCGTCCTTGGCATCTACAGCGCCCACTCCCTGCAGAAGCTTCTCATTGTCAATGCCACTGTAATAAATCAGGTCATTTCCGGAAAAAGAAATTACCGGCGGTTTCCTGTCCTTATTAAGCAGCAGCACCACACAAACGGTAATCAATATGATATTTAAAACGGTAAAAACAACTGCCCATTTTCCACTGTCTTTCATACTTTTATTCCTCTGTCACATTTATTCCGGCTGTAATTTTTCCGACAGCATATACTGTTCGCGCATCTTTTCAAATCAGTTCAGACTACAAATTTATCTCTTCTAAGTCAGAACCTCTATCCAGCATCTCATCCAGATTCAGATCCGATTCTGCACTTTCTTCTACTGTCGAATCCATCGGACGCTTCTCGGTTAATTTTCTTGAAGCACGCATTCCTGCTTCTGCTCCGGCTTCTTCCGCTCCCTGCCTGCTCAGATCTGTTGTCCTCGTATGTCCGCCTTCATTTCCGTATTGTCCGTAATATTTTCCATAATATTTGCCATAGTATTTACCATAATGACCATAGCTCTTCGTACTCATATCCACCTTGTTAAGAACGACACCCAGGATACGGCTTTCTGTCTTGTCAAGCTGTGCTTTTACATTTTGTGCAAATTTATAACTGATCGCATTGTTCTCAATAACAAGAATGGTTCCATCACACTTCTTGGCAGCAACTGCTGCATCAATTACACTCCCAAGCGGTGGAGTATCCACAATCACATAATCAAACAGCTGCTTTGCTTTATTAATCAGGCTTTCAAAATTTTCTCCGCCAAGAAGCTCACTGGGGTTAGGTGGAACGGGGCCTGCAAAGATCATGTATAACTTGGGGAAGTTTGTTTTACAGATCACATCACTCAGTTTCTCCCGTCCCACCAAAATGTGAGTCAAACCCAGGCGCACTGCACCTGTTTTGTATCTCCCTACTAATACAGACTTACGCATATCGGCATCAATGAGCAGAGTCCGTTTTCCTGCCTCCGCAAAAGCCTTGGCAAGTTCCATGGCAACCGAGCTTTTTCCTTCATTCGGAGTACAACTGGTTACGGCGATTACCTTCAAGTCTGCGCCACTGAATTCAATGTTGGTACGCAATGTTTTGAATGCTTCTTTAATCCGGTAATCCTCAGATTTATCAAATCGTAAAGATACATGCTGCATGGTTAACTCATCCATGGTCATTCTCCTTATCTTCCCGTGCTTCTCTATGTTTCCTTCGTGATCCCATCCGGGATCATCCCGTTATTCCTTAACACCTTACTTACTCTGTTTATGCTTCTTCTTTTTCTTTTTGGAATTGACCTCATCTTCCTTCATGGGAATCAGTGCCAGTGTGCTTAAGCCCAGATACTTCTCAATATCATCCGACGACTTGATCGTATCATCCATGAGATAACGAATCAGAATTATTGCACTGATTCCAAGACATCCAAGCAGTCCTCCGACAAGTGCCCATTTTGAGCAGCCCGGGGATGCCTTTTCGGTTGGCATATTGGCCGTCTCTGCTACATTAACTGCGTCAATGTCCATAACATTCTGAATATGGGTGCTTGCATTTTCTCTTACAGAATTCGCTATATTCATTGCCTGCACCGGATCGTGATCCTCTACGGTAATCGAAACGATTCGCGTATCACTCGGCGTTGTTACATCGATCTTCTTAAGCAGATCTTTGTATTCCATATTTAAACCAAGCTCCTGAATCACAGCCTCCAATACATAACGGCTGTTGATCAGCTCCGTATAATCCTTCGTAAGCTGTGTCCCCAGCTGCACGTCACTGTAGGTAACAGAAGAACTGTCGCTCTTATTTAAAATATATATTTTGGTTGTAGACTTATACGTCGGAGCAATTACGAACTTGCTTAGAGCAAAACAGCTGAGCGCACAAAAAAGACCGATACTTAAGATCAGCCACACATGTCCCCACAGGACATAAAACAACTCCACAAGATCAATTTCTATTTCATCACGTTCATTTTGATTTTCCATGAAGTTCTCCTTGGTAATTTCTCACATTAATCATCTGACAGGATTCATCAGAGAATCTCATTTCGTATAACATGTTCCGGATTATTCACAAAAATATCCTCAGCATATTGATTCCCATATTTGTGAACAATATAATCCGCACATTTCTTTAATTCCGGTGCCCGTTTCTTCGTGTCATGTGCATCTGTTGCCACAAAATGTACCAGCTCCTGCTTTAATAGCTTTCGTGTAAAGCTCTTCATTCCAAACCCCACATTACCCATTACACTTCCGGCATTCACCTGAATATACGCGCCCATTCCTGTCAGATCTTTGATACGTTCAACATGATCTGCCAGACACTGATATCGCTCCACATGTGCTATAATCGGGAAATAGCCTTCAGATAAAAGGTCATAGACACCATTACGCAGATAATCGTAATCATCCATTGGAGCAAATTCCAAAAGTACATATCTGGAATCCGCCATCGTCCTTGCCACGCCGCCATGCAGCTCCTGTGCAAGTTCCATACGATAATAGAGCTCATTTCCTCCGATTAGTTCAATTGACAATCCGGCTCTGCCCATCTGCTCCTGTAGTTGTTTAATATAGACATTCATACTGGGGATGTGAATATTGTGTCGTCCAGGTTTATTATGTGGTGTGACAATGATAGTACGGATAGCATTTTGCTGTGCAATCCGTAACATTGCAAGACTTTCCTCCATAGACTTGGATCCATCATCAACCCCAGGCAAAATATGGCAATGAATATCAATCAGATCCATATTTTCATCCTTTTCCCTTTTATATGTATGCTATTTTTAATATCTTCCTATAATATATTATGCTATTAATAATATATTTTCAAGACATATTTTGCATGAAAATAAATTCGATTACGATAAAATCTTATAAATTATGTTCAATTTTATCCTCTCGCGAAAATTTATACACTTTTTATAGTGTATTTTCTTTTTTCTCGATATTTATTGTGCTTTTTGTATGTTTTAGAGGGGCATTTTCGGATACTATAGAGATCAAGAGGTTTGGAATCTATACATATCATAACATTGAGCCCCGATGGGCCGGCAGAAATCTACAGAAAGGAAAGTGGATGATCACAGGAAATAAAAACCGAACATTAGAACAATATCTGAAAGAACTGCGTAAATCCTGCAACTATTCCCAGGAGTTTGTTGCATCGCACTTAAACATTACGCGTCAGACATACTCACATTACGAAACCGGGCGGATCACTCCACCTGTTAATTCCCTGTACAATCTTGCCAAATTATATGGAATTCCGGTGGAGAACCTTTTAAATTTAGTAGTCACCTATAATATTAATATGGATTTTGCACGAACCATACAACCAACGAACATGAATTGTCCTGATGAAATCGAGGCATTTGTTGAATATACCAACGATCCACAAATTCGCAACAAATTAAAATACCTCAATCGTGATGAACGTCTGCTCTTATATTATTTTCAGTTACTGGATCTGCGTGACAAAGAAGACATTCTGGACTTTATGAAATTAAAATCCCACAAACGTCCGCATGTACCTGATGAAAAACGTGATTAGAAAAACCGTGGCTTCCGCCACGGTTTTTAACATTCTTATTTATTATATTTCTCAAGGGATTCGGTTAATTCTGATATACAAACGTTTCTTCATCTTTCATCGGATAACAGATCAATTCTTCTGCGTCCAGATCTTCCCTGTGCATGTCCACTGCCGTAATCTGATGATTCTGGTAAGTGGTGTAATAATAAATTCCCCTGGAAGCATTCATGCAGGAGGTATAAATCGTGATTTCATATTTTCCGTCCGTCACCTCACAGCACCCTCTCTGTTGTTCTACCGATCCCAGAATATGAAAGAACTGTCCGACACTGTCCTCCTCTCCCTTTCCAGATACTGCATGCATTCTTGTATACGCCACACGTACAAACCGGGACATGGATGACAGATCGCCCGGCATTCCGATCGCTCCCATTCCCCTGCTGTAAGTCTGCAGCAAAACTTCCTTTGCAAAATGATTCTCCGGTTGTTTTTCCGAAAGATGCATGTAATTATTCAGATTAAAAATCTGCATTTCAAAAGGTGGATTATTAGTAAGCACTCCAACCGGATTATCATATACCTTCAGACCGTCTCTCACAGATTCAACCACAACGGCTCCCGTCGTATCTGCTATAATCCAGTGAAGCTGTGCTGTAGGGAACTGCTCACTGAACGGAGTTCCCACAAGATTCATGTCAGCAAGTGTTTCTTTTGCTTCCTTCAGATCTGCACACCGGCTTAAAATCCACGGAATAAATTCAAACTGTGCTATATTATGCTTTCCATCCTGAACCTCTGCATAGACCGCATTCCCTACGAAGTTAAGTCCGGCCATACCGAGTCCCTTTTCATTCACCGCATCATAATAAAGCGGATACCCTCCTGCCACATGTGCCATTCCAATGATCGCATAGTGTGTATCAGGCATTCCGTCATGCCGGAATGCAAACGGATATTTCCTTGGCGTAATCGTGATCTGTTCTCCATAGGAAAATTCATAATCCAGAGTTCTTCCCATATAAAAATCTTTTGTTTTATAAGTTGCTGCTGTACACATGATCGGTCCCTCCTTTTTGGTAATACCAAAGCTCTTTAAACAGTCTTTATCTTTTTTAATTAAGAAAGCAGAATACCTCTTCTCTTAGATATTCTGCTCACTGATGTTATTATAATTCGTACGGTGTAATCTGATATACAAAATAATTAAGCCAGTTCGAATACAAAATGTTGCAGTGCGCACGCCATTCCAGGCAGGGTTTCTGCGTATCATCATCCTCCGGATAATAATTCTTCGGCACATCAATCGGAAGCCCCTTTTCCTTGTCACGCACATATTCCTTGTGCAGTGTATAACGGTCATACTCCGGGTGGCCCATGACATAAATCTCCTTACCGCCTTCACTCATGCAAAGCAGAACACCGGCTTCCTCGGACTCTGCAAGAACCGTCAGTTCCTTACACTGATGAATATCTTCGGAAAGAACTGCCGTATGACGGCTGTGTGGAATCAGGAAATAATCATCAAATCCACGAACAAGCGGATTCTTGCGGTTCATCACCTTATGATGGTATACCCCGAATAATTTCTTAGGCAGCAATACCTTCTTTAATCCATAATGATAATACAGACCGGCCTGCGCTCCCCAGCAGATATGGAAGGTCGACGTTACATGCGCCTTCGCCCAGTCCATAATTTCGCACAGCTCCGGCCAGTAATCTACTTCTTCAAACGGAATCTGCTCCACTGGTGCCCCTGTAATAATCATACCATCAAATTTTTTATTCTTTAGTTCATCAAAGGTATTATAAAAGCGATTCAAATGCTGGATCGGCGTATTCAGGGAAATATGACTGTTCATCTTCATAAACGTCACTTCCACATGCAGCGGTGTATTGGACAGTGCCCGTAACAGCTGCAATTCGGTATCCTGCTTCACTGGCATGAGGTTCAGAATGCAGACCTTTAAGGGACGAATATCCTGATGCATGGCACGATTTTCATCCATAACAAATATATTCTCATTTTCCAAAATTTCTTTTGCAGGTAATGCGTTCTGTACTTTAATCGGCATTGTACATATTTCCTTTCCCTGTTATATTGGCTGTCATTACCTCTGACATGCGATACTACTAATCATAGTCCTTTTCTCTTCTTTTGACAACCTCTGCTTTGGCGCAGTTTATCAGTAGATAAATACCTTCAGAACCTTTCTAAGAACTCATCCTCGGTCAGAATCGGAATGCCCAGTTCTTTGGCTTTCCTGTTCTTGCCTGAAGAGGACTCAGAATCATTATTAATAAGGAAGTTTGTCTTTGCGCTGACGCTTCCGGTCACCTTTCCTCCCTGCTGCTCCACATAGCTTTTAAATGCATCACGGTTCTTAAACCGGTGTACATCACCGGTAATTACAAAGATAAGCCCGGCACAGGTACCTCCTTCCGCACTGACAGCTTCCCCCTGTATAATACGAACCTCCTGCAAAAGGTGTTCCAGGGCTTCCTTATTCTTCGCAATCTGATACCACTCCATGACAGAACCAGACTTTTCCGGTCCGATTCCGTCAACATCTTCAAATCCCTGTCCGTTCTTCATCCGCTCAAGGAATCCTCCGAAGCTCACACTTCCTACGATCTTCCTGGCGGCATCGACGCCGATCATGGGAATACAGAGCGCATATATGAAGTTCACCGCTTTCACTTCCCGGCTCTTTTCAACCGCATTCAACAGGTTTTCACAGGATTTATCTCCGAATCCCTCCATATTGCGGATTGTTTCAGCATGCTGTCCCAGATGATAAATGTCGGCAAATTCATGTACAAATCCTTCATTCATAAACCGCAGCATAGTCTGAATTGATAAGCCATCGATATCCATTCCGGACTTGCTTACAAACCTGGTATATTTCTTTCCCTGCCTGGCGGTACAATCCGGATTCGTACAATGAAGTGTTTTCGTCCCGCTATTGCTGATATGGATCTGCGTCCGCGCACCGCATACAGGACATGTCTCCGGAATGTGGAAAGAGCCTTTTGCCTCCTTTACTGCAATGCACTTCGGAATAATCTTATTTGCCTTAATAATTTCCAGGGTGCATTCTTCTCCGATTCCAAGTCTCTCCATTTCACTGATATTACAAAGGGAAGCACGGCTCACCGTCGTTCCCTCCAACTGCACCGGTTCAAAAACAGCTACGGGAGAAATTGTTGATGCAGCGCAGGACCATTCTACATAGCGGAGCTTTGACGTTGCAGAAACATCCGCCCATTTAAACGCAAATCCGGCACGTGTCGCATGATGACCGGTTACCGATCCGGTAGCAGCATACACGGTATCATCATAACAGATGACCAGTCCATCCACCGGAATATCCATCTGCCCGCTCTCAACCTTATGCGTCCAACGTGCAATCACTTCATCCAGACTGTCCTCATTGCACCGTTCCCGTTCAACTGTAAGGAATCCTTCCTTATCCAGATAATCCATCTGCTCTCCGAAAGACCGGATTCCTTCTTCACGGTAAACCAGCGTGAATGCATGGAAATATACACAGCGTTCCTTTACCTTCTGCGGATCATCCAGGCTTAAGGTTCCGGAGGCAAGATTTCGCGGATTGGCATACTTCTCATCATCATCTTCGATCAGATCATTAATCATCTCAAAATCCGTATAGGAAATCGTTGCTTCTCCACGGACAACCATATGCCCCTGATAGGAAATCTTTAAGGGGAATCCCTTAATGGCATCTTTTAAAAAAGTAATATTATTTCCAACCGCACCGTTTCCCCTGGTTACAATCTTCGTAAGCTTCCCTTTATCATAGGTAAGAACCAGTGTCAGGCCATCCAGCTTCCATGACAGCCAGATATCCCGCCCTTCTGCCCACTTTTTCAACTCGGAGACCTGCTTGGTCTTCGCAAGGGAAAGCGCAGGGAATTCATGCGGTTCACGGTTTCCTCCCGTTTCCTCTGCTCCGGTATTCTGCGTCGGACTATCCGGAAGAATATAACCGGTTTCCTGTTCTAATGCCGTCAGTTCATCAAACATGGCATCCCATTCATAATTTGACATTTTCTCTTCCTGCCCCTGATAGTAGGCACCGGATGCCTCATTCAAAATTCCGACAAGCTCTTCAATTCGTTTCTTCTTAGTTTCCATTTTGGCAATCTCTTTCTTTTATATTTCAGTTTAAATAAGAATTATATCTCTTATGCAAACTGAATTTTGCAAGTTTTCCTGCAAGTCATTCTGTTTTACTTTCAGGCGGTTATTTCATAATTCCCGTTCTCATTCGATTTCTACTCTTTTTCATAAAATGAAACCTGTTTTTCTATTTGTCGTTTCCTAACAAGATCTTGGGTCACAATCCCTCACAGATCTCTTCTATTGGTAGACCGCATCGTATAACGCTTGTAATTCCGCCCCGAGTATCTGCCGATATTCTCCTTTTTTTAACTTTGCAAGTTCGATATTTACCACACGAATACGCTTCAGTTCCTTCACTTCATACCCAAGTGCTTTCGACATTCTGCGTATCTGTCTGTTGACTCCCTGGGTCAGTATGATACGGAAAGTAAACTTGCCGATCTGCTCAGCTTTGCACGGTCTGGTTTTTATTTTTAACTCTGGAAGCCAGACTCCCTCTCCCATCTTTTGAATGAAATCCTCTGTAATTTCTTTATTTAACTTTACGATATATTCCTTTTCGTGTCCGGCACTCCCCTTCATCATGGCATTAATCAGCTCACCATCATTTGTGAGAAGAATCAGTCCTTCCGAATCCTTGTCAAGGCGCCCTGCATAAGTCACTCTCACCGGGAACCTTACCATATCCGTAATTTTCCTGTCTGCGAAGCGATCCCGTTCCGTACAGGTTACTCCCACCGGCTTATAATAGGCCAGAACCACTTTATCATTCTTTCCATGAATGCTCTTTCCACGCACTAAAATGGAGTCCTCTGCCGAGACACGCATTCCCATGGCTGCGGGTTTTCCATTCACCGTAACCAGTCCCTGATCAATGAGACTGTCTGCATCTCTCCGTGAACAGACGCCACAGGATGCCAGATATTTATTCAAGCGTTCTTTTTCCATATTCCTGATATCCCTGATCTTCCTTATCTTTCTGTATTTTAATCTTTCTGTATTTTAATCTTTCTATATTTTAATCTTTCTATGTTCTTAAGCTTTGCCTTCTTTACATCTAACTCTTATTGTTTAGTCGTGATTTTATTTCATATAGCTCCTATAAATTCATCAATGATTCCGTTAACTCAACTTCTACCATGATCAACGATTTCAGCACATAAACCATTCCGGTTCTCACTGTTCACTCAGTTCATTAATAATTTCAATTTCACTTCACAACATACTTCTCATACTTCCCGGCATCGGCATGATGGCAATTCACACGAAGCCGTGTTCCTTCAGGTTCATAGGACTGTTCCAGAATCTGTGCATTTTCCTGCAGATACGAAACAATGCTGCCCTTGTCATAGGGAATCAGCAAGCGAACCTCCTCATAATCTGCATAAACTCTCCGGATAATTTCCTTTACCAGTAATTCGATGGATTCCGGCTGCCTTGCGCTGATGTATATCTTATTCGTTCCTGCTGTTCTCGGATATGTGGTTTCCCCCAAAGACATCTGTTGCAATTCTTTTTCCTGATCCGGTGTCTTGTGAAGCTGTAGCATCTGATTCTGTGGATTCTGATCCTGCAATTTCTGATCCTGTAGTTTCTGGTCCTGTAGTTTCTGGTTCTGTAGTTTCTGGTTCTGTAGTTTCTGCTCCTGCTCCATCTGGTTCCGTGGCTTCCCGGTCGTATTCGCTGTATTCGTGAGCCGATCGGCCTTATTAAAGACAATCAGCATGGGAATATCTCCAGCCTCCAACTCCCGCAGGGTCTCTCTCGTAGTCTCCATCTGTTCCTGATACCCGGGGTCAGAAACATCCACGACCTGCAGGAGCAGATCTGCTCCTTTAATTTCCTCCAATGTCGAATGGAATGCCTTCACAAGACCATGTGGAAGCTTATGAATGAACCCGACTGTATCCGTTAGCAGAAAATCCTGATTATTTCCGGTGTTGATCCGCCGGATTGTCGTGTCCAGTGTTGCGAAAAGCATATCCCTTTCCAGCACCTTTTTCTCTTCATCCCCTACAAACCGTTCGACCATATGATTCATAATGGTCGATTTTCCTGCATTCGTATAGCCAACCAATGCTACCAGAGGAATTCTGGATTGTCCCCTGCGCTTTCTCTGTGTTTCACGTTCTCTGGAAATGGCATCCAGTTCTTTACGCAGTTCACTGATACGATGCTCAATGTGACGGCGGTCAAGCTCCAGCTTTTTCTCTCCGGCACCACGGCTGCTCATACTGCCACTGGTTCCTCCCTGTCTGGTCAGTGCCTCATGCATTCCAACAAGACGCGGCAGGAGATATTGCAGCTTGGCTGTTTCTACCTGTAACCTGGCTTCCCGTGTTCTGGCTCTCATCTCAAAAATATTGAGAATCAGGGTTGTCCGATCAATAACAGGTGTTTTTAATTCATTCTGCAGGTTTTTGATCTGGGAAGGCGTCAAGGTATCATTAATTAGAATAAGCTGCGCATCCAAAGCCTGCGCAGCATCCCGTACTTCCTGTACCTTTCCGGTTCCAATGTAAAGTGCTTTATGCACGAATTCCATTCTTTGGGTAACCGTCCCAACCGGTTCCATGAAACACGCCTTCGCCAGTTGTTTCAATTCTTCCATGGAGTTATCAAAATTCTGTTCTTCTCCCGTATCTACTCCTACGAGCAGTACCCGTTCCAATTCTCTATTCTGTTGTTCCTCTGAAAAAATATCCCAATACTCTTCCATAGCACCTCTTATGAAATTATCCAATTACTTATTATTGTATCCATTTACTTCTGTAAATGTTTATCTTCCCCATGCTTCAATGACACTGATATAAGGAATCAATTACCGAAAAGTAATTTTCAAATGTTTTGCGGCAGCATCCCGGATTCTTAATCACTATATTTCCCTTCTTTAATCCCGGGAGTGTAAATGCCATTGCCATCCGGTGGTCATCGTAGGTTTCTATTGTTATGTTTCCACGTTCTATTATGCTTTCACGCTCTGCTACACTTTTACTTTCTGCTGCACTTTCACTCTCTGTTGCGCTTTTACTTTCTGTTGCACTTTCATTCTCTGTTGCGCTTTCACTTTCTGTTGCACTTTCACATTCTATTGTACTTTCACCTTCCGCTACAATATGATCTTCAGGAACTTTCCCCCACGGAAAAATCTGAATTCCGTCAATCTCCGGAGCCTCTTCGCACCGCACTCCCATTCGCTGCAGTTCTGTCAGAATCGCACGGATCCGGTCCGATTCCTGAAAACGGATATGTCCGATATTGTGAATTCTGGTAACACGGTCCGCAAAAGGTGCAAGCGCAGCCAGTGTCATCGTCTGATCCGAAAAGTCCTTCATCGAAATATCCACGCCATGCATTTCCGGCTCCTTCATAGTCAGCCGTATTCCTTCGGGCGTCTTCTCTTTCTGACATCCCATCTGTTCCAATACGTTCAGGAATTGAATGTCTCCCTGTAAGGATTTCTCCTGAACCCCCTTAACAATAACACTTGTTTTCAGTAAAGGAACCATGGCATAAAAGTAGCAGGCTGCCGATACATCCGGCTCAACCTCATATTCCGTAAGCCCCCATCCTTCCTGATGAGCAATCTCATAACAATTCTCCGTCTGTTCCACCCGAATGCCAAACTGCTTCATCATAGCAAGTGTCATTTTAATATAGGATCCAGCGGTTCTGCTTCCGGTCAGATGTATCTTTAATCCCGTTGGAAGGAGGCATGCTGCCATCAGTAAGGCACTTGCGAACTGACTGCTGAGATTCGTATCAATAGTGATTTCACTCATCTCATTCTCTTCCTGTTCTACATCATTCCGGCATCTATCTTCTTCCGCTTCCATCTTCTGTATTTTGTCTTTCTGTTCTTCATCTTCTGCAAATTGCGAAGACAGTTCAAAGGGAAAATGATATTCTTCGTTATTAAATCTAAACTTAACATTTAATTTCTCTAATATTTTCAGGATCGGCTCCATCGGACGCTTACGCATCTGTTCGGATGCATCCAGATAATAATTACCACCTGCAAAAGCCAGTGCAACCGTAAGAAACCGTGCCGCTGTTCCTGCACTTCTTACATTGATGGATGCCTCCGGGTTTGGAATCCTGCCATCCGTACCCTGAATGGTCACCTTCTGCTTTTCTTCCTTGATTTCTATCCGGAATCCTAGCTGGATCAGACAGTCTAAGAAGCCTCTGGTATCATCACTAAACAGGACTCCCGACAATACACACTTCTTACCAGATAGCGCAGCTAACAAAAACGCCCGGTTGGTAATACTTTTCGACCCTGGCACCTGAATAAGATACTCTTTCCTCGGATTCAGTTTTCTTACCTGATAACTATCTGCTTTTTCCATAAGTGTTCCCTTTCTTTGCTATCCTATTAACTATACTATTTTTTTCGTCTTATGCCAATCCTTTTTCAGGTTACTGTTCACTCCTGAATAATTATTTTTTCTACCACTCTTTGCGTGTTACAATCCGTATGGAAACAAAATAGGATATGAAAATAATTACGGCTCCGATCCCGACAATTCCCACCACATATGCTGCATCCGGTATGGAAGTCAGAATTTTCTCAGGTGCCGGAATATGTGCCACGTAATTCACCAGATAAATAACTGCAAAGATAACCAGAAAAGCTGCAATATAAAAATATCTGCCCTTTTCTGCTCCATACTTATAAATAACCGGGAAAGATATCGAAAAGGCTGCCGCAAGAATAAATCCTGTCACAAACAAAGTACCTGCATCAAAACCGGAAGTATTTATCATTGGGAATACCATGGCAATTCCTCGGATCAGCAAAGCCACGATCATTCCGGCAATTATGGTCAATAAAAAGAACAGATACTTTGCAGCCACCATTCTCTTTACTCCTCCCGGAGTTGTGAGATAAAACTTATTAAATCCACTGCTTTCATCCATGCTCATGGTTGTAATGCTCATCATCCCACCTAGAACCACCATATAAATCGACACAAATGATATAGTTTTCATGCAGACTCCCCACACAGCCATCGCCAGAATAACGATCACATACTGTCTGGCAAATCCTTTTACATTGTATAAATCCTTTAACAATAATCCTTTCATTCTTATCGCACCTCGTCTCTCTTAACAATATAAAGCAAAATATCTTCAATGGAAGCATGATCCACAACAAATCCTTCCTGTTTCCATCTTGCCGCATTTTTTACCAGTACATGGGCTCCATATGCATTTTCCATCTTTCCGATGATCTGCTCAGTCGGAATCTTCACCATCTGTTCTTTCGTACACTGGATCATAACATATTGCTCTAACAGATCATCTTTCGTTTCTTCCAGCACGACTTTCCCCTGATGCAAAATAACTATATAATCGGCAATCTTTTCAATATCAGATGTTATGTGTGAAGAAATCAATACAGAATGCCCGCCGTCTTCAATGAACTCACGAAAAATATCCATGATTTCATTCCGCACAACCGGGTCCAGTCCGCTTGTTCCTTCATCCAGAATCAAAAGCCGGCTGTCATGGGACAACGCTATGGCAATAGATAATTTCATTTTCATTCCCTTCGACAAATCCTTTACCTTCTTGTCTGTAGGAACCTGAAACTTCCTTAAATAAGCAAAATATTTCTTTTCCTCCCATGTCCGGTATAACTTTTTCATAATATGATGAATCTCTTTCGCCGTGAGCCCAACAGGCATATTACATTCATCAAAAATAACGCCAAGCTGTTCCTTCCACTGATTGCTTCCATCCTCCTTTTCATTGCCCTCCATTGGATGTCCAAGGAGATAAATATCGCCCGTTTCTTTATGTACTAAATTAAGAATTGCCTTAATGGTTGTGCTCTTTCCGGCTCCGTTTGCTCCAATGAACCCAACAACCGCTCCATAAGGTACCTGCAGGAACACCTGATCAAGCACAAAGTCTCCATAATGCTTCGTTAATCCCCGCACTTCCAAGGCATATTCCATATTTGTGTTTTCTTCTTCCATCATTCTATTCATTGCAATCTCTCCTAAATTTTACTGTTCTCTTTTTACGGCTTCTTTCCGAATCCCTTCTTTGTGATTCCTTCTGTACCGATTAACCATTACTCTTCACCATGATTCATCCTTCATACAGAATGGCAAAGATTTCTTCCAGTTCCTGTCTGGTGACTCCACTTTCCGAAGCAATCCGGATTGCTTCCTGAAAATGTTCTTCAATCCGTTTCAGATTTTCTTCTCGCAGCAGCCGCGTATCTGCCGCTTTAATAAAGCTTCCTTTGCCAACAACCGTTGTAATAAAGCCCTCCCGTTCCAGTTCCTCGTATGCCCGCTTTGTTGTAATCACACTGATCCTTAGTTCCTTTGCCAGCGTACGCATAGACGGCAGGGCATCTCCTTCGCGTAACGATCCCTGCATAATCTGATTCTTAATCTGGGATGTAATCTGCTCATAGATTGGCTTGTCACTGTCATTACTGATAATAATATCCATAGATCATCCTCATTTCTGTATGTAAGTGCTTATATATTGTGTATACACCTTATATACAATATTGTCAATATATATTATTCCAGAAGAACATAATAAATCATTTGAAGCTTATTTGAAGCCAAAGAAATCCCTGTAGGAAACCGAACGCCATGTTCTTTCAGACATAACTCCGGATTCTACAGGGATTTTCACCATACCTCTATTACTTTATTAACCAGTTATTTCACTACCTTATTACTTTATTATCTATTGCTTTATTTTCTTGTTATCTATATGCTTATGAGCCTTTACTTTCATGATTTTTTACAAGTACTTCTATACTACATCCTATCATTTCTATACTGTACTTCTACTTATCTATGCTAATGTCCCTGTACTGCCATTATTTCTGCATCCCGATCTTCCTTCTCACAATCACGAAACAGATTACATGAACGGCTGCCGTCAACGTCCAGGTAATGGGATAGGAAATATACAGCGTCTGTAAGGTTCTGCTCCACTGAAATATCGTATAAATATAAACCACACGAAAAACACATACTCCCATTAAGGAAACAATCATCGGCAACACTGCATAGCCAAGTCCCCGAATGGATCCCACCAGTACATCCATAATTCCGCACAGGCAATACATGGTACAGATAATCGACAACCGTTCCAGTCCATAAGCAATGACCTCAGGATCAGAAGAATAGATCCCAAGGATCTGATTTCCTAACAGATAAGCACCATTGCCAAGAATCAGTCCAACCGCCGTTACAAATAAAATACACTCTGCCAAAATTTTATTGATTCTTCCATACTGTCTGCCGCCAAGGTTCTGACTGGTAAAGCTCACGGCCGTCTGATGCACCGAATTCATTGAAGTATACACAAACCCTTCTACATTCTGTGCAGCGGTATTTCCGGCCATAGCTACTGATCCAAAAGAATTTACCGATGACTGAATCAGCACATTGGATATGGAAAACAGCACACCCTGTACTCCCGCCGGAAGTCCGATCTGCGCAATCTTTCCAAGCATTCTCCAATGAATACGAAGCTTCGTCCATTCTACCCTGATACAGCCCTCACTCTTCATCAGGCAACGCATGATCAATGCCGCTGAAACGCACTGGGATATAATTGTTGCAAGCGCTACGCCCGCAACCCCCATATGAAAATTGATCACAAAAATCAGATTCAGAATAACATTAATCACGCCTGCGGCTGCCAGGAAATACAATGGTCGTCTGGTATCCCCAATTGCTCTTAATATTGCACTTCCGAAGTTATATAGCAGCATCACCGGCATTCCCACAAAGTAGATCCGCATATAAAGCACGGAATGACTAATGACATTGTCCGGTGTATCCATCCATTGAAGCAGTGGTTGTGCCAGTACAATTCCTATAAAAGCAAGCAAAATACCGCCAAGAATACTTACTACAACTGCAGTATGAACTGCTTCCTGTGCTTCCTGCTCCTGCTGTGCACCATAAAACCGTGCTACCAACACATTGACACCAACCGATAATCCAATAAACAAATTCACCAGAAGATTGGTCAATGCACTCGTAGAACCCACTGCCGCTAATGCCTCGTTACCGGCAAACTGTCCAACCACAATAACATCCGCCGCATTAAATAACAGTTGTAATATACCTGAAAGCATCAATGGCAGCGTAAATAACAGTATTTTTCGAAACAAAGGCCCATGGCACATATCGATTTCATAGGATTTTGTTTTTTCCATTTTATCCTTACCCTTAAATCATTATTGTAAATTTGTAACGATTCAGTACAGGTCGAAGCATTTACTGCTGAGACCGTAAGAAAATGATTCAGTAATGCAAAATCCCATCGGCGAAGCCGATTTGGAATGGATTTTGCATCGTAACTGTGAAGGTACTGAACAGTTACGTAACTTTCGTCTCTATAGACTTTCCTCAAATTTGTCCAAAGAACCGGAACCACAGTACAGTGCCAGCTTATGCATCGTCATTTCCGCCAGATTTCTTCCTTCCTCACAAAGCTGTGCAATAAATCTTCCATACAGATCCAGCGTTTCTTCAGAATAAGAAAGAAGTTCTGCCTGCAGGCATTCTTCCGGAGAAACAGGAATTTCAGCAGAAAGGAACGCTCCTCGCAAAAAATCAGCTGACTTTGGATATCTGACAGCCAGTTCCTCCAGCCAGTCCATCCAGACCTTCATGATTTCTTCTGCAATCTCCTGTTTCACTAGAGTAATCTCCGGATTCCACCCCTTATCCTTCATCATCCGAAGATCATGAATCCGGCTTTTCAACATTTCTGTTGTCCAGCTTCCATAGATACTCTGCCTTGACATGGCAAACACCTCAAAGCTCTCCATTTTCCGGAAGCAGCGTCCTTCAACCGGATTCCCTGCTGTCTCCCATTCCAGTTCGATCACTTCATTAATCAGTGCCCTTTGAAAAGAACCTTCCTTCTGTTCCTTTCGATCCTTCTGCGGAATGCTATGAAGAATGTTATCCGTATGATGCTCCAGATAATTGTCCTCACCACTTGTCAATCCCTGTTTCTTCATCTCCTTAATAATCATAGCCACAATCAGTTCAATCATATCCGGAATCCGTTCATCTCCATTGGGCAGCTCAACAAGAGCCGTCAGAATATCCCGGATCTCCGTAAGCACCTTCATCTCCCGTAAACCACGATGCATCCACTTATAGAAAGGTGCAAACCTCCGATTCAGCAGATAGATCATCGACATGGTATGCTTCAGAAACTCTGCCAAAGCAATATCAGCTGTTACCTTTTCACCACGTCCAAACATCCGGTTATAATTATACTGTCCGGATTGCGCCATCAGTGCTGCTTCCCTTGCAATTTTCTTAATTCGGACCTCCTCCGGATAATACTTCAGAATTCCATTCCGGATTCTGGTAAATTCGCCTAAATCATCCCGGAAAACCTTTCCGTTCGTCGCTGATGCCAGCTGATAATCCTCTAAAAATAACCACTGGTTTTGTGTGGTTGGCACATCCGTAAGTCCAATCAGCTGTTCATAAAATTCTCCAATACGGAACACTCCGACACTCCTGCGTGCCTTATGTGTCTCGATTCTGGTTACCCCCATATAGGTATCCGGCAGCTTATCATATTCTTCCTGTAGTGCCTCTCCGATCTCATCATATACCTGATCCGTAAGCCATAAGCAAAAACCCGGTCCAAAGTCATGATCTCTCGATACCTCGTCATCAAACCCAAAGCATTCTGATCCTTCTCCCACAAGTCCGGCTGCAATCATTCCTTCATAGGCAGGAAATTTCATGCGGATCATCGGAATTCCATATTCCTTATAAAAGCTTTCACAAAGCTCCAATCCATTCTGAAAGTGAATACTTTCCTGCGGCAGATCCTTCAACTGCTTCTGTACAGCGTTCAGATTCCGCAGGGTAATTTCATATGCTTTATTTCTTCCTGACGTTCTTTCAATTTCATGGAGTGCCCGTTCATAATAATATGCAGACTCTTCCATATTTCCTGCCAGATACTGAGCCTCTCCCATGGCAGAAAGCGCACTACTGTAATGATAATCCTTTTTCTCATCCTTCTCAAAAAGTGCAAACGCATGACGTAAATTCCCGATTGCCTCCTGATAACGCATCAGCTTTAACTGACAGGTTGCCAGGCTCGTATAAACAATCGCAATTTCCACTCTCGCTTCCTGATACAGCATTGCAATGGATAAGGCCCGCTCCATACAGTCACAGGCACTCTCATAGTCTCCCATCTCCTGGAAAAGCAATCCCATACCATTATATAAATTTACATATCTGAAATCCGTATCTTCTATGTTATTGATATAAATCCCGCGAACCTCCTGATAATGCACCATGGCTTCACGAACCAGTCCACCTTCCCGGCAGGTATTCGCAACATTAAGCAATGTTGTCGCATAAGGAATGGTACCGGCCAGTCCTGCCTGTGCAGCTACCTGCAGTACCTCCCTGCAATATCCCAGTGCCTTCTCAAATTCACCACTTTCCCGGTAATAGCCAATGAGCTCGTTCATTAAAGTAATCAGGGATCCGATATCCTCCTGACTTGCAGAGTCCTCGATTTTCTCAAGTAGAAATCCTTCAATTTCATTTGTCCTTTGTTGTGTAATCAAAGTTTCCAGCTGCTCCAAAGACTTCTCTACATTCATATCGCTTTCTCCTTTCACTACCTGGCAGTTCCATCCTCTTTTAAAACCCCGGCACGTTCCAATACTACCATAATTCCCGGTATCAGAATCACTTGTATAACAATTCCCGGTACTGCACCAAGGAATGCCCCCGCCATAAACATCTCAAATGTAAATGGTTCCATGATTACCTGCGTGAGAATAAATCTGACCAATCCCCAGACCAGTCTTCCCGCAAGCATTGCACCAATCAGTGATACATATAGATTCAGTACATAATTCTTTCCCTTCCCGGCTGCATTTTTTTTGCTTAACTGCTGCATAATCAATCCAATCACTGCTCCATATGCAGCAAGTTCAAAAGTCATGGAAACACCAATCGGAAAGATTGGCGGCATGCCAAATAACAGATAACGCAGCAACGGAAGAATAAAACCTACCATCATTCCATACTGCCACCCACAAACCAAGCCGCAAAATAATACCGGTATATGCATTGGAAGCAGCATACTGCCAATCTGTTGGATTTGACCTGTTATAAACGGAAGAATCAGACCAATTGCCATAAACATTGCCGATAATACAAGTTTTTTGATTCCTCTTGATTGTTTTCTCATTATGTACCTCATATCTTTCTTTTAATGTAGTATAGTATATCATAGTCTTTACAAAAAATCTATTTTCTCTATTTTTACGTTTTTTGCATAAATATGTATTTTATCTTGCTTTTTATTTATCTATGCACTATACTAAATATAGTGTCTTGCGCACAGATTTTCCATGTATATTCCCCTCTGCATCCTTGCAGAAATACAAAATGTGCATATACAGACATCAATCTTTCTATATTTATTTATGAACCAAATCAAATTTCCCACATTATAACTGAATCAGATTTCCAGTTCTTCTGTTTTATTCTATCTCTATCTGTTAAATACCGGACGCCTTCTGTTGTCATTTGTGTGTTTATGAGACTATTTCATGTCTTCGGAGCTTTTCGGCCCGATTGAAAGAGGATATTCAGAATCCATAGTATGAATCATATTCTTCTTCGACCATATTCCCTGTTCTTATTATATAAGAATATCAAAAAAGCCCGGAAACATAATGTTTCCGGGCACTCTTTATTAAATTTATACAATACCCTGTGCTGTCATAGCAGTAGCACAAGGTCTCAGTGTTTATGCGGTTTTTGCTTTCATTTGTATATTACGGGCATATTACCAACGAAGTCCTTTTCGATTTTATACCATCTTACATCGCTTTAGGCTTTCCGTAAATATGCAGATGAACAGAATCCGGTTTTGTCTCCGTATGCCACATAATACCAGCGTGTTCCGTTGTAGGTTGTGTAGTAACCATAACACTGTACCGATGATCCGGCTGGCATTAAAGTGATTGCAGTTTTACCGGTGCCGGCTCCAACTCTCAGGTACAGATTGCTAGTCGTTTTGTATTTTCCGGCGATTGCTGCATCTTTACTTCTTGCACTCTCAACTCTTGCTGTACTGCCAGACACTGCCGGTTTGGATGTTGATGTGCTTCCGCTTGGGGCGGATCCGCCTACGGAAACAACGATAACAGTATGCCCTTTGCTCTTTGTAACCAGAATGTCTCCTGATTTAAGGACGGTTGCAGATGTAACGGAAACTTTTTTAGCAAACAGGCCTGATTTTTCTAATACTGACGGCTCCGTTGCGGTGTTAAAAGCTCCCACGTCAATGCCGGTTGCCTCATAGATACAACCTCTTACGAGGTCGCTGCAATCTGTTTCTGTCTTTTCTCCGATTGCTTTCATGCTGCCGTACTTTTTAAGCATTGCCATAATGGATCTGTGTGCCTGACAGTAGCCGATATTGTTGTTCATGCAGGCATCCCACATTGCTTTAGCAACTTTCTTTGCGTGTTCGTCACTCAGGAAGCGGAACATATACCATCCTTTGGTATGAACATAATAATTCTGTGTGCTTACCTCTACGCCATCCTGATCTCCCGGCTTTCCTCCGGCATACTTTCCGTTCTCATCTCTTCTTGCACTTCCGATAATTACTTTCATTGTCTTTTCCTCCTTTTTCACAGCAAACTGGTTATAATATTCCTTGGCATAAGATCCCCTGGTTGCCTTTACCTTTTGTCCCTGATCTTTCGGCTTTTCATATCCGGTCAGGATAATGTTGGATGCTTCCTGCGTGGATTTTGCGGCTTTGAGTTTTGTAAGAACCCCTTTGTACGATCCGGTCAATTCCTCCCACAGAAATTCCAACTGCATCTCTTCGTCTCCGATGGACTTATTTTTCTTCTTGGCAAAATTGAGAAGATTCTGTTTTCTGCTCCAATAGGTCCACTGTGCGTACCCATAGCCGTAGGAATCCCGGACAAAGTTCCCATAGCTGCCGTTGTCTACCGCAGCGGTATATGTTTCATCTGTATACCCGCTCTTTTTCTCACAACTGTTCTGCAGATTGCGAGGATTGAATCCGCTCTCGGCTCTTATGCTTGCCATGACACCACTTACGGCGTAATGGCTTAATCCTTTAGCACAAAAGAAGTTCCATGCCCTCTCCTGTGCTGTCGTACCTTTCAATGCCATGATCCGTGCCTCCTTAAAAAGAAAGAGCCGGGTGTGTTAATTCACATCCGGCTCATGGCTCTGAATAATATTCTCTTACTGGTTTCCAATCTGTTTGATCTGCTTGATTGCCTGAATAACTTTGTCATATCCGTTCGTGGCAACTAAAAAACTAAGATACGCAAGGGCAATGAGTTCAACGCCAATCTTTGCGTTAAGCATCGTTTCTGTGTAAATCAGATACCCGGCGGACAGTGCCACGGAGATAACGACTGCGGTAACTGCTGCCATCACATTCGATGAATAGTCAACAGATTTCTTATCCAGAAGTTTCTTGATTCCCTCAACGGTAAGGTTTGTGAGTAATGATACTGCGAACAGTGCTACAATTAAAAATTCCATTGTCATAATATGACCTCCTATCCTACTGCCTCATCATCAGAGGCTTTGTGTGTGGTTCCGTCTTTGCTTATGACGGTGCTGTTGATTGGTACTGAAAAACTGAGTTTGTTCTTTTCAAAGATGTTCATAATCGTATTTGTTCCAAGGTAAACCACCAATGGAGCTACGATTTCTTTGACGATTGTGCTTGATACATCCACCACCGGGTCCATGCCTATCCATGAGAGAACATAGGAACACGATGTAAGGATCATCCCATGAGCCAATACCGCAGTAGTGGCTACCTTTGCATAGGTGTTCAGGCTTACTTTCTTTTTCTTCTCTTTTCTCCGCCTACGCTCTCTTTTCTGCAGGATGTAAAATGTCACGCAAGCTGCAATGTAACCGAGAGCGAAACCTATAAGAATTTTAAGTATCATCTTCTACACCCTCTTTCTTCTTTTGCGGTTCTGTCGGTAGTCCTTTCAGATCTTCGATTAAGTCTGTCGCAACATCATTTCCGCCAAGTATGTGATAAGGTTCATACATCCTTGTGGCGTTCTCTCGTGCGTATATGGGGCAGTAACCCCTCTCAGACCACTTATTGTATGTCTGAACGATACCATTTCTTAAAAGAGCTTCTACACCCTTGTCAATGGCTTTGTTTTTTAAGTGCTGATTGTACATCAGCTTCGCCATCACGCCCATTCCACTGATTATCAATCCAAAAAGAAACTCGATCCAATATTTCACGATAAAATCTATCATTCTTCACGCTCCCGTCTGTATGATCTCAAATCATACTCAATTAAATCCATCTTCTGATCCACGTCGTTTTTCATATCATCGAGTTCCTTATGCAGTTCATCCGATATTCTGCACTGCTCAATGATTTCTTCCTGCTTTTTAATTATTTCAAGCAGTTGTGTGGTTGCCTCACACAGCCTATCTACAATGACATAACTTCCATCACGCATGACTTTCCTTTAACTCATTTGCTTCACAGGTGATCTTCTGCACCAGATTATAGGTGTCGGCGTGTTTTATCGAACCAATTCTACTTGTAAACGATTTGTCGAAAAATTCTTCCGTGATAGTTCCATCTTTGAAATTCTTCATAAGGCGTTTCAGTCTACGCATAGCATCCTTTCTGATTTTCTTCGTAGAGTTCCAATGCCTATATCCAACAAAATCCACTCCGTTCTTTGCATAAACAATGGTTGTTTTTGGATTTAATTGTAATTTAAGAACATCCGCAAGGAATATTTCTATCTGTTTCTCCCACCGTTTCAACTGTTCAAGATCCTCTGATATAATCACAAAATCATCCATATATCTCATGTAGTGTTCTGCATGAAGTGTATGTTTTACGAACATATCCAATCGGTGTAAATACACGTTGGCAAATAGTTGGCTCGTAAGATTTCCAACCGGTATGCCGACACCGTCCGGGAATATCCCATTATGGTCTATTATCCGGTCAAGGATTACGAGTAAGTCCTTGTCTTTAATGTAGGTTCTAATTTCTCTTTTCAGAACCTTGTGGTCTATGCTCTGGAAGTAATGGTGTATGTCGGCTTTCAGTACATAGACTGATTTACCTTGCACAACTTCCAGATTATATAACCACCTTGTCAACTGCTTGCTGGCTCTGTGAGCACCTTTCCCTTTTCTGCAAGCATAGGAATGGTAGATGAACTGATGCTCAAATATCGGCTCTATGTAATTGACAATCATATGTTGGATAACCCTATCGTAAAATGGCAAAGCCATGATTATACGCTCTTTGGGTTCCCAAACTTTGAATACCTTGTACTTTCCAGGAGTATATGTCAAACTTTCCAATTCCCGAATGGCTTTGCCGAGATATTCCTCTCTGTTTGCTTCAAACTCCAAAACCTCCGGTCTGTACCTTTTGCACCGTCTCGCTTTTTGGTATGCGTTTAATGCGTTCTTCATGGTACAGATGTTTTTCATAAGACCTGTTATTCTCTTCATAAATAATGCTTACGCCACACTTCCTTCGCTTTCGCTACTATTTGGCTTCGCTGTTTTAAGTTCGCCCGGTTTGCACGGGACGGGATAGCCGTCTGACTATTCAATAAATGATTATCAAATAATCCTTGTTGGCAAGCCATAGCTCCACCAATCTGACAGTTTTCAAAATAGTCACAGACGCACCACACGCCAATGTTCGTGTTCACGTTCCACGGATAATTGTTGCAATTCACAGTCCGCGAACCATCGTGAACCCCGTTGTTCCAGTTGCCACCGCCAATGAGCGCGTGCAAGCCACGGAGCGACAGTGCGAATTAACAGCTACCCCAAGATAGTTGCTTATTTTGATTTCTTTTCCTTTTGTGCCTTGTTTATTAACCCTCCGATATACGCACCGAGAATACCGATCTGCGTTGCACAATATTCGTATACTCTGTCATTCATTGCGGAATATTTAAGATCGTGCGACATTCGGATTTTCCGAACCAGTTTTCCTTTCAGCCTGTCGGCTGCATAAAGGTGGCTGATTGTTTTTGATTTCTCGTATGCTTCTATCTCATCCATGATTCCGTCTATGCTTTCTCGTATATCCTTTTGCAGAGTGAATTTCTCGTAATGTGGCATATCCCTTACTTTTCTGTGGAGATATACTGAGAGATCATATGCCATCTGGTGTGCTTCTGTATGAACGTAGTCCATTTTCAGAGTGGAGGGATTTTCATATTTACTTTCGTATGCCATTACACCCAACCTTTCAACTGCAAGGGACTCGGCTTTCGCCGGTTCCCATCAGCTTACAGCGAGTCACAGACGCACCACACGCCAAGGTGCGTGTGCACGTGCCACGGATAAAGGGCGCAAGTCACAGCCCGCGAACCATCGTGAACCCCGTTGCCCCAGTTGCCACCGCCAAGGAGCGCGCGCAAGCCAGTGTTGTTGGCCATGTAAAGCTGGCCAACTTTCTGACCGCTCATAACGTCATACCAGTTCCATGCTGATCCGGTAGGGTCGTGAATGAACTCATCAAGCCACTTCCATACGTTTCCAACAAGGTCGCGAACATTCGTTGCGGAAACTGCGTTCTTTACATTTCCGCAGGCGGTTCTTGCCGTATTGGAAGTTGCGGACCATGCGTATGTGTTGTTACCATCTTCGCCCTGTGGAGAACCGTATGCGCCTTTGCAGAACTCAGCGTAGGTTGGAAGTCTCTTGCCTACTCTCATAGCTCTTTCATTGGCGATATACCAGTTTAATCCCTCTGTTCCAGTAATCGGCACAACACCCTTTTTGCTCTGCAAACCACTGGCTCCGTTATCTGATGAAAGGTAAATATCGCCCCAGAACGGTCCTATGAATACCATTCCGGTAGGATCGCAAGTAGGCCTGTGGAGAAGAGTCCAAACGGAATTAGGTACAATGCCCTCAGCTACGTTTGTTTCCCATCCACTTCCTAATGCCGCGCCTGATGCGCTGATTGGAATACCGGAACTATTTGTTTTTCTGACTACGCCGTAATGGAAGCCACCGATTTTTCTTGATGTAACTGCCGTATAACCGTTTGGATATGTCGTATTAAGGGAAATACGATACTGTTCTGCGGCAAAGTTTGTGGCATCTCCACCGGTAGGATCGCAGATATAAATGCAATAGTCCTTTCCCACCTCAAACTTAGTTGCTGTTCCGTCCAAGTTGCTCGCTGTAAGAGTGGTTTTTTCTGTCTTAAAAACAGAATTACCTACCGCAATCAAAACTCCTGCGATAACAGTAAGGGAACCGTTCTCCATGCGAATAAACTTCTTGTCAGATGCAACGACATCGGACATAAGCGCAAGTTTCGGGGTGGTTATCTTCGCAATGTCATTTTCCATTGCTTCATCATAACCGTAGAATTTACTCATTAGCCAATTCCTCCTTAATCTGATTCAGTTCTTCGGCCGTCATGCCGAGACTGTCGTAAATGGTGTATGGTGCGGTAACTGCGATTTCTGTTGCATCCACAGATACCATAGCGGATGTGGAGATAATGGTCGTTTCCAACTGTTTCTCTCCTGTAATCTCATCCGGTTCGCCCTCTTCATGTGTTACGTTTGTGATTGTTACCGTCTTATTTCCGACAATCGCCTTTGTATTTGCTTTTGCCTCAGCGCAATAGTGAATGGTAACAGTTTTCTTATCCTCTCCTACCGCAAGAACCGGGCAATGAAGATAATTCATGCTTTCAAGATCTTCGATGGCATCCAACAGGTCTTTTGCTGCAAATGCGCCATCATCCACCAAGGATTTACAATTTCTAATGTCCTCGGCGGTTGCAAGTCTCTTAGGGAAATCTCTCATTTTGTATACCTCCGTTATTTATTTACATAGGCTCCTACAAAACCATCGACAAACGCCAATCCGTTGCCGTCCATGATTCTGAAAGTCTTATGTGTCATAAGATCCGCATTGCTGATAGAAAATGTTTTCGGGGCAACTATATAGTTGTCATTCGCAATGCTTATTGTGTACTCTCCTGCCTCTGTGAGATACAAAGGCTGAGTATAATCTGTAACAGTATATTTGTTACCGGATGTTACATTTTGTACAGTTATTGCAGCAGCAGTTCCAACGGTATCGTTGAAATGTATCTTCACTGCAAGGTTTCTGATGTGGGTTTCCACATCGTTGATTTCATTCTGCAATTTTCCGGCTGCATCCGCTGACAACTGATCTTTAATCATTGAAAACCATTGATTAAACAATATTTCCTGATTGTTCTCAAACGTTGTCATTTCAGATGTGTAGTCTTTCTTTAACTGCACAACATCCGCATTTGCCGTTGCCTGCAAATTGTCGAGAAAGATATTGAATGAGTCGAGATCCAGATTTGCTCTCTTGTCAAACTCAACTTTCTGGTTCTCAAAAAACTCTGTGAATACCTCATACAAATCTGTTCCGTTTTCCAATGCTGCCATGATTGCGTTGACGGCTGTATTGATGCGGTTGGCATCATACGCACCGAAAAACGATTCATCGTACACCGTGTACTGGGTCACATCTTTTACGGAATAACTGCCGTCCCCATTATCAATAGGTATGAACTTCCGCAGACCGGACCATACGGCATCCTTGTAGTCTGTCTTTAACCGTTCCCACGCCACTTAGAACGCCTCCCTCCTTATGCCAAAGTTAAAGGTAAGCATCTGCCGACCTCTGTATTGGTTTAATAACTGATTGAATAAATCCAAAATTAGGCTTTCGATGCGGTTGAGTTCGTTGAAATCAAAAATCTTTCCATTCGCTGTGTATAAGGGGTTCTCCCCTATGTCCGGCTTAAATGTGTTTTCAGCTATGAGCTTAATGTTTTCTTCCAACTGATTTATCTCATCCGCATAAAAATACTGGTCTTTGCTCCTATCGTCTCCCAGATCATTTATGGAAAACTCCTGGTACATTGCCACGGCTATCTCTCTGAGATATGCGAGGTTGTTCTTTATCCGGTTGAAATCCTCCGTGTTGAACCGGTCTCCGTGATAAATCCCATCATCGTCTGTGTAACCGTACCAATCTGTTTTTGGAGTGGTCCAGGAACCCGAGATAGAAATAACCATTGTTTCCGTTGTACTATTCCCGGCAGAATCCGTTGCCGTCAATACGGCTACATGATCCTTTTCCGAACCATCTATGCTTGCGGAGGCTTTATATACGGTTCCGATAGAGTGCTGAAAATTCAGTTCTTTATCGTCAAGTGTTCCTGTGACATTTGCTATATCAGCCATTATTCATCGCCTCCTATCCTTTGGTGTAATTGCCAACGTATGCCAGTGGCAATTTATCAGGAATTTCCTTGTCTGATATATTGACATAGGAGCCAACATAATTGCCGACAAATGCAACGCCTTTCAGTTCCTCAATGGAAACTGAGATTGTGTATTTCCCCTTTGCCTGCACGGGGTTTGGACTTATCGTAACGTCCCTTACCAATATGTTAGCTGCCATGCCGCACCGCCTAATCTGTTACCGAAACAGAAATTACATAGGTTGCTCCGACATCCGCCGGGTTCGGTGCCAATGAAACATCTGAGATAACCGGTGCTTTTGTATCGAGGGTTACTGTTCTTGTGACGGTCGTGGTTCTTCCGGCTCCGTCCTTTGCTACAACGGTAATGGTGTTTGAGCCATCTTTCAGGGTTATATCCTTTGAGAAAGTACCATCGTCATATACAGTTACTGCACTGCCGTTGATTGTCAGCGTAACCGGACTTGATGTTGCATCGTTGGTAGTTCCGGCTACCGTTACTGTGGTTTTATTCGTGACGAGCTTGTTTACCGGACTTGTAACTGATAACTCAGGCGGTACAGTATCGATCTTGAATGAAACACTCTTTTGAGTAGCTGCATTGCCGTCATAGTCGGATGCTTTTACAACAACGGTGTGTGAACCGTCTGAAAGTGCTGTGGACGGTTTATAACTGCATGAATAACCGGACGTTGTCTTTGTCTTTGTGATTCCAGATATTTCAGAACCATCAATAAGCAGTTTGATTGTATCTGGATTGACACCAGAATCATCATCTGTGACTGTGAATGAAATTGTCGGCTGATTGCTCGTAAGTAACTGTGATGCTGTCGGAGAAGAGATTGTGATAACCGGTGCGGTTTTCTCTTTTACCGTAAGCCTCAGCTTGCTTCCGAGTGTGGCATCCGACTGGTTTACGGTAGTCGTGTTGCCGGCCTCATCCTTGGCGATGATCTGTACTCCGTAATAATGTCCTGACTGATTGTATGAGGACTTTGCCGGAGCGGTAAGCGTAGCCTTGTAAGTCTTTGATGCGCTGTCGTATGTGAGTGTGGTAGTCACACCATTTACGATAGCCTGTACGGATTTAATAGCCATTCATTTTCCTCTTCCTTTCTGTTCTTATTTTTCTGATACCCTACGGGCAATTACCTTTCCAGATAAACTCTGTGAGAAATTAACAATGTGGCGATAGATATTGACCTTTAATCCAGGGCGGTATGCGTTCTCCTGATAAACAATGTCGTTCGCATCAATCTCTGGATTTCCACGGGTATTGTATTCGTACTCAATACCGGCGTTGTAATAATCCCCAAGCCAGTCTGCCAAGTGGTTTGCCGTTTCCATATCGCTTACCAAAGGATTTTTCCATGTTATGGTCTTTCCTCTGCTATTGAGCGTTTTTACGGCATACTGCTCAACAATGTTGTATCTGTGTCCTATAATTTCAAACTGGTACTTGCCAGTAATCAGAAACTTAACTGTCACATAATAATCTCCACTTTCTATGATGCTGACGTTTGATGCCGAGGAATTGAACGTAGCTCTGCATCCATAAGTCGGATCTCCGAGATAATACGTCTGAATATCTCCCTTTACTGCCTCCGTCTCTTCACTAATAAGAGTTTCTTCCGCAGTTCCTTTCTGATAGGAATAGCATGGCACTCTGACTGCCTTGACAAGCTCCTGTTTGATTGATTTTGGAGAAGAGGTCATATCCTGCCTTTCCATTGTAAAATCCGTTATATCGCCAAATGAGAAGTAATCAACGACTATGCGGTTGAATGGTTCTTTTGTCTTTGTGAACTCAATCTCCATCAAATCAAAATCATCAAAATCGTGTTGTACTATCAGCCTCTTTGTAATGTCCGAATTTACCTCATACTCATCCACCTTTTTGCCGTCATTGAAAGTCCTGAATATAATTCCGTCAGGCAGTGTAGAACCAAACATTAACTGCAAACCATAGTACATACAGGCGGTTTCCTGAGTTATGTAGATAATCGGATTTTCTTCAAATAGGCAATCCTTATTGGACTGCTGTAATGAAATATATCCGGTATACTTATCTGCCTTACTCTGGTTCTCCGGGAGATAATACATTTCTGCATTTACAGTGGTGTAGTTGTGTGCAAATGAAGCGTACTCCTGTTTTGCAGTCTCACTCTTTATATTCCGAACATGGGAATACTCTGTCTCTCCGTTGCACGTTATGTCGTACTCCGGTGCGAATGAGGATTTAATTTGTGGTCTGCCGTACCGGTTCTGTGAAAGAACACATCTGCAGGCATTAGCGATAATCTGCAAAGCCTCTTTGTGCTTAACCCTCGGTATGGGGTTTTTTGTGGTTGACTTTTTGAGGTACGGATCAATGTAGTATTCCTCAATTCCGGCATCCTGAAAGACCAATTCTGCTGCATGGTAATATGTGATTCCTGCCGGAGCATAGCAGCCTTTGTAATATTCCTCATCCATGTTTCTGAAAAGATCCTGACACCTTATCGTTGCCGAGTAATCATCGCTTTCCCATGCACTACACTGTAACTTTGCCCCTCTTATCCATTCGATAGCGTCTGAGTTCGGCAACTGATAACCGTACCAGACATACATCTCCTGCCCTGTCTCCAAAAAGTTGATTGCAGAGTTCGGATTGTCAACATTGAAATACTGATCGTAGTTCTGCAACTTAACCATGAAATCTATTTGCGGAACATCCTCACAAATCGGGGATATGTAACTGTCTAATTTAGAATCCATAATGTCCTCGTTATAGTACACGAGGCCGTAACCTAACTGGATTGAATATATTCTCAATCTGGAATATGGATTTTTCATCTCATAGAAGATGAATTTGATATAAGTGGTATTCTCCAACACCTGTTCTGTGCTGAACTCTGACATATCATTGTCGGTAATCTCTATTCGCTGACCGCTACTTGTCAAAATATCAAAACGTGTAGGGTATACCTCTCCAAAATTGATAGTCAGACCTTTAATGTCTGTTGCCACAACATTCAGTTCGATAAGTAGCTCATATCCACTTTTCGGAATCAGAGGCTTGCTTATCAAACCGGTGTCGTAGTAGTTACCGGATGTATTCTCTCTTGGAAGAAAATACATGGATCCGTCAACCTTTGTGAAATCATGTTCGAGCGTGGCATATACAGTGTCCTCTTTTCGCTGACCGAATAAGCCGGTCTGCTTCGAGTAATAGGCAAAATTATTTCCCATGACAGTTGCGTTGGCCTGTGCCTCCTGATTTACCAGACCGAATGAAATCATCATGTATGACCGCTCTCTCAGAGAGCTTTTCATGCTTGCCTTGTATTCATTTGATACTTTCTGCATACACCATCACTCTCCACAATCAATAAGGTTTACTTTGCAACTCTGATAGGTAATTGGATTTCCGTCTGTGTCAATCCAATATGGTTCTGCCGTCCTATCTCCGGGGTACATCTTTATTGTTATTTTTTTCATAGTGACCGGATCCGGGAAAGTGACATATACGAAAAACGCACTCAGCACCGTAAGCATCCGGCTCCACTCAGCTGCCGTCAGCCACGGCCATTCCAGAGTGTCGAGTTTGTACTGATCTCGCCCAACTCTCTGTCCTACGACCGTACCGTTGGCATTTCTTCCGGCATCCACCATTGTAGATACAGTTGGCTTTGCCCCACGTTTAGGAGGGGGAAAGTCATAACCATTTACTGATATATAAGCCATTCCATATCCCTCCTTTACGCTCCTTGGAAGCTGTAACCGTTGGCATTGCGCTGTGTGGTTACTGCGTCCGTAACTGTCTTTCCACCGATTTCAACAATCGTCTGTTCTTTCTTATCAGCCTGTGTCTTGGTGTTCTTGGAAATCTCACTCACAGCGGTTGTTATTCCAAGATCGTCCAGAGCCTCTTTGATAGCTTCTTTCAGACCGCCACCGGAATTAAGCGTTGCCTGCACGGTTCCGTTTGTAGATACCTCCCTTGTCACACGCTGCACGATTGCTTCATTCGTGAAATCACTTCCATAATTGTTGCTGTATTCTTTCAATGCACTGTCATTGATTTTCAGACGTGTTCCGAGGTTCACGTCCATATCAGCGAATGAATCTACCCAGGAAGTGACAATTCCTTTTGTTTTCTCTCCCTCTTTCTCTACGCCGATGTTATATCCCTCTACGGAATATGCACCTAATCGTTTGAATACTCTGGACGGAGAGTTAATATCCAGCTTGTCTTTGAACCATGAGATAATACTGCTGCCCCACGATTCAATGTTGTTCTTACAGGTAGAGTACAGATTTCCTATACCGTTCTTAAAACCATCTACCACATTTTTTGCAATGTCATACCACTTGTCATAAGAACAGGTATTTGTGAACCACGTTTTTACATTAGAAGCCCATGTTGTAATGTTGCTCTTACAAGTCGTATAACTGTTTCCGATTTTCGTTTTGAAGCCGGAAATAATATTCTCTGCATAGGTACTCCACTTAGAACTATTGATGCCTCCAAAACCACTATCAGAGAACCACGTTTTGAGGTTTGAAGCCCATGTTGTGATATTGCTTTTCGTATCTGTGTACGACAGTCCTATTTTGTTCCTGAAACCAGTTATGATATTTCCTGCATAAGTGGTCCATGTGGCATTGTTGATATTTCCGAATGAAGATCCAGAAAACCAATCTTTCAGGCTACTCGCCCAAGTAGTAATGTTGTTCTTTGTGGTGGTATAGGTGTTTCCAACCTTTTCCCGGAAGCCGGAAATGATATTGTTTGCGTAGGTCTGCCAAGTATTGCTATTGATGTTTCCAAAGCCGCTGCTCGTATACCATTCCTTAACTTTGCTCGCCCAGGTTGTGATGTTATCTTTTGTTGTGGTGTATGTGTTACCCACCTTTGTTTTGAAACCAGTGATAATATCATTTGCGTAGGTGGTCCATGTACCGTTATTCACTCCGCCGAATGAAGAACTATTAAACCATTCCTTTGCCTTTGAGGCCCATGTGGTAATGTTGTCCTTGGTCTGTGTATAGGCATTTCCCACTTTTGTCTTGAAACCGGAGATAATGTCATTTGCATATCCGGTCCATGTTTCCATGTTGATCCCACCAAATGATGAATTGTTGAACCACTCTTTAGCCTTAGTAGCCCAAGTCGTGATGCTGTCTTTCGTGGTGGTATAAGCATTGCCTATCTTGTCCTTAAAGCCGGTTATGATGTTCTGACCGTGGGTTTCCCAAGTCTCTTTGCAAATCTTTCCAAAGCTCGTACCCGAGAACCAGTCATTGACCTTTCCGGCCCACTCCGTAACTTTTGCTTGGCAGTCTGAGAATTTCTTTCCGATGCCTCCATTGAAAGCAGTGACAAGATTACTTCCAAGTGTGCTGAATACGGTTGAATCGGATGAACCACCTATGCCGAATATTCCTTTGACAACATCTGTCACATTTCCGAAACAACTCAACGCTGTCTGCAATGGTGCTGGCAAAAGGGATTTAGATATTCCACCCAGCAAGCCACTGACTATTTTCTCTCCGACAGTATTTATTTCTCCATCATCAGATCCAATTCCGGACTTCTTTGATATTCCCTCAACAACGCTTGTTTTCAGTTCATTCCAAATGGCGGTCCATGATACCCATTTGAACAAATTCTTGAATGTCCACTTGGCTGCAAATACCTTAAAGACTGTTTTGAGGATTGTGTCCCAGTCAATCTCGGACATTGCCGTTCCTACGCCCTTTAGAAGTTCGTACCAATCTACCTCGTCTATCAAAGTGTTAATCAGTGTGCATACACCAGATATAAGGGAATTGATTGTGCCTCCGGCTTCTTTCCAGTCGATAGTCTTAACTGCCTTGTTTATCGCACTCGCAAAGTCACTTCCGATTTTCTTGAAATCTATCTTCGCAAGGAATTTTCCAAGACCGCTGAAAAGTGTCTTGATGCTGTTGCCAAGCGTTGTGCCTACAAGATTCCAGTCGATCTCCGTAATTGCGGTATTTATATTTGTTCCAAGTCCCTCACAGAAAGTATCGAAACCATCTTTGATGGTATTCCAATCGAGTTTTTTCAGTGCTGTGTTGACACCGTTTGCAAAGTTCGTAGCAATATCTTTCCATGGGAAAGTCTTTGAGAAATTCAGTACGGCAGTAAATACACCATTTACAAAACCGGCGAATGTTTCTCCAATGCCAACATAATCAATTCCGACTATTGCATTGCCAAGCAAATTGCCGATTGCGGTTCCGAGTGAAGCCCAATCCAATCCGGTAACGAATGTCTTTGCAAATAGAATCGCTGAGTTTATTGCATTGGAAATTGCTGTTCCAATTTTCTTCCAGAGATCTTCTGTCTGCAGGGCAGCGTTGATTGCATCTACGATACCCTGCGCAAGTCCCTTTGCGGTTTTATTTATCAGAGTCCAGTCAAGAGTATCTAATGCACCAATGATAAGATCTGCTATTGCCGTTCCGAGACTGCTCCAATGGAAGTTTTCTACAAATGAATCAACGAACTCAAATGCAGAGTTAATAGCTTGCGCTATTGTCACGCCTATTGATGTGAACAATCCAGGAGTTTCAAGGAAACCATTTAGGAATGTCGCAATGCACTTCGCAATCTTTCTCAGAGATGCTTTGATGCCGTCCCACTGAATGTTATCGAGGGCTTCTTTCAGTTTCTCCCCGAACATTCTTCCTACATCGTAGAAATCAGCTTCATCCCAAGCATCCTTAATCATCTGTGCAAGATTTTTGTACTTATCCGCAATCTCGTCTGTTTCATAACCGCTTCCATCGGCTCCGCTGTTGCTTCCACTGCCGCTTTTATCATCACTTAGGATGTTAAGCTCATCTATGCCGGTGGTAAGGTTCTTTGCCGCCTTTGCAGCACCATTTAAGGAATCTGTATAATCTTTATTCTGTTTTATTGCCTTGGTATAGAACTTCTTACCGGTGAGTGCTGAGAAGAACTGTGCCAATGCGTTTGTTGCTGCAACGAGCTTCTGAATCAGATAATCCAGAATCGGAGTAACTACATTCAGTATTGGCTCAAATGCAGTTGTCAGTGATGCTCCAAGCTGTCGCAAATCGTTGTAGAGCAGGTTTACGTTTTTGTGAAACTCTGTTCCGGCTCTTTTTGAATAAATAACAAGGTTATCGAATCCTGTTTTTACGAGTTCAAATAGGTGTGTAAACATTGAACGTAATAACATGAACGTTCCAAGTCGGATGATTGAGCCGAGTTTCTTTGCAAATGCACCAGATTGTTTTTCTGAAAATCCAAGGCTTTCTCTCACTCTCTTTTTGAGTTCCTTGAATTTGTTTATAATTGCAGCAATCCCAGAACGGATTTTGTTCACTACCGTTTTCACGGCAGAAATGATTTTTTGTGTCTCGTTCTTTACAGCATTTGCCACTTGCCTTACCGCATTGATGATTGCAGTAAGGATTGTCAGGATAATACCAATAATCGGTATCGCCGCCTGAACGGCTTCAAGACCTACCGCCATAGACTGGAATCCGGCATTTGCCGCCATGCCCCCGGTTTCAATGGCCGGAAGAATTGATGCAATTCCACTTAATATAGAAGAAAAGGTTCCAAGTCCACATTTCTGTGCTGCATCCCCTATGGACTTAATGGACTTTGCCACATCCTCCATATTCTTAGGAGACTGTGAAACCGTTTCCTTGAACTGCTTAAACTGTTCCTGTGCCTGTCTGAGACCATTCACAGCTTCCTCATACTGACCGGTATCAAACCGTATCTTTCCACTCTCCATACCGCTGACAGTGGCTTTGTACTTATTGATCTGGTCTATGAGTTCCTGAATACGTCTATTAGCCGGATTTGTGTTTGCCTGATTGAGACTTTCGTTTAAGTTTGTCTGTCCGGCTGCTGCACTTTGTCCGGCAGTTCCGAGGTTGCTTTCCTCTTGTGCCAACTGACTTGCCGCTGATGCGGCACCGTTCATTGCTGCCTGTGCCTCTTCTGATGCAGTCGCAACGCTTTCTGTGGCTGCCGCTGCTTGCTGACCGTTCTCCAGAGGCTGTACACGTCTCTGTGCCCCCTCAGAATCAATTCTGATGCTGACGCGATTATTCGATCCGAGGTTTCCAAGTGCTGTGCTGACTTCCTTTACAGTAGCCGCAACCTCTTTTAATTTCGCCGTATCAACTCCTGACAGAGACTTAATGGATGATGCAATGCTTCTCATACCACTTCCGGCATTTTTAAGATCATCTCCAACGCCGGAGAAACCACGCATTACATCAAGAATCTGTTTTAACTTTTCTGTATCTAATCCCTCAGTGATTTTCTTCATTGAGGCAAGAGCTTTTGTTACTTTATCAATACCACCGTCTGCCTTATCAGTGGTGGCTTCTATTTCCAATAAAATGCTATCTACTCTGTTATCAGGCATTTTGCCACCTCACTTCGTAAAACCCTGTCCGTGGGTGGTATTGTTTGTCCGTAAAATAAGAAAACATGGGGAACTGCGCCGGACTTGCGCTGTTTCGGTTCGTCAACCTATCCCCATGTAATCAGCTACTTTTCTCTTCGCTGTCTCAATCGCTTATTATGTTCTGCGGCAAAGGCAGCGAATCTGTCTGCATCCGTCATTTTTGCTCCCGGCGGTGCGTCCTCTGTGCTGTTCATGCTTCTTGGTTGGCTTGGGTATGCCGGAGCATTTCTGCCAAGGAAGATTGCCATGGCATCTACGACATACGAACCAACGGACCACGCCAACGTATCTAAGGCTGTGGCCTGTTCTTTCGCTTCCATTTCTCTCTTCTTTTGGAATGGCTCTAATTTCGTAGGGTTTAATGTCCAAAAGGTCTCATAGGAAACTCCATAAAGGAGAGCGTTGGGAAGCCAAACTTTATTGATAATCTCTGTAAATGTTTTGTATTTACTGAGATCTATTTCCTCTACTCTGTTGCCGCCTTGGTTTTCTTTCCTCCGCTCTTCGGAGGTTCCTCGGCTTCCTCGCCAAAACCCGCGGTTTTCATTGCCTCCGTAAAGGCTTCCATGACTTCATCCATGGAACCGCCGTACTTCAAATGTTCGCTCAGTATCTTTCCGGCTTTTGTGAGATCCTTTGTGCCGGTAAGGACTGCGATGATCGCTCTGATTGTCTTAAAAATCTTCATGTTCTCTCTGGTATCATCATCCAGAAGTCCCATTACATCTACATCGTGATCTTCCAGATCACACATAAGGTTTGTAAAATCGAGATCTGCTACTTTAATCTCTTTAGGTCCATTCGCTGTCTGTAAAATCATACTTATTAACCGTCCTTTCGTTAATCTGTCCTATTTGTACGGCAGAGGACTATTCCCCTGCCGCTGCTTCACTTTTTCACGCTGTTACATAATGAAGAGCCTCTTCGCCCTCATCAGTAATGGAGAATGACATTTCTCTCGCATTGTTGGAAGATCCGCTTGTCGGATATACTGCCATAACACCGGCCCACTCCCATTTGCCGTCAACACCCTCTTCTCCAAACCATAACTGGTATTTATCAACTTTTCCTGCTTCCTGCAGATCCAAGAGTTTCTTGTAATCAGCTTTCTCATACCATGCTTTGAAAGCAAGATCCCCTGTGTCCTCGATACCGTTAATGGTTCTTTTCTTCGTATCGGAAAGTGTTGTAACATCGAGTTTTTCCTTTTCTCCGCCGAGATCCGGGTACTCAGTAATGTCGATCAACTTCTCAAATGTTCCTGGAGCATCTGCTTTCTCGTGCATGAGATATGTCACATTTGTACATTTTGCCATCTTCGTTCTACCTCCTTGTGTTTTCCTTTGCCTAAGAGGTAAAGCCTTGAATTTATTAAAACCACCGGCAGACACCAGGCGAGTGCTTTTCGGGAGCGACCCTAGCCGATGGAGTTAATCATGTTTCCAATTTTGAGAACCGAGTAAGGAATTGTGAAATGGAAGTATCGCTTATATTCTCCACAGGGGAGAAGTAGTCGCAATGAAATCCAATCCCTACCATATATTCCCTTGCGGAATTTGCTAACTTCCGCACTTCTGAGGCGGATTTGTTTGAATAGAATTTGACTTCCAATCCAAGATTGATACCGTCCTCTGTATTTGAAAGTGTGGATAACGCTCCGTCTCCGCCTATCTGTTTGAAATACATATAGGGGAATGACGGTGGTGTAGCTTTATACACCTGTCCTCCTTTCAAACTGCTGTATTGTTTCTGCAAGTCTTTCAGGAGGTTCGTAAAATACAAATTCACATTGTCCTTAACCATCCTTGAATACCTCGCTTGCTATTTTTTGTGCTTCTTTCCTCAGATATTGCGCCGTCTCATACATGAATGGTCTTGACGGCATACCCTCTGTAAATCGCCATGTGCCATCATCAGCCGGATAATACCAACCCTCTCTGCCGTCTTTCGTGGTAAAGATTGTTGCCCCGGAATTGTATGCCCAGTTCATTATTGCCTTGTACTCTTCGCTTGGGTGGGAGTTGTCCCTACCCTTTACACCAGTACCAAACTCAATGTACTTGCAATACCCTCCGGCACTTATGATTCCAACTCCCTCTGCCTCATCCAGATAACCGATAATGGAAGATCTTGCCGTACCGGTATCAACCGGAACTAACTCCTGTGCCTTTTCAACTCCGAGGTCTGTAAGTCTCTGTATAAGTTTCTCTGCGCATTTGTGTATACGTTCTTTCCGCTTTTCCAGTTTCTTAATAGCCTCATCTATGCTGTCCGGGTCAAAGGGATTGATCGTTATTTTGTCCTGCATGGATATTCCCCTTAATCTTCCGTATCGCCCATAGATTCTGTTGCAAATCATGTTTCGGGCAGACACATATATAATCCGGTTCTGTATCTGTGGAACCGTCCTCGTTGAGAATAGGAACCACATCTATGAAGAGTTTTGAGTATTCATCAATCGGTAATTTCTGTACGGTTGATATGGTCTTGTCGTAGACAATATCTTTACCAAATGGGGAGTCCTCGGCATTTCCTGAGTTCGGACTTACTCTCGCAAGCACACGAACCGGATTTGAATACTTCGGTATGCTCTCCCCGGTAAGGTTGCCATCCTCGTCCACTTCATCCACCGTTCCGTCATAGGTCTGGTAATAAAAAGGGACTTGGTTCAATCTGAGGTCTTTAAGTCTCAGCTTCGGCATTGCCATCCCTCCTTAACAGACCGACATAGGTTTTGGGTGGGATCTTCGCCAAGGCCAACTCAATATCTTTCTTGCCTGTCTGTCCCCAGTTCCGGGTAACTCCAAGTTCTGTGTGAGATACAAGTCCGCCCCTCGCATCGTCAGAGTTTATGGCTTTCGCCAAATCATAGATTTCAAACTCATACCGGTTATAAAACCTCTCCAACTCTGCCTCTGTCGGAATATCATCATCCGCCCAAAAGTGTTGATTTGCAGCCTGTTTCTGAGCTTTCACAAGGAGGACGGCAATCTGTTCGTCAGTGAGAGTTTCATCATCTAAAATGACTTTCAACAATTTAGCGTCCATAATCCGTCCTCACTTTCTTACCCTTGCTGAGTTAAAAACTCTGCGATCAGCTTTGCTTTTACGGTTTCTTTCATGTCATACCCACGTTCCGTTGCGATAGCCTTAATCTGTGCCACTGTCAGAGCATTAAGTTCTTCCTCTGTATACTTCTTTGTGACATCAGTAACCGTCTCTTCTGTGCTCGCATCTGATGATGTGGAAACAGAAGAATCGGCTACGATACGGGAACCACCGTCAAGGGTATGACCTGTTATTCCCCCGGGTTTGTGGTTGCTGTCAGTTTGCTCGGAAGATCTGTGGAAATATTTGTGAACTTAGCACTCATCCACTCAGGACCGTGATCCAAACCGATCTGTCCGAAAATCTGATATGTTTCTCCTGCGCCAGTCTTTGCAAGCTGCTCCAGGAAGAAATTGCCCTTGCCAGGAACCATCTGATGAACCGGAGCCATGATGGACGGATCGAACAGAACGGCTGTACCGGTAGGCATAGTATCAAACAAAGCAACTGCCACTTCTCCAAGAGGGGTAACTACTGTCTGTAATTTGATACCGTTCACTTCTCTTCCAAGGGGAACGATTGTAAGGTTGTTCTGCTGCGCATCAAGGTTAAGCTGCAACATTGTAGTTGCATCAACTCCGAGAACAATGTTGTCTGTCTTTGCGCCCTGATCGTGAATGGACTTTAATCCCTCTGCTACAAGCCAGTATGTGAGAGGCTTTTTAGCAAGATCAAGTACGTTGGTTGTGATAGCTGTCAGAAGTCCTCTTGTTTTATTGACCTCTGCATCAGTAGTTGCCTTTGCGTACTTTCCGTTGATGAATGTGTACTCAATATCCTGTGCGATCTTTGCCATTCTACGAGAAACCTGAAATGCAAGCTCGTCCATAGGATTTGCCTGCTGACCGGCCACATTGATGCCCTGAAGTGTACCCATGTTACTCTGCTTTCCGTAAGAAATCGCTACGGATTTCTGGAAGATCTGAGTTACATTGGTAAGCTGGCTTCTAGTTACCATTTCCGGCTGTGGTGCAGTAAGGGATGCTGTTTCAGAAATCTCCGGCTGTTCGCCTGTTTCTGTGTTGTACTCCTGACCGCAAGTAAACTCTACATGATTGGTTACAAGAGGTCTTGCGCCAATCATAGTAGAGAACGGTGTTGCTGTCTGTCCTTTAGCGAATAACATTCCGCTAAAATTAGGAACAGCGAATGATGTTGCTGTGCCCTGTGCCATAATTCATTACCTCCTTTAGATTTATGCCTGCTGATTGTTAGCGGCACTTTGACTTAATATTGCAAGAATCGCAGCCTGTGAATCGCCTGCGTCCATTGCCTGTTTAATCTGTGCTGAATAGTCAACCTGACCTACGTTTCCAGACTGTGGCGTAGGCATCTGAGCCAAATACTGAGCGCGGATTTCCGACTCTTTCTGTTTGTCTCTTTCCGCCATAAACTTAGTGATGTTTCCGGTAACAACATCCATGCTTCCCTCATACTCTGCTGTTGCCGTAGCCTTTGCCATTTCAGCCGGCATACCCATTCCTAAGTAACGCTCCGATGATTCCGCTACCGCTTTGAATTTTTCCAGTTCCTTGACATAAGCATCTCTCTGAGCCTGCTGTTCCGCTTTTGCCTCTGCCTCCTGCTCTTCGGCTGTCTGTTTAGCTCTAAGCTGTTTGCGAAGATTTCCCTCGGATGTACAAAGTTTGTCGTTATCGGATTTCAGTTTCGCATTTGCCGCTTTCTCCTGTGCAAGCTGCGCCATAAGGCTCTCAACGGTTACTTCTCCGCCGGAGTTGTTTTCCTCATGCTTATCTGTCTGAGGCTGCTGCTGTGTACCGGATGCCTGAGTGGGCTGATTCTGCGGTGCTGTCTGAGACTGCTGCTGTGTCTGGTTCTGAGTTGTTGTGCTGTTTACATCTGCCATAATTGACCTCCTGCGTTTGAACGGTTCTCTCCGTGTGAATTTCTGCGTTTTTTTACTTGCGTCTCTGCAAGACAATAGTTGTATGCGTTTGATGAGGGTTTTCTCTAACCCGTTATCTGAAAGGAATTACTCCCTCTGTAACCGAAAAAATGAGCCGGACACGATTTTCCATCACATCCGGCTCATAGGCTCTAACTGTATTCAGTTAGTTTTTCTTTGCTGCCTTTTTGGCAGTTGTTTTCTTGGTAGCAGTTTTCTTTGCTGTGGACTTCTTTGCTGCCGCTTTCTTATTGGCAGTTTTCTTGGCAGTATCTTTCTTTGAAACGGATTTCTTTGAAGCTGCTTTCTTCTTATCGTCCATCTTTTTCTTGTCTGCTGCTGTCTGTTTTGCAGTTGCCATTGGTTTTCTACCTCCTGATTTATAATTCCACGCACCGACAGTTGATAATTTCATCTATCGGTGCGCCCATACTATCATCGAGTGGGAACATCATTTTGTACCCGTTGATGATAAAAGGCTCGTTAATAGGAACTGTTTGGCTGTCCGCCTCCCAGTGGCTAACCCGGACACGTTCATCCCTCATGCTTACCCATGTATGGGTGGTCTGTTTCTTATCCACGAGGTTCTGATGATTTATCCAGTTATATATCCAGTTTGTCTCATTTAGGGCGATCTCCGTGGCTCTAACCTCCGAGAACATCCTTTTTACACTTTTTGGAACATCCTCTTCTTTCATCATGCCGCCGGTCATGCGAGACATTTTATAATCATCGTTGCCGTTGGCATTTGCCACTGCCCTCTCTGTGGCTTCCTGAATATACTTTGAAAATCTGTATGCCTTTTCCCTTACTTCTGTTTCGTACTGATATTCCGGCATCATGGCAAAATAGAGATCCATGAGTTCATTTTCGTAATCAGCACTCGTCTTTTCGTAAAGGAAAATGCCGGAAATAAGATTGAGGAACTGTGCTGCAAAAAAGTCTACAAGTGCATTTATAAACTCCTTGGCGGTTTTCTTCCGGCGGAGCTTATCGTCTTTGAGAATGTTCATTTCGTCAAAGTATTCAACCGGATTATACATAGTTCACACCGCCTATTCTTCTACCATTGCAGTCTTACTTGGCTGCTTAGATTCCTCTGTCTTATCTTTTTCCGTGTTGTTCTCCCCACCGTTCCCCTCTTCATCCTTGTATGCGTTAGGGTTCGGTTGCTGTGTCTTTTCCTCCTTGGAGGCAAGTTTCTTCTGTATGCCATCAATAATAGGCTTACTATCAACCCATGCCTGTTGTGGATCTGTGAACAGTCCAACAGTGTTAAACGATGTAAGACCGTCTACTCCGGCATTAAGCAATGCCACAAGGGAATTGGTCTTAGACACCAAATCATAGGTTTTTGTACGGCAGAAACGGATTTCAACATCTGCCGTCTCTATATCTTTCAGACCGTCATACGGTCTCTGATCTGTCTTAATGATTTCGATTGCCAAATCAATGAGCTGCATTTCCGGCTCAGTGAATAACTGTTCAACCGTCTTAGCGGAAATCTCCAAACACTGCCATCCATTGGATAACTGCATCGCACCGGTGGTTGAACCGCCACTTGCCTCCTGCCATGATGGTGTAGAGGTAATCTGCTCCAACTGAGAATTGAGATGATCCACAAGTTTCTGAACCTCACTCTCATTCAATGTCTGATTGAGGTAAGTGATCTTTGCTTCCTTGCCGTCCCCGGTACTCTTTGTCATAATGACTCCATCGCCGTCTACGAGGTTTTTCTTGCCCTCTTCGTTTACCTGGCAGTTGTGCATCCAGAGTAAACTCTGAACGTGTTGCAGAATATCATTGATACGGTCAGAATCCACAAGATTCATTGCATCCATCAGTGGGATAACCTTTTCAAAAATACCCATGCGGTCATTCAGATAAAATTCAACGACCGGTATTCTTCGGAGTGGGTTTGGTGCGATATTCTCTTTCAGATGATAGTCTGTCGTGTTCAACTCATGCTCAATGGTATAGCAGAAATTCTTTGAGTATGCCGTAAGAGTAATTGTTCCATCATCATGTACGGAATAGGTGCATCCTAGCACCGGTTCTCTATATGCGTCATTTGAGTACACCACAAAGGTTGTAAGTGGACTTGGAACCAATAGTTCAAATGGAGAATATCTGCTCTTATTTCTGTTCGGCAGCATCATCTGGTAGCCGACACCACAGATAAATAGGTTTCTTCCAAGGGCAATGTCTTTTGCCGCTTTGCTCTGCTCCTGCATCATTTTATTGAGCATTGCGATCTTCAAATCGTCAATATTCTCTCCATCGTCCTCATCCTTTTTTCTCAAAAATCCGAATAAGGCTTTCTTCTGTTTCTTTGTCGGTTCTATCTTTGCTCTCTGTACGAAAGTGATCGGGTTGGAAAAACAATATCCCAGATGCACGTCCACAATCTTTGAAGCATTGTTTTCTACGACTGTGGCATTGAGATCCGGTCTGATTTTCTTTTCACGGTTAAGAATTGGCTGATTGCCTTTCTCGTACTCAAAAAGAAAAACTTCCTGTGCCACATTCTCCTGGTGTTCCATAAACGCCTTAGATACAACCGATATGATATTGTCTTTCGTAATTCCCCTCTCATCAGTCATTAACATTCGTCTACCGAGAGTTGGACGGTTGCTTGCGTACATGAAGTTTCCCCTTTCCGAATAAAACAAAAGAACCGATCAAGTCTACTTATGACTTAACCGGCTCAAAGGCTCTTTGCTTAATTCTATTTTTATTACTTCCTTACATCCACGGCAGTTTATAAAAATCGTGCCGGATGCTCCGGGTGCTTTCTTGAAAAGAAGTTTTTCACGGTTTGCCCGCGCCTTACATACAGGGCAGTATACGTTTTCCGTTTCCAATATAGCTGCTCCTTTCTGTATGTGGATAGTTGCGTGGATGGGATTTGAACCCACGACCGTCTGATTAAAAGTCAGATGCGCTACCGAACTGCGCCACCACACATTACTGGGCGGCTCGCCACCGCCCTATCCTACAATAATGGAGGAACCCATGGCCTCTCGAAAGAGGCAAGAGCCGAGAGTGGGAATCGAACCCACAACCTTTTGATTACAAATCAAATGCTCTGCCAGTTGAGCTATCCGGGCTTACCAATATGGAGTAGCGTTCACTACTCCATATCAAGAAAGGGATAATCCACCAACGTCTATACCAAGACACCATCATTTTAACAAAAAAGGAACAACCACGCATTAGAATATCGGTGAAACCGATATTTTAATGCAGTCATTCCTTGTTAAATGATAAAATTAAAGTTTTATGATGTAATTGAGTTCGTTATTATATGTCTTTCGGTTCGTAGTCAATGCAGTAATCATCCCAGGATGTGACCGCTCCATAGCAATCACTTTCCTCATTGGCGCATATCCAATCCGTTGTCCCATTAAAATTATCATGCCAAGCACATGATCCACAATTTCCGTTACATTCCATTCTGCATCTCCATCAATCTCTGTGCCTCTTCCGGGCTACATACCGTCACTCCGGTTTCTTCCTCACACTTCTTTACCATACCGGTTCCGTCCCCGGCATAGTTTTCCCAAATGTGCTGTGATTCTACGAACACATCATTGATACGCTTATATCCGAATCCATAGGTTCTGTGAAGTGCTATGGCAATCGCAGCATATATCTGCGGAACCATCTGGTCTGCCGCAGTAGCAACGTTCTGTGAGCGGTTTCTTCTGGCGATTTCATTCAGGGAATTTATCAGTTTGTTATTCTTCGCCATATCTTTCCTCCAGTGCATCCTCAATAATAGAGTCCGTGTAAAGAAATTCTTTCATATCTGCTCCGTAGCAAGACGGCTCGATAGGTTCTCCACCATAACAAGCCATTCCATGAGGACATTCATCGTTTTCAGGACAATATTTGCAATAATCCTCTCCGCCATGTGTTTTCAGCCATTCATCAAGGATTTGTTCGTCTCGATGCTTTTCAAATACCGCTATTGCATCTGCCAGAAAGTCGGTCTGGGCAAACCATTTCAGATCGTCAATCACTTTCCACGGGTTATCGCCAGATACATTCATACAAACTTCATGTAACCTTTCCATTTGATCGCAGTCTTTATATTTTTCCTCTATTTCTGCGATAGGAGATTTTAATGCGTGATAATTGCGAATGTGAACATAATTGAAGTATGCCGAGGAATATTCCACTACTTCATACTCTCCGGGTTCAAATGTGTGGTTTTGCATCACGATCTGCAAAGCAACTGGAAGCTCGATAATGAGCATTTCGGCTTTTTCAATATCCTCAGCAGCGTATTCTCCACTTTCTTCATCGCAGTGCCATCCCATGATTTCACACACATTCGTTGTGGGGCCGCTGTTCCCGAATGGTCTTTTAACATCTATTGCCGGTCTATACCTATCCTTAGAATCTATTAAAATGGAGATTCTAAAATTAAGGTCTGTCATAATCTTTATGTGCTCCGGTTTCAATTTAAAACTTGGCATATCAACCTACCTCCGTTTCGTTCCTCTGATTGTGTGTTTCTTTTTGCTTCCCATGAATCTTCCACTGCCCTTTGAACTGCCGAATATGAAAGCGGACATATTGCCACCGGACGGTTTCTGCGTAAGTGGTGTTTCCGGCGGTATCGGTTTGTACTTCGGTCTCCATACCATGACAATTTTATTGTCTTTAGGATCCACAAATCCAATGCCATCGTCCAGAATGGTAAGGTTGAGCTTATGCTTAATGCAAACATCCTGAATATCGTCCAGACACATTGTTGCTCTTTTCTGTGCGTCCGTAAGCCCAATCATGTAATTTTCTTTAGCCATTATCTTTCTCCTTTTCTCTCATCAGTCAATCGTACAAAAATCATGTATATTCTGAACCGGTGTCCTCTTCTGAGGGTGTGGTGGTTCGCCTTGGTGCGGAAAAATCTGTTCAATCTTTTTCTCAATTATCACTTCCTCCGTTTGCCTTTACTTCTCAGTTTTCCAATCTCATTCAAAATCGTTCTGTAATCTTTATCTATGATTTCAACAATTCTATCTCTGCTTTCCTTTATGGCGGTTGCGTAGCTTTCCAAAATTATCGCAGTAACGACATTGGTTTCATCTGCGCTGAGAGATGTGGAAGTGGTATTTCCGTCTGCGTATATAGAGAATTTTGCTGCGGCACCTGTTTTTGAATTTTCGTTGTATGCCTCTATGCTATCTATTGTCTGCTTTGCGGAAGATGTTAGGGAGTCGATGTTGCCAATCAAATCCTTGCACAAATAATATTCGTTTGTTTGCATAGCACCCTCCCTATCATATCTCAGTGAATCGTTCCATATCGTAGTTATCCAGGATGTAATCAACACATTCCTGTAATTTGCCTTTCAGAAATTCATCTGTGACAATATCCGGGTGTATGGCATACAGAACGCAGCTCTTGCCCTTGCCATTCTCTCTGAACTTCTGGTAATCAAATACCATGGTAAAGAGGGGTATCTTTGTGAAATTCTTTGTTTTGTATCTGAGCCACAGGTTATACAGTTTTCTCATCATTTCCCGTTTCACTCCTTACTCTGTCTGGATTTACCTTTTCTGCACACTTTTCACATATAAACTGATTTTTGTAATTTTTAATCAATGCAAGATACGGATATTCTTCATTTCCAAACTTATATCCGCATACGAAACATTTATCCAAACCTCGGTTCTTGATTCCACGTGATTCTCTGAACGCCAATGTTTCTCCGATAGTTTGCCTCCACTTAGCGCAATCGCAAATCTCATATTCTCGTACAGTCGTTTTTGTTATTTTCATCTTATCGGTTTGCCATCCTTTTCTTGATAATCTTCTGTCCCTCTTCGCTTTCATAGAATCGTTTAATCGTGCCAAAACAAAATCTAACGCCGTCCGGGACAGGCATATAGGTAAGCAGTTCTCCAGTTTCCAATCTCATCTCACAAGTTTTTATTCCGAATATCTTTGATTTGCACGTCAACTGGAATTTATATTTCTGTTCTGCCATAGTCCTCTCCTATCTCTGAGAACTTCGTGTAGATCCTGTTCTCAGCGTAGTAGATGTTGTAATCTTTCTGCCGGATGTAATGCCACAATCCTTTTTCGTGACCGGCTTTCAGGAAATCATGGTTGTAATACTCTGTCTCGTACCGTTCATTAACCATCTGCCGGAAACTGAGTTCATCTATCTGGTCTGAGGAATGAACAAAGTCTGAAATCTTGGTAATATCCTCTTTCGATAATTTTTCTGTTGCAACGAACACAACTCTCACAATTTCCGTTCCGTGTCTCTCCACATATTCCAAATCTTCAACGGATTGCAGATGATACACCACTCTTTTGCAGAAATGGTACGGAAACTCCGACTCTGTGTAGCTCGTGTGCATTTCCATTGGAATACCGGCTTTAATGCAGATACCCATAACCATGCCGAGATACATCGGTACAAGAGGATTGTCACTATACCGGTAAAGCGGATCTCCACCGCCGGAGATAGATACGATATTCGCTCCGGTCAATGTAATGACATCTTCCAGTTTATCCAGACCGTCCACCGTGGATTTTGGCACTTTAATTCCATTTTCCCGGACTATGCAGTAAGGGCATCTGCCGTGGCAGCCAAAGTTCGTTATTACACTCAAGTATTTATCCATTGATTGAATCCTCCCATTTCAGTAGAAACGATTTTCCTGTTTTTAATTCTTCTAATGCCTTTTCGTCAACATCAATCCAATGTTGTTCTGTCTTTCCGCATTTTTCACATTTCACAATACACAATCTCAGTGGATAGCCCATATCGTCTTGCTGTAAGGCATTGCTTCTTTCTATGACTTTGAAATTATGTCTACATCTAAAAAGGTGCATAGCAGTTATCCTCCTTATTCCACAATTTATCTACAAAGACCTCTTCTATCCTTGCCAGAATCTTATCAGCTTTCACATCACTTTCAGGAACTTCGAGGTAAGTATATGTCTGCATGATTGCATTTGAACCAAAAGTACCCATGACAAAGGAAATCGGGTTGCCGAACCTCTTGCACAGGAAATACTCTAAAAACTGTTCGTGATACTTATTTGCATGAACGTACACATATCCATGATCGCCATATCCTCTGCCCTCATTCAAATCTGGATTGTAGTACACCTTGTAAACCTTGATTGATTCTCGTATTACCTTTTTATCGTGTTCTTCCGCTTCTTTCTCATTATCAAACTCTTTTCCGTCTGATGCTGTGTAGATAGTCCTTTTCTTTACCATTCTAACCTCCAAATATATGCTTCAAATAATTTTCAAATATTCTGCCAAATCTTTTTCGTATTTCAGTGACTTAAAACAGACAGTACCACATTCAGCATCATAGCTGTATTTACCATCTGTTCCGCAATCTCCAAAACCATACCCGCAAATCCCCATATCTTTTTCGTAGTAATCGCACTTATAATTGTTTATGTTCGGTTCTTTATCTTTTCTATTAACCATTTATTTCTCCATAAAAAATAGGTGGTAGTCATTCCGACCGCCACCTACTGTTTCCTGACTTATTCTACTGTGATGCAATCATATCTCTCAGAATTGATTGTGTTCTCCATCGCCTCAACCGGATTGTAACCAAGGTTCTGCAGAATCTGTTTGAACACGGTAACGGACTGTCCGCTTGCAAGCTGCACTCCCTTACGGTCATGGTCTGCATGGAATACATCGTGTCTACTGTTCACATTCCAGAAGATGATGTTCGGGATTACATAACCGGCCTTGCGGAACTTATTTGCCATCTTGTCATAGAACGACCACTCACGGTTTCCGCAATAGTCAATTTCCATATCAGAGATAACAACGATTGCTTTCGGCATTTCCTCCTGCGGAGTATTATGCTTTTTCGCAATTTCAAGAACCCTCTCAAAAGCAGCTTTAAGGTCTGTGTTACCATCCCAATTTGCTCTGCTCACGTTGCAGATCTTCTGTTCAAGGGTTTCTCCCCTCAGAATAACCGTCTCTGGTCTGTCAGAGAATGTCATAAACAGATTGTGGTATGCACCCACATTTCTCTCTGCAAAATAGATTGCAAGACCGATTGATGTTGCCATAGGTCTGCCGCTCATGGAGCCGGACACATCCGCCATAACTAAAGCGTTTGTTCCTTTCTCCACATAATCCGGCAATGCTTTCCACTGTGCTTCGAGTACCTTACTGTTCTCTCTGCCATAAAGGATCTTCTCAACAATATCGTAAGGGAACAGTGTTGAAGCATTGATTTTTACCTCTCCCTTTTCTGCCTTGTTGATAAACTCTCCAAACCTCTCAGCATCATGTTTCATAAATGCCTTGCGGTAAATCATCATCGCACGGCTCGGAACTTCCGGGTATTTGATTTCATCCCATCTTCCGGCTGACATAAGACTTTCAACGACACCGATCTGTTTTCTCATACTACGGACGATTCTCTTGAAATTGTAGACCGGATAGCCTAATTTCTGCGCCGTAAGGATTCCGAGTTTTCTTGTGGCAGAGCTGCTTGCATCTGCGGTCTTAATCCATTTTGCAAGTAAAGAAATTGCATTTCCGGCATTGAGGTTCTGTAAATCTTCCTCAAACTGTTTCTTCATTGCCGCCCACATATCGTCCTCCAATGGAGTACCGATAAGCTCATACAGATCATCATATCTCCCGAACACGCCAACCAAATCAAGGTTCGGTCTGAGTGCTTCTGGGTGTTTCTCTGCCATATAACGGATAATGGTTCTGAAAGTCTTTCTCTCTCCAAGACCGCCACGAATGTCTCTTGCATAGAACGCAATCTTTGTAGCAAAGAGTTTGTCCTGTGCGTATGCCTCCGCAAACAGAGTGGTAATTCTGTTCTCATCAGCCTCTCTCAGCGATCCGATTGTACCAAACAGATCCAATCTGGCATCGCCAGAAGTATTCAGTGCCACTGCACCGTTTTCAGTCCGGGTAAATCTACCCTCTTCTCTCATTGCATCTGCAAAGCTCATGTTTTCCTACCTTTCCAGGACTCTCATTTACGGAATTGAACCGTTTCACATTGTTTTTTTAGACATTTGCTTTAACCATTGTGATTGCTGTAGGAGTCCCTATAAAATTGTTTACTGTTTCATTGCCAGGACACTATTGGGGTTTATGATTAACAGTCATATCCAAAAGGGTTGCTGTAAGTGTCCCATGTAAAGTTTTATGCCTATCTGGCTAACTTTTTAAGTTCATACCGCCTGTTATGTATCGCTCCGACAGAACGACCAATTTTCTCAGACAATTCAGAATCGGTAATCTCATGCTTAATTACCAGTGCATCTTCCTCCGCAGTCCACGGATGAGACGGATATAGAAATGACGTTTTGCTGTAATATCGCCTATGCTGTCTCTGACACGCCTTATGATACTTTTCCATATCCCTATAATCTTCTTTTCGGTTCATAGGCAACCTCTTTCTCTTTACATGACGCTGTTTCAAACGGGAAAATATTGTCAATGGAATTTTCTGTTTTGAAAGATTGCTGTAAGCGTCACTTAATTGCCCCGACAGGACTTGAACCCGTATGCTCGATTGCTGTAAGGAACACTCCTGTCAACCATGTTCCATCCGGTTTACCATAACCGGCAATCGGGGCAGAGACGATGAGAGGAATCGAACCTATATCCGCAGCTTGGGATTGTTATTGAAAGGAGTTTGCTGATTATGCCACTAACATGACATTCTTCTTAACAGAGCTGCTGTGCTCCCTTTGCACCACATCGCCATATAGAGTGAGGGACGGACTCGAACCGCCGACAACGTCCTTAGCATGGAATGAAAGATTGCTGTTCGGACCACAAACATGATCCATTTTTCTTTCGTGCTCTACCAACTGAGCTACCTCACTCATGTAATTGGCGCATCTTCTTGATTTGTAAGGACATTTGCGCCATCGCCTTGAATGGAGAGGGATGGATTTGAACCATCAATGAAGCAGACCCCAAGCTGTAATATATTGCCGTCAACGCCACGAACATGACGTATTGTACATAACTGCCGCGTCTACCGTTCCGCCACCTCTCCATATTCCATATTCAATTTTCATTACGGAAATCCGTATGAGTTGCGGAGGTTGGATTTGAACCAACGACCTCCGGGGCATGAACCCGGCAAGCTACCACTGCTCCACTCCGCCATAATGCAACCTCGCCCCTAGGCTGCTTTGTAAGTTCTGCTATGTCGTTCCTTGCGTTCCTCACTTAACCGGTGCTAACTACGACAGTATGTGACCGGCGGACTTGATTAAACATTTCCGTACACCCGCTTAATGCCCCATATTGGCGGTTCTGCCGAGACCAATGGCAATGTCGATAGGAAATATCTTTCGGGGAATCTCTCTACCCCAACTGGTTTATCGTCCGAAGTCAGGACGGCTTTTTATAACACTCTGGATATTGTCTTTCCAGAATTATTCAGAATAAATACCATAGTATCAGGAATACCGATGCGGCTATACACATAAGTAACTGTATCTAAAGTAACCGCCGTGAGTGAAACATTCTTCTCTAATGGCGGATCACCGAGATACCAAATAATGTTATCTCTGCACAATCCGGCAGCACCAATAAGTTCCTTTGCTTTGTTGAAATTCTTCTGTCTGATTTCCAATTCTTCATCTGAGGATTCAGTATCGGATATTTGAAGCATATCCTTTTCGATAGTAACATCAAAACACTGAATAACCTGGGATTCCTCAAAGGTATCATTTCTGACACCCTTTTTGATTGTTTGTAATATCATACCTTTCTTCCTCTCTGTCTGCGCCTTTCGGCTTATTGTCCCGTTCCGGACCGGGATTGGATAGGTAAGGGATCGAACCTTACACTGGAATATTACGATAGTCGCAGATTACCTCATGTGTTTGGTGCGTACGGATTTTTGAACCTATCGTATCAAAGGTGGGTGGCTGCCATTCCTGCTTATTCCAATCACTGCACTTTGCGCTGTTGCCACACCGGGACGCACCTTTTCCTCAACCGTACTAATATTGCAGTTACCCTTTACTGCCTACTATCCAATTCTGAAACCTCCTCCACCGGTGGAATACGGTTTCATAGCGGTGCATACAGGACTCGAACCTATACTGCATTTCTGCAGGACGACTTAGCAAGACGCTCCGCTACCATTACGGCAATGCACCATACGCCGTGTTAGGGATTTGAACCCCAGAGACTTTTACATCCAGACAGTTTTCAAGACTGCACCCTCGACCAGCCGGACACACGGCAGAGTAGTTTTCCCTTGGTAACGTACAAGTCGGAGTTCCTCTATCCGCCGGTCGTAAACGCCCTTTCGTAACCTTTTTATGGAGTGCTTTGAAAGAGTAAGTCAAGTGTCTCCAACTGGCAAGGTGGGGATCGAACCCACGACATTCTGATTAACAGTCAGACGCTCTACCACTGAGCTACAAGCCATTATTGGAGTAACAGGACTCGAACCTGCGCTAACCAACATCCGTAGTGTTGTGCTCTATCCATCTGAGCTATACTCCAATGCAGTCCGACAGTGACTTGGATGGTTGCCGCCACCGAACCGATGCAACGTGTAAGACAGTTGCCAACAAGGGTATTTCATTTGTATATGCGGTTCTCGGACCCTACACCCCTCCGCAGTCCTATAAGTAGTCCCTCAGCACAAGGCTGTCACTCTACTTACAAGACCCACGGCTTACGCCGCCAGATCATAGCTCTCATAAACCACCGACTATTTACTCAGAGAGCCTTGGCACAGTCCAACTATTTGTGCCTTACCTCGGATGTACGTTGTTTTCGCAGTTCTCCGCCTCTACTACATTCCTCTGCGCCTGACTAAGCATGACAGCTCGGTTGGTTACGGCTCACGCACATCTGTAATCAGGTCTTTCTCGGAAGTTTCCACCGCCGCTTAAATCGCTGTAACGCTCATGCACTCTAAGCAGTAAATTTTCCGCACCGGAGTTTTTCTTAAAAACTCTTGGTAATGTAAAAGCACTTGGTGATCACCGGAACCTCGCCACCGCCAATTTTCTTTCCTGTTAAAGCCGGACTAAGAAAATCAGTTAAGAAATCCGCTCATCCTACGGTGGGGAGTTGAACCCCACTTTCCCCGGCATGGTGTCCGTGGCATTTCCAGTTATGCTATCGTAGGCACCGTTGCAACGATGGTCTTTAGCGTGACTTACGCAAGCTCTCCAAGTTTAAGTCCTGTCGGCTTTCCCGGACTACTCACATAAGCCTCTCAGTGAGCATTGCAATCTCCCTATTTAATGATTGCTTACCACGGCTTTCGCCAATACTTTTCAGCCGGAACACTAAACCAACTATAAACAGTCAGCGTTATTCTCAGTTGAAATGTTCGATGGGAGAATCGAACTCCCGTCCCCACCGTGAAAAGGTGGTATCTTGACCGCTTGACTAATCGAACAGAGGAGCGTTCCTTTTTACCGAAAGGCAATTAACCGCACAAGCGTAAACGGGTTCCTGATATTGATTTTTTCTTGCAAGATTACTTTCTCGGCTCATTACACCGAAATGGGCGAAAGAGGAATTGAACCTCCAATGTTTACCACGAGGGAACGGATTTACAGTCCGCCGCAACACCACCAATCGTTGCCGTTCGCCCTGAATTTTCTTTGTATCGCCAAGAACATTAGGAAAGAAGCGGTGGGAATCTTGATCGCTAGAGCTGCACCCACAGGTGGAATCGAACCACCACACTACACCAAGTTCGCTCCGATCATTTAGCGATTCACTTCATCTTTCAGTGCTTTACCGGCTTTGAACTTAGGTGCTTTGCAAGCCGGAATGGAAATCTCTTTTCCGTTCTGAGGGTTCTTGCCAACTCTGGCAGCACGCTCAGTCACTTCAAATGTTCCGAAACCTACCAACTGCACTTTTCCACCCTTTCCAAGTTCTCCGCCTACGATCTCAACAAATGCGTTGAGTGCTTTTTCAGCGTCACTTTTGGAAAGTCCGGCATCGTCAGCCATAGCCTGTACTAATTCAGCTTTGTTCATTACTTCTTGCCTCCTTTCTTGTGGTCTGCATATATGGAATATGCGATTGCAATTATTACTTCTGTGATTATCGTTGCGGCAACACCGCACCAAAATTCAGGAATATACATCTTTTTGCATCCTCTCTTGTCTGCTACCTCTGGTAGCCGTCACGGTCATGCGGTAGTCATACCGTTTCTGCACTGCACCGCCGCACTCAGCCGCCTTACTTCCTCCGGTGTATCTTGGCGTAGCTTCACTGCCATGGCCATATTTATAGTTTCGTGCCGGATTGCCATGCGTGGACCATCAGGGACTTGAACCCCGGACCATCCGGTTATGAGCCGGACGCTCTAACCAACTGAGCTAATGGTCCATACCTCACACTGGGGAGATTCTATGTGAGGTTTCGGAGGATTATCATAAGTGGGAACCCTCCGATGTAGGATTGCTGTCGGGGAACAGTAATCCTGAGTGGGAAGTGTTGGTGTCGAACCAACTCCTATGGATTTTCAGTCCATCGCTTCTACCGAGTTAGCTTACTTCCCATATTACGGCACTGTTGCTGTGCCGTAATGGTTAGGAGAAACTTTAATGCCAAATACCTTGTGTTCACTCCGCTTAACTTATATCCGTGTCACTTGGTATGGTCGTAGTATAGCGTACTAAACATTCTTTGTCAAGTGGAATAAACAAAATTTTCAAAAAAATTTGTTTTTCTGTGTGCAGTCGGCTTTACAGCCATTTTTCTGAACATCAGAAATCAACTTGCTTACAGGGATTTTGAGAAAATTTGCTATATCGTATATCTTGTCGATTGACGGATAACTTTTGCATTGTTCCCAATCGCTCACGGTATTCTGCGCCACATGAACGCCCGTTGCAAGTTCGTGTTGTGTAATTCCCCTATTCGTTCTTTCTTTTTTTAAGTTGGTGGCGAAACTATATTGTCCCATGCTATCCCTTTCTATATTCCTAAGTCACTTCTCTTCACTACCTGTCCCTCTCCTCCAAGAAGAGCATCTACAAACTGGGCGAACATTGCCAGAGTGTCCGGCGCATCATCATGTTTATTCTTTCCGAGCTGTGTATAACTGCAAAGGAATGACATCATCACACCGTAATCACTCTTAGGCTCATATTCTGTAATATCCTTGAATATGACGTGTTCCTTAACCCATGAAGAATTGACGATGATCTTGGTCTCTTTGTTCTGAGTAGTGTATTTCTTCGTAATATGGCATCTGCCGCCTTTTGCTTTGACAAGTCTCTCAACTTCATTTGCGGTTCTGCTACCCTCTTTGTTGCTCTCGAACTGTGCCTGCTGTACATGATGCTTAACAAGCATATCTGAGTTGAGTTCGTCCAAGGTCCCAGGGTCGATGTTCTTGAATACCAGATCTTCCAGATAGTATCTGTCTCCATACTGATAGAAAACTCCGAGGAAGTTGTAGTCTGTACCGGTGTCCTTGGTATCGCAGATTGCCAATATAGAATCCGGTTCTCTGTCCGGCAGTCCTCCGATATATCTCTGCAATTCTGTTGGATGATACAGAATACCCTCTCTCTCAATCGGATCGCTCTTATATAAGCAGCGATATGAAACATCGTCCATCGACATTTCCATATCGTGGAAGTATTTCTCATCGAATCCAACATCATAATCGTAATCAAAGTTGCTTTTTCCGGTCTGAGGATCAATATCTGGAACAGCAATGAACTCTGCCCTCGGATTGCCCTCATACATTCTTTCAAGCCGGCCAATAACATCATGCACACTCCATCGGGTTGCAATGTGGATCTCTTTAGCTTTCTTCTTTTTACGAGATTTAAGGTCTGTGGTGTACTCTCCGTACAACTTATCCAGACGATCAATAGACAGAGCCTCTTCGATACCGGAAACCAAATCATCCACATACAGAAATCCCTCACAACGGGTAACACCGGTAAGGGAACCTCTGATTGGTCTGCAGGTCAGTGTCTTAAACGGTTGCCATCTTCCAAGGTTTATTGTCTCTTCTTTTGCATTGTTTCCCTCAAATACAATGTCTGGGAACACATCGCTCCAACAATATTCATTACTGGTAATTATGTTGAGAACAGCATCATAGAACATTCTCGTCATAAATCCAGAATGGGAGGACATAAGGTTTGGTGTGTTTGGGTAATGCCCCATTACAAACGATATAAAAAACTCTCCCAGTGTGGTCTTGCCGGTGCCAGGGGGCATTGATATTGATAGAATATCCAACTCATCATCAATAAGCCTCTGCATCTTCTGTACAAGCCAATAAATCTTATTTCTTCGTGGCTGATAGTATCTGTCCTCGGGATCTCTGTTCTTTTCCACATAAAGCAGATAAGAGTCAAAATCCTTATGTTCCTGTGCCAAGAACAAAAGAGCCTTATTGTACAAATCGTAATATTTAATATCTCCTGTCGCACATAGTCTCAGTGCAAGGAATCTAACCTTATTTGCCAATTTCCGTGAAAGTTCCTTATCTTCCCGGATAACCTCATTTGCCATTCCGAGTAAGGACAGAAGATTGTCATAGTCACTCAGATCGCTTTTCAGAAGCCTTACGATAATCTCTTTATTCGATAGTTCGTGTTGAGCCATGAAAATTCATCCTTTCTCACGGCTCTACACGGCTCTGTAATATTTAAGGTTTTACCACATTTACTGACGCACGGATTATAATGCCACGGCGCGCCGGATTTTCGTTTGTTTCAAATTTGATAAAACCCTTGTCGGCAAGTTTTAACCCTATTCTGCTTGCCAATTTTCCATGAACATATTCTGTTGCACCATCACGTCCTGCATTGAATATGTCCATCTCCATGCACTCGGCATATCTTTCTATCGGTCTTTCATCATACCTCACTTGAAACAGAGGTTCTTCTATCTTCGGTTGCGGTCTCATTCTCCGTTCCAGTCTCTTTCTCCAATGTGGTCTGTTTACCGCCCGTCTCTGTCTGCGCATCTTTTCCTCCCTCCGCATTTTTACGATCTCTCACGCTCTTACTGCAAACACTCAGAATAACCATATTGAGATGCTTATTCTGTTCTTTGAGCTGAGAGTTCTGTTCCAATAGCAGCTCATTCATCTGTGTAATTTCTTTCTTTACTTCATTGTTGGACTTTGCATCTTTCCAACCCACAACAATGTAAAGTACCAATATCGCGATCCAAATGATTGCTAAAATAACATCTACCATTCTTTTATTCCTCCGGCATATAATAAACTCCGCAGCTATACGCTGTAACATCCGCCTGTCCGTTGCCACGAACCATAATAATGCTATGATCCATTGCTAGGTCATTTACGGCATCCTCGGATATGTTGCAATTCTTGGCTACTATCATATCAGGAGGAAAAGCATTCCCAAGTAACTGTTCAAATACTTCTTTCCCTCTCTGTTCTGTATCGTAAGCCGCAAGTGTGTAATCATCGGCGGTAATTCTTTTTCCGCTGAGTGCAATGCTTTTAACGTTGCCGATGTTCACTACGTTGCTACGATCCTGGTCTACAATATACATCTCTAATCCTCCAACCACTTATTATCAAAATAGCAGAACCCGAACACGGCTGCTCCGATCAGAATTACCCATACAACCCAGAAAATTACCAGCCCGGCAGTTCCGTTTGAAACCATATAGTCCACCGCTTCATCTATCGTATCTGCCTGAATGAACGGTGTTCCGTCCTCTATGGTATTATCTTTGAGATTGGCATAGATAACTCCGCTGTATTCCGTGTTGATAACATAGTACAAATACCTCACATGGGACGATTGCTTAATTGTGTCATACAGGTAAGACCCCGGCATCTGGATTTTTCCATACGGAAACTCCACGCCAAGGAATGACACCATTTGACTATGGCTTTCCCAACTATCGTAGTAATCCCACGAATAATATACCTCCGTAGTGTAATAAGTCTGCGTTTTCCCATTTACCGTCCGTGTATGTGCCACCTGTCTCGTATGTCGGTTGTAGTGTTGTTCCTCAACCTTTATGTAGGCAGCTGGTACTCCACCTATTCCCGGATCTGTAACAGGATCTACTGCCACCAGATTTCCTTTCACAAACGCATTTCCTACATCAGTTCGCATACCGTACTGAAACATTTCTGCATTTCCATCAATCTGCATGGCTTGATAGTATTCCTGATTCTGTTCGTCATTGTGTGAAGCTATCTTTTCACTAATGAAAAATCCACCCATAAGCATGATAAGGATAATGACGATGCTAAACATCAGTTCACGCACCGTCATATCCCAACCGTTGCCGGAGTAGATTATCTTACTCCATTTCCTCATAGGCTTATTCTCCAAACAGATTGCTTACCGGCTGTCTGTCCTCTTCGCTGTATTCCAAATAGTCATAATTGATAACCTCATATCCCATAACTCCCAAGATCTGCTTATGTGGGAATTTACGCACATATTTCTTATACGCCCTTACCTCATTATTGTAGGCAGTGCGGTACTGCAGGATCATATTCTCTGTGGTTGAAAGTTCATTCATCAGTTCCTTGTAATTCTCGTTGGATTTTAATTCCGGGTATGCTTCGGCAACCGCAGCTATGGAAGTTGTCACATTCTCAATATCTGTGGTGCTGCCATTGTTTCCTCTTGCTTCTACGACATTAAGAAGAGTCTCTGCCTCATGCTTATCGTACTCCTTGACGCAATCTGCCAGATTGTAGATAAGATCCGTTCTGCGTTTCTCCTGTGCCTGAATATCAGAGTCAGCCGTAAAGACCTGTTCCTCCAACGAAACCGCTCTGTTGTTGGTGCTTACAAAAATTCCTGCTATCAGTAATACAAATGCGGCTACAATGCCGACAATAATCCATGTTCCTTTATTTTTCATTGTTGTTGCCCTCCATCTTTATCATAAATTTGTTTTCTGCCAATACGATTCCTCCGGGAGTTTCCGTGAATATTGGCTCTGTTCCGTTGTAAATCTGAAATTCCACATCATTCCGGCAGACGGCATCTCCGCCGTCCATCGGAATAGCTGCCAGAACTTCTTTTGTATCGGTCTTATAGACCACCACCGTTGTCATATTGCACCTCACATGAAGTAATCATAACCGACACCATATTTTGCCATGATAAGACTCTTTGCCATTTCCTCTAGCTTCTGGTGTTCGGTCGCATCCAGATACACGCCCTCATAGGTTCCACCCTGGCATCCCATCCAATCGTACTTGCAATGTAAAAGTTCATGCACAAGATCCTTTTCCATGCAGTGTTTGAACAATGTATTGTTCTCTTTGTAAGATTCATCGCTGAGTAACTGGATGTTTGCCTGACTGGATTCAAATATGAATGTGTTATATCCGGCAGCGTCAATTACCTCTTCTCCATTAGGGTTCATAATCTTATCCTTAACGTGTGCCAGTATTAGCCACCCATCAAGGAATAATCTGTGTTGCCACTCTCTCAGGCACTCTTCTAACTGCTCTTGGTTTTTGAATATGTCTATCGGTTTTTCTTTCCCATCTCTCTTTTCAAGAGTTCCACAAGTATTGTTCTCAAAAGCCGTACCGTCTGCAACGGAAAAGCACCATTTATCTCCATATCTGCGGCCGCACACATAATCCCCTATCTTTACCGGTATTTTGCATCCGCACTGATTTCCTATGTTGGTAACGATCACCAACCCACCTTTTACGGTGCTATGGTCTATGAAAAAGTTCTCTCCACTGGCAGTCATATAATCATCAATTTTCTTGCCGCAAGTAAGCAGATCGAACATTTCACGCTGATTTTCCCCAGTCCACATCATGGTTTTTACTTCATCCGGGGACTGCGGTTTCAAGTTCAAATTATCCATCATTCGCTCTCCTTTACTTTCTTGGCAGATTTTACCTTGATTTTCTTTCTACCGAACTGCTGATATACCAGAGCAGACGCATGAACACTGTCCGTGCTGCATACGGTAACAGTTCTGCGGATTGGTTTTCTCTCAATGGTTTCAAACACTACTTTGTACCACCGTTGTTTCATTGGTTCTGCCCTCCTGTATTCTCCCGTATATTCTTTCGCACTTTTCGGCGTGTCTGCATCTGATAGTCGTTAATGCCCTTTGTGTGCGATCCGCCAATACAGTAATATCAACCTTATCAACATCAGCATCAAAATCAGGGCAGAAAGCGCAATAATCTTTCACCCTGAGTTCCATTCCATTATCCATGACAGCCCACCGCCTTTAGCATACTGATTTTCTCTACCAGGACATCAACCGTTGCGTTGAGCTTGCTGTTCTTAATGCAAACTTCCTGATAGTCCTCATATAACTTTCCACCGTTCAGCATTTCAGTCTGTTCCTTGACTGTGGCATCCAACTCTGCATTGAAACTTTCAAGCTGTTCAATCTGATTCCTCAGATCATCATTCTCTTTTTCTACTTGCGCATTTCTTTCTTCCAGAGATTTCTTGTTTGCTTTCAGTTTTTCAACCTCGCTCGTAAGTTCTCCGAGTTTCTTTATCATTTCCTGCTCAGACATGGTTCCTTTTTCCTCCGTCTCTTCTACTCCGAGAAGTACCTTAATCTGTTTCTTTGAAATGTGATATGCCATTGCAAGGGTGGCTATGGATTCCCCGGAAGAATACTTTTGCTCAATCTCTGTTTTCTTCACGGAAATATCCACACCATTCGTATTGAACATACGCTTGTAGCCGCCCTCTTCCAGAATTTCTACTATTGTCTGCGTGTCGCACACATTCAAGTCCGCAAGAATGGGTATCTGTCTCTTATGGTTCTTCGCCAAGCGGTAATCCATTAAGATTTGTCCCTTATCCATTCTTACCTCCCTGTTTTACCCCCCCCACGGAGAAAAAGTCCTCATATATCGCTTTGATAACTTCCGCATCGTAGAGCGCATTGTGTTTTTGACCTTTCGGCAAAGCAATTCCTCTGTCTGCAAGTAACTGTTCTCTCGAAATGTCAAAAGCATCTTTTTCTGATAGGTCAAGCATTACTGCAATATCCTGATTGATGTCGTGGCAAGCCGGTGTAATAAACTTAGGTAGCATCATAGCGTTGCCTACCAATAAATCAATCAACAGCACCATATCGTAATGTGAAACATCCGAAACAAATACCGCAGCATAATCACTGTCAAAATTAGCATCCATCTCAAGCCATTCCATAAGTTCACGGCAAATGTCTGCCTTACTACCAATTACAGTCGTTGTTTTATTGTCGGCTGCCAGACTTTCTTCTAACTTCACATTTCCACTCATAATCAAATGATCAAGAACATTCTTCTCAATCCATTCATCACACATACCCTCATCATAGTCCGTCAACTCTGCATAGAACCTATCTCCTGTGTCTGAGACAATTCCTATGCTGATAAGAGTTGTGTCCTTACGCAGACCAGTAAACTCTGTGTCAAAAAAATAGGTTCTCATGTGGTTTCCTCCGTTTCTTCCGGTGCGGCTGCAAAATTTACTCTAAGATTTGATGTGAACAACGACTGATAGACCATTGCATAATTGTAAACTTCTCTATCCAATATCTCATCCTTGATTGCATCCGTGACCGAACTCTGCATGATCGCCGTTGGTGTCTTTGATTTTTCGTTCTCATAGGCTTTAATCAGCACATCCCCATCATAGCCTTTTGCTAATTCTCTTAATGTCATATCTACTTCTCCGCTTTCTGTGCCTTTTTGGCTTTCTTGGCAGCCTTTTCTTCCTTTGCCATCTCAGGGATGAACTTACGGAAGATGTTGTTGTAATTTCCGTTATTGCCGGCCCATTTCTTCACGATAGCCATAGCCAAACCGGCTTCCTCGGAATAGGTATCAGCCTTTTTAGGTTTACGAATGGTTATTTCCTTGCCATCAACAACCTTTTTCTTGATTTCCACATTATCCATGCAGTTTACAACCGTCTTTGTGCCGTCAGACCAAAATACGATTGTTGCCGGATTCTGGAACAGGACTTTCTCGATACCATATGCTCCAATAGGCTTGTCCTCAACCATTGCTTCTACACACAGTTTGTCGCAACGATACGGGCTGCCGCATACATGATTGATCTTTCCAGCGTAAGTCGTGCCGTCCTCGCACTCAATAGTTACTCTCTTAAATTTCTTGTCCGCTAAACTTCTATCCATATTGTCCTCCTTAATACCTAACTGGTTAAAAATGTCTCTAAACGATGTTTCTCCCGGAATAGCGCATGACGCTATAACCTGATCTCTTAACAATCCGATTGTGGCATTTTGACATTTCTGTGAAAAATCCTCTGTGATACTCGCAACCGGTATATCATCAAAATCCGGCCATGGTTCTCCGGGGCAGCGTGCTCTTTCGATGCTCACTCTCCGCCACTGTTCTGCCGATGATGTTGCCGTTACCTGTCTTGCATTTTCCCACCATCGGTTTTCGGTAAATGCCGAGTGTTGCATCACTCTGTCAAATGTTTGTAATGGTGGTATCAGCCGTTCTTTCGGTAATCCAAAGCGTTCAAAACCCTGCATGGCAAACGCTATCGGATCGGGTAAATGCGCCGCTTCTGGCGGTCTCCACGGTTTCTTTTCTTTCTCTTCCATTGGTGTCCTCCTTGTGATTTATTATCAAGGGTGGTATGCCCTTAATCTCATGTTGAAATTGTTCTCGATTTTCGCCACAACGCAGTCCTTTTTCAGTATGCACTTGGCACATTTTTCGAGATTCCTGTAAGGTTCTCTGCCAAAACACGGTTGAAACAGTTTGTTTATGGCAGATTTCTTCATTTTCACTTTAAAAGGTATTTCAAATCCCTCTTTCAGATGAGAAATATCCGGCATATCATACTCTTCATCCAGTGTAGGCTCGGATATTTCCTTAATTTCCGCAAGCGGTATGGGATCTCCGAGCCGTTCATCCATGATAAAGAGCTGTGGTTTGGTCTCATTTTCCATCCATATTCCTCCTACGCCTCTATCAGTGTGAATACACGTTTATACACATCCTTATCAGGCAAACACCGCAATTTATTCAGTGTTGTGTTTCCAAGATAAACATTATATGTGCAATCCCCTATGGTTAATGTTCCTATGCTGCCCGGATCTTTCATTTCCACCTGTACGCTATTGCTTTTATTCAGCATCGCCCGTATGGTCTTGCACACTTCCTCATTTTCTTTTTCTGATGCAAGGCAATCAAAACACGGATTTTTATTCTTTGATGATCTCATAATATTCGCCCTCGCACTCTTTCGGAGCCATAGTTCCCCATCCGTCAGCCTTTCTCAGCTCATAATGGGTTCCTCTGTCGATGGCAAAAAGTTCTTCGCCCTTATCAATAGTCATTTCCATATTCTTCTCAATGTCATTTACGACAATATTCTGTAAGAAACGTGCTATCATGCCTCTTTCTCCTTTATCACTTCGGCAAACGCCGGATTCTCATGCAGCTTTTCTGTAGACCATCCCATGTGATGATACAGTTTTTCCATAAATTCAAGGCACTCTGTCTTGTCATACGCCAATAGGAAACACAGTAATTGTTCTCTGTTATACATCACTGATGGTCCGACTCCCATTTTAATGTAATCATAATCTGGGTAACGTACCTGAAACTCATTCGGTGCTGCTGCCAGTATCTCAAATTTCACTGCCGATCCGTGCGGTTCCCTTATGCAATGCCTGAATGGTATCATGTTCTATCCCTCACTCTCTTTTCCCACCGTTCGTGTTTGCGTGCCATCTGTTCCTCATCTACGGTCAATGAAAGTTCTCCGGCACACTGTACGACATCCGTGTACTCTTCTCTGATATTTGCAATAGCATCTTTCTCTGTTACAGGTGTCGGATTCTCTTTTCGTATGATCCTTGCCATTTTGAGTGCTGCCTTTGCAAGTTCGGTACATTCCTATGCAAGCTGTTCCAACATTGCAGCTTCGCCAATTTCTTCAATAATTTTCATTATCTCTCCCTCTTTGTGATAACTTTAAGTCTATCCAGTGGATATGTCTCCACTTTGCCATCTTCCAGAACGACAACCGCTTTTGTGCCAAGCAGGCTCGTGATTGTATCTATCCATGTTCCTTTTCTATTCTCACAGTGAGTACAATCTGGTATCTCATTGCACATATCAGCAATATCGTTACAGAATTTGCACTCTGCATAGCTTCTTGTGATTTCTACCGGTCTATCCATTTCGCACATCCTCCGATACGTCAAAATTCTCTAAATGCTCATATTCGACAGTTTCTTGTCTGATTTCAATTTGATTTTCGCTATGCGTTTCTGTTCCCTATCCATCTTTTTGATGCACTTATCCAACTGCCTTGCGTATGGACTGCTATTCGGGTCTGAGCACTCCATGATAAAAGCCTCTCTGTGTGGAGACTGATAAGGGCTTTTGTATCTGTATTTTTCGTATTCTCTTCTCTCTGCCACTATCAGAATCACAATTTTCAATACAAACCACGCTGTATTGAGCAAAACTAACCCTACGATAACCGCAACAACCGTCTTTACCATCTCTCTACCTCCGTCTTTTACACTAAAAATTTCTCAATTCTTATCTCTCCGCATTTCTTACACCCACATCTGCATACATCGTACTTAAAACCGCTGTAATCATGTGCCGTCCAGAGGACTTCCAACACTTCCCACTCATGCTTGCACGGAAGAAAACACGATACTAAAATCTTGTCGAATAACCTTTTATACCACGGTTCCTTGTGCCAAGACCTCTTTTTATTTTCCGGGGAATTTTTGGAATTGCTGTTTTCATTGCTCATCCGGTTTTACCTCCTATGAGGCGTAAGCCTCCGCCGATTTTTATTTTTCGCCTGTTATCGTTTCTACGTGCAGACGTGACGGCATCCTCATTATGAGGTCATTACACATTTGATTCAGACGATGGTTTTCATCCGCAAGCGTATTTACCATGAGGTACAATCCCTCTTCTCTGGTAAGTTCTCCACACTCTATCATCTGCCATACTCGGAATACCGTTGCATTGTTTCTGATATGCGTTTCAGAGATTCCTACGGTGTATGCCTCTGTCATGCAGTCCGGTTGAACTTCCGCAGTGTGTCCTCTTTCCATTTGTCCCATGCGGTCTGTTTCTTCTCTCTGCATACTTCCGCCTCTCTCTGCTTATTCTGTGTTGTTGTTTCTTTGTTTTGTTCCATATTTCTCTCTTTCTATGCCGGTAGGCATCCGCCGATTTTGGATTTTGTGGTTTTGTAAAGTCCTCACTTTCCTTTTGTTATTCGGATGCCGTGTTTATACTTACATTGTAAATTGGGTGGTTTACGGTAATAGGGTTCTTTGCCATTTTACGATTGGTGTGGTTTTGGGCTTTTTAATTTTTTGGGAACTCAGAGGGGTGAGTTGCCCCTGATCCGCTCCGCTCTACACCCCCGCCCCAGGGTATAAGCTGCCGGACCTGTCCACGGATTGCCACACCAGAACCGCCGGAAACGTGCCGGAGTTCGTAAAAGTAAAAGAAAACGAACCGCAAAACACCGATTTTATAATATTTCTATGTCCTCCGCATCCTCTGCCGGGTCTGTCCCTCCGGTTTCTACTGGTAAACGTTGTACAATGTCCGCCGCTGTCGGTAACTCCTGCGCCTGTTTGCCTACATTCAGATCTATTTTCTGCGCCGCCTGGGTGTAACCGTGATTATTATTAAAATCAGTAGCAAACACGATCGGCGGTATTTCTCCATTAAATGCAAGCTGTTTCTTGTATGCGGCTATGTTATTCTTTAATATTTTTATTGTGTCGGAATACACGCCGGGGCGGGTTCTTTCCCAATCGTTCAGAGTATCGCGGGAAATACCGGCAAAGCTGCAGAATCCCTCAACGTCAGGAATCAGCCTAACACCTTGTAAAGCTCTCTCTTTAATATAATTTATATAGTTTTCTGCTATCTCTCTAAACTCTTCCACGGTCTCCAACTTCCGGGGTCTCCCTCCTTTCCCCTTTTCCGCTTCCTTGGTTGCCGCTCTGAATCCGTCTAGCATCATTTCACACAATGCCACCGCCTGCGCCGTCTCTATCTCTTCATAATCCCGCCCAGCCTTAAAACGTTTGTAGCTCTGTTTTCTAACTCCGTTTTCGTCCCTTGTGGCGGTCTCTCTCTTCTCTGTTGCCATCTCTGCGCCCTCCTTTCCTCTGTGCCCTCTGTGGCGGTCCTACACTGTCACATGGGCAAAATAAAAAGGACACCGGGAAAAGCTGCTTTTTCGCTTCTCTCTGTGCCCTACGTTCTACTTTTTCGGCTATCCTTATTTATTTTATATGTGGATCTGCTCCGCCCTCCGGCGGCTCTGTTATTTCTATCTCTATACCGCAACCAATGGCGGCGGCGTATTTCTCCATATCGTCAAGCGTGAATTTATCGGCGTTTAGTCTCTGGTTTACGTTCTGCCGGGACACGCCCAGACGATCCGCCACCTCTTGCACCGATACCCCGCGCCGTTTCATCATAACGCGCATTTTTTCGCCAAAACTCAACCGCACCGGCTCCGCCCTCCTTTCTCTCTGTACCCCTTTAATATATAGGAATCTGCGCCGCCTGTCAAGTCTGCCGTTTACATGGTAAACACTGCGCCTGGGTTTTCTTGCGCTTTGTAAAGTGTACAATTTACACAACAAACCGCCCTTATTTTGTTTAGTCGGCTATACATATTTCACAAACCGCAATAATTTGTAAATTTTTCGCTTGACTTTGTAAAGAATACGCTTTACAATACAAGCATAAAGAACGAACCGCAACGGACAACAACGAACCGCCGGACGTTCAACAAAACAAACAAGCGCAGGCAAGGGCGCACGGTGTACCCCAAAAGAACAACGCACCGCAGACCGGACCAAGGGAACCAACCCGGACCAAGGCAACGGCGGCGCGGCACTTATTAAGACGAGACCGAAACACACGCCCCACCGCCTCCGGCTTGTATCTCCTGTGAGGGCTGCCCCTGTGGTAATGAGTGCATATATCAGGCAAAAGGAAAATTGTAAACCTGTGCTAGGGTGTACCAATTCACACCGCACATATAAAAAAGATAATTAAGTTATTGGAAGTATGAAAGCACTTTGAAACTTTCAGAACCGCACGAGATCGGGAAAGCGGTATAAAACCGGCCCGGCATCGAGTGAAAGCAGTTAGCACTCTAACAATGATTAACGCCCCCGACGCTCCCAGGGGAAAGCGGGAACCGCTCCGGAACTATTGAGCCGGGGCGATGGCTGGAACGAGTTACCTATATACACGCAGCATAAAAGGGAATAGGACAGGCGAACCCCTGCAAGCCGCCGTCTGCAAGTCTGACGCAAACGACTTTGAAACAAAATAAAAAGGGCGATCCGCTACACCTACCAAGCGACACGGACCGCCGCCACCCCTCCGGGGCTTGTCTCCTATTATAACAGGCTTTCCCGGATGGAACAACGGAAAAGAGAGGGAAAGACCATGACAGCAGAAAAAATTATTGATTCTTTGAGATTCACAGCAACAGAGGCAGACGAACAAAAGGACCTTTTTACACCGTCCCACGTTCTCTATAAATGCCGCATTATCAACCCGGCAAATAATCGCCGCTACACTTTTGATTATCAATGCAACCCAAGCGCAACGCATGAGCCAACAAAAGAAGATTGTTTATATTGTCTCTTGTCTGATGCTTCTTGTGCTGATAGCTGCACAGATGAGGCGGACTTTTTAACAGAGTTTGGATATATTGACGGCGGAGCGGATCAGGTTCGCAAAGGCTTAAAGGCCTATAAGGCTTGCAAGCGTACCGCGGCAGCTATTGACCGTATTTTTACAGAGGACGAAAAAACCGCCCTTAATGAATATTACGAAAATTACTAATTGACAGAAACGAGGCGCGCGCCCTCCGGGGCGCTCCCTCTCAAAATATAGGAGGCTTATATATTATGATGACATTATCAGAGGCGAAAGCCATTTATAGAACCGGAAAAGGCCACTTTTTCGACCGTGAAACGTTCAAATATTGGGGATCTCGTATAGAATCCGCTTTGTATAAAAACCGCTGTTTTGTTACCAGTGAAAACAATTTTGACGGCAGCCGCAGAGCTTACACCGTGCGCCGTTTCTCTCCTGATTTTCTCCACGTTGAGACGGTTGGAGAGTTCCAGGAACACGCTACAAAATGGGGCGCAAGAGAAGCAGCAAAGGAGGTTGTATAGAGTTATGAAAGAATTTATGTATGTTTTCCAGATTTCAAAATTGATCACTTTTGAAGTAAATTTTTACACCCTCGGCACCAACTCCGCGCCGTACTTCTCAACCTCTGCGAATGAGTTCTGCAGAAGTAAACTAGACTACACCAGAGGCGGACAGGCTCAGCGGGATCTGTTGCCGAAGTTCTCCCCGGCTCGCCGTTTCTTTGAAAAGTGGAATCATTGCCATTTACACGACTTGACCCCGGCAGAATATGAGGAAATAGCCGCAGATATTGAGGAATTGAAAACACGATACAATTATATTGAGGACATCCGCGACACTTTCCGCGGTTCCCGCTCCTCTATTCCATTTTATGATATTGTGAAACTCTCCAAGATGGAGCCCAAAAAGAAAGGGGGCGCATAGTATGAAAATCGACATTGAAAGACTTATTGACGCAGTAGCCGCAGAAAATGAGGCCTACAACGAATATTGTTATAGCTCTAAAACCTTATACCGTGGTCCCTTTGAGGAAATCACAACCCGAAAAAATCATGTTAATTATGCGCGAGAGGTTCACGACAGGGAACAAAACGCCGTTGATACATTGGCGGAGGTTTTCCAAATGGACACAGAGACACGCAACCGGCTTTATATTGCAACTAGAGCCGTGAACCGATGGCGGAACGCTACACAGTGGGCGCGGCTTATCCCGGACACCATGCAAGACCAGATCCGCCGGTTTATCTTCGGAGAACCCGAAGCACCTAATAGCACTTGTAAATATTGCGGAGTATGGCAGGCATAGACGGACGGCGGCGGATCATCCGCCCCGGCTCTGCCGGATATATTAAAAGATCGGAGGCTTTAGGATGGCTTATAAATGTCTGAACCGTTCCGCAGTATTGGAACATCTGCAAGAGGGGCAAACCGTAAATATTGATGAGTATATAGAGAAAATGCAGTTTTTCAAGAAATACGGAAACAACCAGGGAATCTATATAACAGACAGCCGCTATATTGAGTATAGAGAAATCGGCTTGCACTATTTCAAGTATGATACATTGATAAAATTCTTTGAGGATTTCAAACAGAGGAACCACACAAAACGTATATTGATAACATTCAGTAAAAACCACCGCTTACAATGTGAGCCGGTGCAGGATTAAGGAGGCCTTTATATTATGGGATGGGATTATACACACGCTACACACTACACCAGAACCGGAGCTATTGACCGGAAAGCAGAAATTGACGAGCTTTACACATGGCAGAACGACACCAGAAAAGCCGAGGTTGTGCGCTCCGCAATGGTAGGCGGTACATATTACGCCGCTGTTAAAGTAACCATATTGAGCACCGGAGAGGCTGAGACATTCGCCGCCGTTGTATTGACGCACACCAACAGCCGGGATTATTTCAACTTTGGAGTTAAGACGATGGGAGAAAGTTCTGGACCATGTGAAGATCATTGCCCGGCTTCTATTCTCTCTCTTCTCTCCCCTACTGATTCAGAATATGCCAATAACTGGCGCGAGAGATGCAGAAAGAACATTGAAGCAAAGAAAGATCCGCACGCATTGAAAAATTTACCTGTCGGCGCAGTGATCCGCTTTACTCTCCACACTGGGGAAAGCATCGAACTATTGAAACACGCCGCGGCGTATCAGTTCAAACGCCCTTTCTGGTTCTGCCAATCATCCGGCCGTTATATGCCAGCAACCAGGATCCCGGCAAATTATGAAGTAGTCACAGCATAACATATTGAGTTTAGGAGGATAAGAAACCATGAATAATACAGCATTGAGAATTGAGAACGGTATGAGCAGTTTTGAGTTACTGCAGGCCAAGGTGTCAAGCCTTGAAGCAACAGAAAAGCGCATGAGCATTGAAGAGGATCGCCGCATGGCTGCCATTGATGCAATGGATCGCACCTATAACAACCCATCCACACCGCGCCGCACACGCTTTGAGCTTTCTATTGAGCTTCCTATTCAGCGTGAGGCGTTGAAAAATTACCACAATGAGCGCAGCCGGGTATCTGCCGAGCTTCGAGGATTGAGAACGGCTATTGACCTGATTCTAACCGTTTCCAACTACGGCGGAGAGGTTACACCCGGAAACCGCCGATTGATTGAGAGTATTTTAATCTAATCCGTTACATTGTAACGATATGTAACACGTTGTAATATGGAGGTAACACAAAATGTTAGAAATGTCATTCTATAAAGGTACCTTGGACAGAGCCAAGGCAAGGGAAGTTGTTGAGGTATCCGAAAAGCCTTTGATGTTCCGATATGGCTTCGCTTTTAGGGGCGCAGAGAAAAGACCTATAACCAAAGAAAAAGCATTGAGTATTATTGATGATTCCGGCAACTATCTGGATATAACAGAAACCGACAACGAGATCCTTTTGAATACTTTTTCAAGTAATGATATGTTGTAGGAGGTATGAACGTGGTAGTTATTTCATTGACAGATAGAGAACAGACATTATTGAGTGACAGTGTATTGACGATGATAGAGAACGCAGGGCAGGCGCAACGCCTTGTATGTGACACTGAATCGCAGAAAGCTATTGACATACACATCAAAGAATTACAGGCATTAAACAGAAAGTTGTGTACTACCGGCATCCGGTAAAGAAAGGATTGAGAACCATGAGAAAGAAAAGCGTATTTATTAACTGTATGGAGGCATTGACAGCAAACAGAAAACACAGCGAGGCCCGCACACTTCTCAATGCAGGACTGAAAGAGTCCGCAGAGAGACAGACCGCTGCCACCGCTCCGGCGTATGAACTTACAAAGCCGTATATCTTCCCTGCCGTTGATGGCAATATGACTTATCACACCTCATGGGGATCTCATGGAGTAAAGAACGAAGCCGAAACCATATTGAGTGTATTGAACTCTTTCCGCCTCCGCTCCACCCTTGCAAAAATCAATCAAGGACCACGCCTTACACAGTATGTTATTGAACCGGCTCCCGGAACTCAGGTGCAAGCCATTTTGAGACATGAAAAGGAATTTCAGGCAGCTTTACATTGCAACGCCTCTTTGAGATTTGATAATGGCTATGTGTATATTGAGGTTCCGACCGGTACAGAAACCGTGTTCCTGGGCGATATGCTCATTGATAATGAGTATCAGTCCTCCAGTGGTTTCACAATGGCGATCGGCATGGCGGTTGACGGTTCCAAGCATTACATTGATATTGCCAAGGCTTGCCATATCCTCATTTCTGGTATGACCGGATCTGGTAAATCAATCGTTCTGCATAACCTCATCTTGTCTCTATTGATGAAAAAGAATCCGGCACAGATGCACTTATATATCATTGACCCAAAAGCAACAGAGTTTGAGTATTACAAGAACCTTGCAGCGTGTACGGTTGTATCTGAGGTAAATGGTGCGGTTGAACTATTGAAGAACCTTTGTATTGAGATGGATCGCCGCTACTCCATTCTTGCCTCTACCGGCTGCCGTGACATTGACAGCTATAATACAAAGTTCGCAGATGCTCCTATGAGGCGTGACATAGTTTTCATTGATGAGTTATCCGACCTTATGAGCATGGGTGGAAAATCCGTTGAGGGACATATTGTAAGAATTGCACAGAAAGCCCGTGCCTGTGGCATCCACCTTGTAATCGCTACACAGTACCCGGTTGCAAAGGTTGTTACTGGATTGATTAAGGCAAATATGCCTACAAAGATCTGTCTCCGTGTTGGTACAGTCACAAACTCTATGGTCGCATTGGATATGGCCGGCGGCGAAAAGCTCATGGGTCATGGCGATATGCTCTTTCTCCCTAACGGTTCTCTTTCCCCGGTAAGGTTGCAAGGCGGGTTTGTATCTGAGACGGCAATCAACAATGTCGTTGCCGGTTTGATGAAAAATCAGTAAGTAGGAGGATGGTTAGAATGGCAGGAAAGACAACAACAGCTTGTACGCATGAACAGTACGAGACTATCATAAAAACTTTATATGAGGGCATTGGAGACTGCATACAGCCTAATCCCCGGATTGCTACGATCCTCGTTATTGAGGCGAATGTAGGATTGCGTATTGGAGACACACTCTCCCTCCGGCGTTCCTCTTTCATCAAGACACCATCCGGCCACGCTTTCAATATCGTTGAGCATAAGACCGGAAAGGTTCGCCGTTTCAAGGTCCAGGAACAGGTCTACAACTTCCTCCTTGAATATGCGGACTCTGAGGGCATTGAGGGCGATGATCTGATATTCCCTATCGGTGTCCGGGCAGTGCAAAAGCATCTGAAAAAGGTTTGCGACTGGCTCGGTCCTGAATATGAGGATATATCCACCCATTCGTTCCGTAAATACTTCGGAACAGAGATTTACTACAAGAATGGAAAGGACATTGAACTGGTCCGCCGCCTGTATCAACACAGTTCCGCAGCTGTTACAGCTCGCTACTTGGGCGTTACGGACGAAAAGATTGAACAGGCATTAGATTCCCACGTTGATATTATTTACCGCCCCAAATGAGGCGCATATATAGTAATGGTTCCTTATAAGATTTGTCTATTTGAGTGTCGTGTAACAGGTTTCTGGCAGTTTTTAATGTGAAAACTGCTGCCGGTATGAGGGTTGATAACGGCATACACCATCCCTTTGTTGGTTGACAGGTTTTCCGGCTTTAATGCGAAACCGGATAAGGATAGTGGGATCTCCTGACATTCGCGTATCTCCGGCGGAGCGCACGATGCCGCTTGATAAGAACGTGTCCAAATAGACAAATGCTATAAGGAACCATTGAAGAAATGGAGGTCTTAGGCATGATTGATATTACAAACTGCAATAAAATCATAGTCGATACCATCGGGAAAACAGAGAAGATCATTGAATGGTATCAGCAAAATAAAGATTGGTTGGATGCCGAAGAGTTCCGCATCCCCATCCCCTCCGCATTGGTTGAGCTGCCGGAGGAAGATATTAAATTCTATTATGAGCAGGAGGGTGTATTCGTCAGGTTGCATCTGTATATGGGTGGCGTGTATGTCTGCAATTATCGGTATGATCCGAAAACTCAGGAAATCGAAAACATTGTCTTTCCTGCCGGATTAAGCAAAGAGAAACGAAAGGTTGCCCGGATGGTTCTTGCCGCTGACAGAACGCCATACAAGGAGGCATTGAAGTTCCATTCTCTCATGTGTTTTGCAACTCATTACCGCAACTGCATTGAGACTACGGAGCAGAAAGAGAAACGCATTTCTCATAAGCATCGAAAAATCCTGCGCCGTTCCGGCGGTGCTACACCACTGATAACCACATACCGCATTGATAGCAGACCTGTTCCTGCAGACGGTACAAAAAGGCACTACACAAAGCCTACCGAACAGGTAAGTGTGAGGGGATTTTACCGAACTACCAAAACCGGTAAGCGTGTATGGGTTCGCCCTTTCACAAAATACAATGGAAATTCTGGAAATAACAAAACATACAAAGTATAGGAGGATCACTATGAGTAATTTGAAAGTTTATGCAAAAACCATCGAAGATGAGGCTTTGGAACAGATTAACACTCTTCTGTCTCAGGATGCCTTTAAGGACTGTAAGGTTCGTATCATGCCGGATGTTCACGCCGGAAAGGGATGCGTCATTGGCTTTACTGCGGATCTCGGAAACAAAGTAATTCCAAACATCGTTGGCGTGGATATTGGATGCGGTATGCTTTGCGTCAGTTTAGGGCATATGGATTTTAATGCTGTTACATTGAATACTTTAGATCGTGTTATCCGCACCTATGTTCCAAGTGGGAAAAATGTGCATGATGGGCGGAAAATGCGTTTTGAAGAATTGAAAGAACTTTATTGTTACCGGGAATTAAAAGATACCAAACGTCTCGAACGCTCTATTGGCACTCTCGGCGGCGGCAATCATTTCATTGAGGTTGATGTTGCAGAGGACGGTTATAAGTATCTGATTATCCATACTGGCAGCCGCAATCTTGGGAAACAGGTGGCAGACTACTATCAGAATCTTGCCTATGAGTTGATGTGCGGTAAGGATGATTTGTATGATCGTCAGGAAAAGCTCATTGCCGACTACAAAGCCGCTGGAAGAAAATCTGAGATTGAATCCGCAATCAAGGAGCTGCGCCGAAACTTCCGTGCTGTCACTCCGAAATTGCCGAAAGACCTCTGTTATTTAGAGGGTAAGTACCGTGAACAGTATCTCCATGATATGAGGATATGTCAGAAGTTTGCCTACATGAACCGTGTTATGATTGCTCAGATTATATGCAATCACATGGGATGGGGTGTTGATGCAGATATGCCGGACTTCTTTGAGTGCATCCACAATTATATCGACCACGACTCCAACATCGTCCGTAAAGGTGCTATCTCTGCCAAGTACGGAGAAAAGGTTCTTATCCCCATCAATATGCGTGACGGATGTATTCTCGGAACCGGTAAGGGAAATGAGGATTGGAACTGTTCTGCGCCGCACGGAGCCGGACGGATTATGTCCCGGATGAAAGCAAAGGAAACTCTCAGCATGAGAGACTATTCACACTCTATGGACGGTATCTACACTACTTCTGTGTCAGAGGAAACCATAGATGAGGCACCGATGGCATACAAGCCTATTGATGAGATTGTGGAATGTATTGGAGAAACCGTTGATATTCTTGCGATTCTGAAACCTATATATAATTTCAAGGCAAGCGAATAATGTGGCATTGATAGACACATTGATGTATAATGGACTAAACATTTATATAGGGAGGATATGTCTATGAAGATGAGATATTTTGCCATGCTGTTACTGTCGGCCGTTCTTTTGACTGGTTGTGGCGGCAGTACATCTACCAAAAATGGCACTACTGCGGTAACGACTACGACAGAAAGTAAAGACAAAACAGACCTTGCAGATTTGATGAGTACGCAGGATTATTCCTGTACTGTGGATGATTCTTTTATGTATTACGTTATGTATGTAACAAACAATTCAGATAAGGTTGTGAGTATTGATCTGAATGTGACCGCATTGGATTCTTCCGGCAGTATGGTTGGTTCTTCCAGTGATGGAACAAAAGCGGTTGCTCCAGGGCAAACAGCCTGTATATGGACCACATTTGATGAATGGGATAAGATTGATAGTTTTGATTACGCTCTGTCCGTATCTGAGGAAAAAGAATACTCTCCTGTCTATTCTGACTTATCCGTTGACTACAATACTACCGACAGCGGCATTGTTGCATCCGTGACAAACAACGGAACTTCCGCCGCAGATTATGTGTGGATGGATGTGGTGTACCTTAAAGATGGGAAAATGGTTAATTTTAGCGAATTATCTTTTATGGATGATAACCAAGAATTGCAGCCAGGTACAACTCTTTCTCAGGAGGGCACTTGCTACTCTGATTCCGGTTTTGATGATGTAGTGATTGCCATAAATGGCAGGAAATGATTTAAGGCAGAGGTTTTATTCCTCTGCCTTTTCTATGAGTTCCCATGCCTTTTCATCGCCAAATTCTTTCCTTACGGCTTTCCATAATCTGAGATACTTCTTTGATTCTCTGTCCCTTTCAGTCCTTGCCTTGTCAATCTGGCTTCTGAGGCGGCTTATATACTGCTCGTCCTCTGTCTGAATCAGCTTATCTGAGTCACGGTACAGTGACCGGATCATACTTTCTTTGAGTATATCTACCCACAGAGTAGATACCTCTGTACTGCGTCCATTGACCGAACGGCGCATTTTATACTCTCTGCCGGATAAATCCTGTTTCTTTGCTTTCTTAGCGCAGTAATCTCCGATATAGACACCAATCCAGTCCGGTATCTCTTCCTTGACCTGATTGTATAATTCCCTTGTGAGAACATAATAGTTGTAATGGCCTACAAAGGATTTTGCAGCAGCACTATGGAAGTCCGCTTTCGACACCTTAATTTCATAGCATCGGAACACTCCCTTGGTGTCATAGGTCATGTAATCAACTCTTTCTCTTCCGCAAAATCCGATTGTTACCTCATAGCAGCCAAATACACCGGTCTTTCTTGTGGCCCGTCTGATTGCTTTTTCCAGTGCTACAGTTTCAGCGGTTTTCATTTCAGATCCTCGATTGAGAATACAAGACCTACACAATAAATCTCTCCATCTTCCCATATGTCAAAGTGTTCGCAAGGAATGTCTGTTTTGTAAGTCCATGCTGCCGGAAGTCCGTCCCTGTTCATGCCATCACACCAGACAGCATCTATCCAGTTTGCACGTTCTTCTCCCTCCTGATCCACACCGTTTCTGTCAAAGTATACTCTTCCTCCATCGAAGCAACCGCCCTCATCATAGATTGCCCCATCAAACTCCATGAGATCATCAGATGCACCGTAAACAATAACCAGACCGCTTTCCTTTGCTTCCTGCTTCACATCGTCAAAACTATCTCCGTATGCTCTCCCATTGAGCTTTTCTGCCAATTCTTTTGCTGTAATCATCGCATATCCTCCTTAATCTGTATATACCACTATTCTCTGTCCCTCCATTCTGTAACCAAAACAGAGGTTTCCACCGTCTGCTATGATTGCACAGTCATGGTCAGACAGATTATTCACGTTTCCGATAATCTCATAATATTTACAGGCATATCCGCTTTCTCCGCTCATAATAACGGTTTTCTTAGAAAGAATCTTATTCCGCTGTTTCTCTGACATACAATCCCATTCATACGGATATACCACAACTGCCTTGTCCTTGATCTTTTCGTACTCCTTGAACCATGTTTTAATCATCGGCTGACTCCTTTCTTGCATATTTGCACCCTGAGAAGTTGGTTCCGACATCAAGAAACATATCCAGAATGATTTTCTCGCTCTCTCCGCAGAAATTTATATGTCCTGTCTTTGTGTGTTTAACTATCAGCTTTTCGCAGTTAAGGCAGCACGCCTTTTCGTTCCGTTCCTCGAACCTCTGCAAAGCCGTCTTATTCATTCTGGTTTCCTGCCTTTCTGAAATGATCCGCAATTTTGCAGATTGTAGCGTCTCCGACTCCTTTGATTGAGGAAATCTCTTTGAGAAATTTGTTAATATCCGCTCCGCCGGAGGACTTTTTACCCTGATTAAAACCCTCACTTCTGGCTTTCTCCACTCTGTCCTCAACATAATGTACCAACTGCTCATCTGTCATTTTCCGCATCTTTACGGCTTTTTCGTGAATCTTATCCTCGTCCGCAGTTCTGCGGCAACTTCTTTTCTTTGCCATTGTGATCCTCCTATCTCATGTATGTTTCAACAATGCACGCATCGTCCTCCGGTGTCCTTGGGAACTTAAAAATAAATCCGGCTGACATTACATCATCTTCGCATCTTTTAAGGTTTTCATATTCGCAGTAAACATTCGTTGGCCGATTCTTCTCTCCTTCCCATACTCTTGCCACCACTTTTCCCGGAAAGTCTTTCGGGCTGTCATATATCACTACTAGCGGCACTTTTATATCTGAATAGTCCACCAGATTAAGTGTCGGTACTCTCTTATACAACGGTGTATTCTGCTTTGCTAATTTCTTCTGTCTGTTCACTCCCATACCTCCTTTAATTCCACATGGAATGATTTCAATAGTTCATCGTCCATATTTGACATAAATGTTCTGTACGATATGTCTGGCTTATTTTCCATAAACCACTCTACCGCCTTTTGATTTCTGGCTATTCTGGCAGATAGATTTCTCCAATTATCCTGATACCGAACCCGTTTCAATTCTCCGTACCATACAAGAAATCGTTCTCTCGTGCCATTCCTATCAATCCTCATAGGCACATACGGATCAACAATCTCGTAATCTATCCGCCGGACTGCTGCCGGAACTTCCATAACCCACATTTCTCCTGTGGAAACGGCATCCGGCACTTTATCCGCTATCTGCTCCGGCATGAGGATAGCATCACTCTCTATGTAATACGCATGGATAACAACCGGCACACCGATTCTTGCCATGTTGTACGCCACTGTTCCGCCTTGCGGCATCGCCTGGATTGCACTCAATACGTTAGGTGCTACGCATATCCTCGGAGTGGTGTTATCCTCATCCGGGCAAATCTGTTTCGGAACTCTCGGAACAAATCTCTCTACTTCATCAAATGAAACGTGAACCAATTTACTGTTGCTTCTTTTTCCTCTTTGCTTCATCCTTTTTCCGTTGGCGTTCCTCCCAGTAGGGATGTTCCAACCTTTCCAGTCCAGTGCATCCTATCTGCAGGCACTTATGGACTTTCATTTGCTTCGTTGATAGATACCCTTTGTGTGTTTTGCAGTACGCTACCGGCGATTTAACCATATTCTTATCAATGCTCTGGAATAAATCAGGCATGGATAAGGGCTTTCGGAAACTCTTGAATGAGTTCTTCGCCCCAAATGTCCGTGAGGCTTGGTTTCATAAATACCGGTATGTTGTACTTTCTGCACTGCTCCACAATATTTTCAATCCATTCTCGTCTTGGTATGACTTTATCTTTTCTGCTGCCAGTCTCAGCTCCTACGATTATCCACTCCGGGATGTATGATTTATCACTCAGCTCTCCGAAGTCTGCCAGTATAGGCTCTACTGACAAAAACGTATGGAACTCATAGTGTCCGTCCTGCCCCATATACTCCGTATCTGGATCTGTGACTGTCGTTCCGTACCACATATTATCTCTGAGTGGTAATTCTCCGTAATGATGCAGCTCCATATATCTTCTAGGATTCTTCGTGAGGAAGAGGTAATTATGCTGTGGAGCTTTCTCACAAGCATTAAACACTTCCCTGATCCATCTATCAGGAACCCACTCTCCAAACACATCCGACATTGAACCGACAAAGATATTTCTCTGCCTCTTTTTGTCTCTGTATTCTCCCATGCGGTATCTGTGGATTGTCGGCACAAATCCATGCGGATAGGCACATCTGAATTGTTTTCCGGTCTCATCATCAACATAATACGGTTGCTCATTGATCTCATAAGTTTCAGAACCATCGTCTCCGAGTTTGTATGTCTCAGGTTCTACCAGATGGCATCCTTTCCGTGATACAAAGCGGTTTGCAATACCTCTAGCATAACAATAATGGCATTTATGACGGCAGCCGGTAATCGGATTCCATGTGCTGTCAGCCCACTCTATTTTCGTTTTATCCAAGTCTCTTCCTCCTACCTGTGTATTTCCCTACATGATTGATATAACCGCAATAACAACACTTTACCTCGTCTCTAAGGCGGCTCTTATAAATCTGATTTCCACAGCATCCACAGTCAAATTCTTGCGGATTGATTTTCTTTTTCTTCATAAACGCATCACTCCTTTGGAAATAATTTGTCATAAAACCATTCAATATCACGGCGAACCTTAAAATATCTAAATTTATCCTCTTCGCTCGTGCTTCTTACACTGATATACCCGTGAAAAGCATTTACCTCTTCTACTACCACCGGAAGCTCTGCATATTCCGTCTTTAACATCCACTCACTTCCGAGAGGGTATTTATCGAATTTTGAATAGTCGATCTTTTCGTCCGCATGAAACGGAAGATCGTATTTTCTTTTATCCACAGCCAAATCGTCAATATAGCAAGTGGCATACACTTTTCTTGGATTGTTACCATATTTTTCAACGTTTTCCGGCAGATTATCATTGACCGCATCGAACTCTAAGCCAAATTTACTGCACCAGTCCACCGCTTCTTTCAGATGTTCTTCCACCCTGCAAGTCCAAAGGATCACTTTTGCTCCCTCTGTTCTGCGTTGAATAAGATGCTGTATCAGTTTTTTGTTCGGCGCGCCAATTCCGGGCCACTTACTTTCGCAGAGTGTTCCGTCAAAATCAACCGCATAAATCGGTACAAAACTACTCATCTCCATTCCTTTCCATCCCTAAATCGAATAGGGATAATTGTGCTTTTTCTCTTTCCAGTCTCGCATTTGAAACCTCATACATCTCGGTGTCTATCTCAAACCCTACAAACCTCACGCCGTTTCTGTGATATGCAATGAGGCTTGACGCAGATCCTACATGGGTGTCAAGTACCACCCCCCCCGATAGCTTAAAAGCACCTACTAGATATTCGTACAATGCTATCGGTTTCTGGGTTGGATGGATGCGTTTCTCTGAATTTGTTCCGCCAGTGTTTGAGTATCTGAACAGTTTTGCCGGGAGATTGTAAGAAGTCCACGCAATCTCCGCTTGCGAAAAGGCATCCCACGGCTGCACCTTATCCCATACAACAAAGCACTTTGTTGGTGGCAGATTGAAATAATTTCCGCCCCATATAATCTGATTTTTCGATACGCGAAACAATTCTTTGAAGTATTCCTCCGTTGGCGGTTTGCTATCCCATTCCTTTACCTGTCCACTCCGTTTCAATCTGCTTGCGGTGCTTTCGGATGGATAACCGTTCTTCGTCCGGCTCTTATTGGTTCCCATCGCCATGTTCGGCGCATTGATTCCGTATGGTGGGTCTACGATTGCCACATCAAAGTATTTATCAGGGAAAAGTTTCATGCCGGCCATACAGTCCATGTTGTAGTAACCAAAATCTAATTTATCCACTTAATAATGCTCACTCCCTTATAACCTTTTTGAAACTCATACCACGCATACGCAACTGCACTTCCGCCTCCGGCTTTCATTTCCTCAAACATTCCGTTTTTGGCGCACAGAATACGGCTGCGTGACACATATACATATCTCGGAGGGTATTTCTTAAACAGTTCGCCTCTAGCCTTTCCCTCCAAAAACTGTAATTTAAGAAACATGAACACTTTTCTCCCGTCCGGTATGATCGTCATTGCGTGTTCAATAAACTCTTTCGCGTACTTGTATGGAGGATTGGTAAGAATATCGCCATCCCACATTTTTGTTGTCTGCAAGAAGTCTATTCCACCCTCTCCATACCCTCTGTCGATAAGATCCGTACTGCGGACCTCATAACCGAGTTCTATGAGACGTTCTGATAAGTGTCCTTGTCCTGCAGAGCACTCCCAAATCTTATGATTCAGTTCTGCCCCCCCCCTGTAACAATGCGTCTACTGCGATAGGGTCTGTCGCATAGTAGTCGTTAATCTCTCTTTCTTTCTCTGTGTGGTTGGATGCGCCAAGGGTTGTAAAAATACTCTTGCCGTTTCCGGTCCAATCTTTTCCCATCTCTGATCTCCTTATAAATATCCAAATCTATAACCATATATGGATTCTAGTTCTCCGCGGCATACCTTACCGACCGAGTTCGGCGGTAGGTTGTACAGTCGTTCCGCCTCCCGACATGAGAAAAAGATTTCTTCCTCATCGCCTATGCAGATAACCATTCTGTGTTTCCCTGGCTTGTCCTTGCGGTTTCCGCACTGTACGCCCTTATCCGCCCATCTGAGGTTGTATATGCTGTTGTCAAACCTCTCCATGTTGTTTATATGGTCTACGGTGTCATACCGCCGTCTATCGCCCATGAAGAAAGTCTGCATAACAATCTGGTGTCTCTTAAACCGTACTTGGTTTCCGTCCGTATCTGTGAACATACTGGAAATATCGTATTTATCTCCGTATGCCATATTGCAGAGGATTCCGTTTCTTATAAGTCTCCCAAATGTTGATATGTAGCAGTTGATGTTGAAATCATGCACGCTCTTAACTTCCAAATTCTCATCGAATTTTACAAGCTGCGTGACCTTTCTCCACTTTTCTTCTTTGTCCGGGTACTTCTGGCGGATATACTCAAAAGTTTCTGTTTCTCTCATACTCTCTCAAATGTGTAGATTGAATTTCTGGTTGTTACCTCGATGTATTTTCCTCTATCCTCAGTCTTGAATCCGATAACCGTACTCGTAACAATCATGCCGACATACGGCGTTCCATCCGGCTGAGCCAACCATTCAATCATCATGGCATCTCCGTTTCTTGGAGTGGGTTTCTTGCACATTCTCCCTACTCTGAGAGGGTATCTGCCCTCAATTCTCGGATTGCCTTTTCTGTCTGTAATTGATACAACTCTATAAGTTTCCATGGCAGCCTCCTTAATAAAGATTCCACAAAAACAGTTCTTCGTTTTCTGCCGGATCGCACTTTTCTTTCCATTCCAATTTTCTCACTACATCCCATGTTTTCATGCAGATATTAGATAAGTCGTACCGGTCGTACACCCTCTTGTCGATAAACAGGCGCATATCCAAGTCCTCATCGTAGAGATTGGAACTCATATATTTCAGGTTACGAATATCCTCATCTGTGGCTTCTGCATGGACTGTTACTGTGATACCATCCAAGTGTTTTAAAATTACCGGATGATCGTCCATTGTCAGACAAGCCGTATAAAGATAGATTTTCTGTCTCTTATTCTGCTTTCTGAGCATTTTAATGACTGTGTAGAGCTGTGCCGGATTTATCATAGGCTCTCCACCGGTAATCACAACTTCCTCATAGTCCTTTAATGCCGTGATACCGCCAATCACTTTCGCTAATGATGTGTAATCCAATTTGCTATTGCAGCACCCCGGACACTTCCGGTCGCACTTTGATGTGATAATTACTCTCGCTGTCTTTTTCATCTTTCCTCCTTAATCCATGCCGTCATAAAGGCTTTCAGATAATTCAACCTGTTCGTCTGTCAAATCCCTAAGTGCATTGATTATCTTCATCTTTGTTTCTTTGCATGGGAAATATCCGTACTTTGCATATCTCAGCATCCGTTCAAAAGTGCTCATTGGAAACGGAATATCTTTATCAATTACAATCCGTTTAAGATGCAAATGTTCAAAAAACGCATCATCCATCAGGATTTTGTACTCAATGTGTGTTTCCGGTATTCCAATTTCCTCTAAGAAATGCTCATCTTCCAGAGTTTCAAACGGAAGTTCTTGTCTTTTCACTACCGCACCAGTTTCATCCTCTACTTCCTCTTTGTAATATGCGAACTTCGTGATTGTGAAATCGAACTTATTCAGAATTTCTTCCGGTTTTCCAAATATTTTGCAACAAAGTTCAATCACAACACCTGTTTCAATGTGTTTGTATGCCTTTACATTGTCGTTTTCGTAGTGGAAATGATATTTCTCATCTCTTACATCGTCTCCGTCATATCCTGGTGTCTGACTGTCAAAATACTGTACCGCATCATCAAAATCGCTTTCATTCTCAAAGAAAATATCAAGGTCCTTTACCTTTTCTTTATTGAATATGTTTTTGAAACATCCTCCACATATAAATCCTTTGTGACCGGTCATGTACTCATCAAGCCAATTTAATATCCAGAAGTTTTCTCTGTCTCTCTTTATTAGAGCCATGTTTCCTCCTATCTCCGTGCCATTGCTTCCTCGTATAATCGTTTGTATACGTCCCTCTCAGCAGTTATCTTTGCAATTTCCAACTGTGTCTCAACGTCCGGCATCTCCACCTTTTCTGCAATAGGTTCAGGTTCTTTCTCGTCTGGCTTCACTGCTTCATTTGCAGCTTCCGCCCACTTCTTTACCAGATCATTTGATTTGATGTTAATTCCAATACCGATACTTACCGCCAATGCCGCATCAATCTTTTTCATTTCCGCCATAGAACACTGCCCTATGTAGTCTCCAACCTTATCCTTATTTACCGTGTCAATCTGCTCACAAAGCACAGTGGACGGATATTTTGAACTGTTGATTTTAACGTGTGTCGGCAACGGTTTCTTTTCCTGGGTGGTAAGGTAAACCACTTCCAATATAGGACCTGCGTTGTTGCCAATATCATTGCTTATGATTACCGCAGGTCTACCCCCCCCCTGTACATTTCCGCTATATTCACTCTCGTTGCGGATATAGAAGATTTCCCCTCTATAAAATTCTTTGTTCATAGTGTCCTCCTATTCGATTTCATCCTCCTGCGGCATCTCGAACACTCCAAGTGGTTGATCCGCCACATATTCACATACTAAGTCTCTGGGGTTTTCATCCTGTCCTCTTTCAAACAGCAAATTCATGGTGTAGCAGTCCATAAGCATTGAAATCGCCATTCTGCATTTTTCTTTCGTGGAGTATCTGCCAATCACTACTCTGCTTTCTCCTACGAGGGCAGCAACTTTGTACCGCCCATCATATTTGCTGTCCGTGCTGTATTCTGTTACCTTGTCATTGTTCAGAACTACCGCTCCATCCTGAGACTTAACAAACATCACGTTTTGCCTCTCTTTCCTTAATTCGCCCCATCTGTCGATTGATTTTGAAATCAATTCGATCCTCTACCTCTGCTACGCAGTTAAAAATAATTTCCAACTGTGTGAGCATGATCTGTACATCTGCAATTTCATCAATCACTGCTTCTCTCATTTCCGCTGTTTTTTCATCGCTACGGCGGAATTTCAGAATGGCTTTGATGAGTTCCGAACACTCTTCAATAGCCATATCCTCCTGTGCATCGTTTCCATACGTTTCTACGATGGTGTTGAGGTTTCTCATCTGCTCCTGCGTCAATGTCTTTCCCTCCTACTTCAAAATTGTTGCGATCACGATGATTACAATAAGAATTGCCGTAAGTCCAACCCCAATCCAGATAGGGAGAAGAACTAACCACCAAGACCATGTGATTACTTTGTATAATTTCAGAGTGATTAAGATAAGCTGTAACACTCCGAAAAATCCGATACCGCCTGATGCTTTTCCACTGTTTCCATTACTGCTGTTGCTCATAAAACTGTCCTCCTGTTTACATATAAGTTGCTTCTTTGAATACGAATGTGTCCTCAGAGTCTACCTTTTCCGATAGCTCTCTCAGGCGCAGATCGTTGGAGCTGTAAATCTTTTTCTTTTTCATGTCAGCCACAAAAAACTCCTGCCCTGCCTGAATATACTCTCCAACTTTGCTCTTCCGGCAGATCTCATAGTCTGCATACTCAACGTCTGTTTCCTTGTTATCTTCCTGTTTTTCCTTTTCTATTTTTCCAAACATACTGATTTTTCTCCTTTCTTTCACGTTTTCGTTTGTCTGACTAAACATTCTCTTCAAAAAAATTTTATGCAATCCGTCAGACCATCTATACAGAATAACGGCGGTATCTTCGTTAGGATAAGAAACTCCTAAGAATTTGCCATTAACTGTTTCGCAAGCCTCTGTTACTCTGTCCACAAATTTATTGAAGTCCTCTTTCACTGTCACATAATCGTGAAATCCCATTGTTCCCTCGTCTCTTTCGTGGTTTTCTCTCATTACCACCATCTGTTTTAATTTCTGCATATTGCCTCCTATTTCTTTACCTTGCAGTCTCTATATACATCCTCTTTTCCGATGAATAACTGCCCTAAGATTGCAACCAGAACATTTACCACGATACTGTTTCCGGCCTGCTTATAAAGCTGTGTGTTACTATTTACTTTCTCCGCCTTATGGAAATCTGCATCTGAGAAATCCATCAGCCGCCAGCACTCTTTTGGAGTGAGCTTTCTTATGCGGTACTCTGTGCAAACCTTTGAGTTCGCATCTCCATGCGTTCCGGCGGTCAACGTTGGAGAATTGCCATCATCAGAATAAACAGATCCGCATTGACTTCCCTCGTTGGAAATCTGCCCTACTTTTGCCATTTCTGTACTCCTTTCCGCGAGATTGTCACTATGCTGCATACCGTCCTGCCCCCCCCCGAACAATTTTCTCAATACGGCAAATCCCCATGCTTTGGGATGTAAGTGTAGGGCATACATGACCGCCTCCTTGCACTCTTCCTCGCCGTAATTTACTTGTCGGGTATGAGAAATCTGCAACTCCGCCAATCTCACATTCGATATAACCTTTCTGTGTTGCCTGCCGGATGCCTACATACTCTCTATCCATCATCCACCGTCCTTATCTCTAAAACCAGATTGTCTTTTTGAACAGTTGTGAGGGTGTTGGATATGCCATCAGTTCTTGCTTCAAGTTGAGTCATATTGCCTCTTTTTTCTGAAATCTGGTGGCTTTCGTATAATTTTCTTATCCTTTTGCCGTATTCAGTTCTGACGCAACGGCATATCGCAAAGTCAATCCTCATTTACTCTTATCTCCAAAACATAGTTGTCTTTTTGGACGGAAGTAAGTGTATTGCACAACCCCTCTGAGTTTGGCTCTAACCGTTGTTCCGTTGGTGCGCCTGTGGTTCTGTCTGATGGATTGCTTGGGTTTCGCCCTCTGCTTGCAACAATGATTCTTTCAACCACGTTTTCGCCTCCGTCTCTGTTATTATGCAAGGTACAGTACCCCCCCCACTCGTAATCGCCGGAGCTATGCCGCCGGTATCATACACTCGCCCTTGGTTTGGGTTCTCTCTCGTGGAAGTGGGGAGAATATTGCCTAACCTTTTAATCCCGGTCTGCAATATCTTCTTTCCTTTCCTTGATTTCTAATATCTTTGGTTCCAAATTGCCCCCCCACAAGTGTTTAAGGTCGGGGCAATTCCGTCTACGGAATAAATTCTTCCGCTCTGAGGATTATCCCAGCTCTTTCCTACGGCGATATTCCCCAGTTGTATGCAGCGTACCTTATTTGCCATTTCATAGTTCCTCAATTACATATTTCAAATGTTTGTAGTCGCTCGCCAATAGGGTAGGACATATCATTTTGTACAATGCTTTATTGTATGGGTCGTAGATTCCACAAGCACTTTCGGAGGATCTTTGTAGTCTGTTGCCCTTATCGCTTGGCAAATACCCCCCCCCCGATAAAACTCGGACCCTGTCCTGGACTTCTTTTTCCGGGTTCAGTGAGCCGACTACGATTATTCTGTCTGCCATTTACTTTTTCCTCCACTAAAACTTTCGGTGGATCTTTATAATCCGTTGCCGACAATGCCACTGATATGCCATCCGGGGACATTATACGTCCTCTTTCTCCGCCTGTTCCCGTATGAGCCACAATCAATGGCCGGCTCATGGTTCATCTGAGCTGTCTACTTCTGTAACACCGCATCCCAATGATGCCGGTCTACTGAGCCTCTGCCCCCCCCTAACGGTTTTTGAGATACCGTCTAACTGACCGCTCTCTCGTAAGTCCTTGATGAGTTTCTGTGCCTTTTCAGAGTTGATGTAATACTTTTCGTCTACCTCGTCCTCCAAATAATCTTTCATTGTCTTATCCAGTGGAACCGGCTGCGGAAATTTGTAATTATAATCTCCCAAAATAGATACCATGAAACAACGCTCTCTGTTCTGTGCCACTCCGTAATCCTTTGCATTGAGGATCTGCGTATAACACTTATATCCCTTGCTTTCAAGAAAGCTGCACCAGCTATGAAAATCGTCTATGTTGTCTGCGCTGATAACCTGTGGCACATTCTCCATGAGAAGTATCTGGGGAAGATTTTCTGTCTCATTCAGAAGTCTTTCAACTTCCCACAGTAACCCGGAACGTGTTCCTGATCCTTTTTTCATTCCTCGCATCTTTCCGGCGAGTGATAAGTCCTGGCAAGGTCTTATGGAAACGAATACGTCATAAGGTAGGTGTATCTGTCAGTATTCGTTATTGCCAGATCACCCCCCCCTCATTGAGCAAATGTTGACAAGGTTGTGCGTGGCTTTTATGTTGTTGTAACATTCTCTGCGCCATGCGTCACTGTATGAATGACTCCTTATCTGCTCTTCCGTGAGAGGTTTCTTTCCATCCACGGATATTCCCAACTGAGTAAGTGCCTGTATAACATCCTCAGAACTCATTTCTGCACTGTAATCCGTATCATCGTCCGCCATGTGAATAGCTTTGTATGATGCCGTGGCGTGCATTTCCCATTCAGACATAAGGTAATGTTCAAACGGTACGCCAAGATTACGAAGTGCCATCGCCTGAGAACCAACCCCGGCAAACAATTCTATCAATCGCACTGGGTTGTCAGTCTTAAATGTTGGGTACATTAAATCAAACATTGAAATCTGATCCACTCGTTTTCTCCTTTCTTTGATTTTTTATCATGCAAAATCTCGCATAATTAAGCTGCCGGAAGTAGTCATTATTCGCATTTTCCCACATTGCCGGTAAGGTACTCAGCCGTGTTTCATAACACTTATCGCACACCTTTTTCCCTTTCATTGTTGGATTTTTGCCACATATATAGCAAATGCCGTAGTCCGGTCTCTCTGAACGTGACAAATCGCATCGGTTTTTGTCTCTGTAATTTTTCAGATACGCCCTGCATCTCTGGCATAAACCACCATTCTGTGATTGATGTTTTCCGCATCTGGGGCATAGTCCGTTTTCGATGCGTGTCTGTTTTAACTTCCTTTTCCTCAGCCGATCTTTCTCTTTCTGTTCATCGGTTTTCCCTTTTTCCGAATAACTATCTTGAAATTGACCCAAGCACTCATAACATAGCTTTTTGTTAGGTTCTGCTGGATTTTTCCCACAATGAGTGCATAACCCAATCCTTTCATGGTATTTTCGGTTCTGCTTGCGTAATTCAGAATTTCTTGCCGCACAGTCAGGACACATGGATCTTTCCGGCGTTGGGTTTTCTTTACCACACTTCGGACACAATCCTCTTTCCCTCATCTCTTTGTATGATAATTTTCTCAATCCATTTCAGAGGTTCCCAGGATTTATGCGCGCTGCCCTTTCCTCCGTTACTTTTTAACACCGAACTTCTCATACATTTCATCCAGTCTCTTTCTGGTTTCGTTTGACATACCGGATGGTGGTTCGGTCTTTTCCTCCGGCGCTTCAATTTTTTGCATTTCTATCTGTGGGTCTACTGCTTTTTCCATAAGTGCTGCGTGTTTCTTCCCCATATCGGCTATGAGCATCCTTACATTCTCCGGCAGACGTGCCTCTTCTTTCATCCGCTGCACCGAAGTCCGATAGTTCCTGATAAAGTGCGACTGTTCAATGGTTGCCACTTGGTCTGAATCCATCAACGCCCACTCTTTGAGGTTTGCCGCCGTTCCAACAGCTCTTTGGCACGCCTCCGGCAGTTTTGCAAATTCCTCTTCTGAGTTGTAACCGGAGTTCCTTAACGCCCTCTGTACCAACGCCCATGCCTGCAGTTCGCTCATGCTTTCTTCCGCCGGAGCAATAATCTCCGTTGCTTTAGTGCGAATATCTGCGATGGTTGGAGGAAAACGTTCACTTGTCATGTACTTTTGTATTGCCAAGTTTGCCTGCTCATACGGAAGATCTTGTAATAATCCATACCACACATCGAAAGCGTCTTTATCTGGTATGAATGTCGGCTGTGCGTAGACCGCTTTCATAGCTTTTACCAAAATCTTAAATTCTTCTCTTTCCATTACCAGCCATCCACATCCTTTACTCTGTTTCCAATGCGATCTCCGCTATTTCTGTATGCAGAAGATGATTGCAATTTATCCCAAATAATGCCTTTCCATCCATTCGACATACATTCATCAATAAGATTGCATACGGCAGTATCTCCATAGACAGAGACCTTATTGGCAACCTGTTTTAACAGCGACTTCATGCCCTGTTCCTTATATCCGTCTTTCCGTTCCGTCTTATACTTGAACCATTCGCGAAGTTTATCTGCCATTACATCAGATATGGTGTACTCAGGGAGAAGCCTTTCAAAAATTGATTGGGTAGTTTCCCTCTTTCCCCCTTTTTTATTTTCTTTCTCTAACTCTTTCTCTAACTCTTTCTCTATGTTACCTTTTTGAACATTAACGTTACTCTCTGTTACACGTTCGTTACATTCAGCGTTTTCGGGTGTCTCAGTGGGTTTTGTCTTGTTTTTTTCTCTCTCCCGATACTCCCTAACCCTCTGTGCGGATGTCGATTCAGACCCAATCATTTTCAGAGATTTTGGTAAAAATAGTGTGCCGTCACTTTCCGTAACCACAAGCTGTAATTTTGAAAATTGTTGTAACGCTTGTGTAACAATCTGTAACGCAAAACCGGATGCTTCCGCCAACATTTCTGCGTCATACGGAATATCTTCGGAAAATCGCAGTTTACCCTCATGGTCGATTGACTCTGTAATCATCCATATATAGAACATAACCAAAAGATCGCCATTATCCTTTGCTCTAAGTATCTTGATATAGTGTTTTTCAAAGAAGTTCCGGGGCATTTTGAGCCAAAAATACTTTTTCTCAGCCATCGAACGGTCCTTTCTCTATCTCTTCAAGGAATATCTCAATCCTTGGGTTTTTCTTATCCACATAGAAGTCATGCGTAAAGTTTTCGATTTCTTTCCATCCATCGTTTTTAATCACTCCGCATTTCTGTAAAGCATCCTGAAAAACTTTGTCTGCAAAGGAAAAAATATTGCCCTTGTCACGCTGTTTATCCGGCTCATAGAAGTTGTAATGAATGATGATAGGGTTTGTAATCGTAAGTCTCGGCAACTGTGTCCTGATAGCGTTACACACGATCATCTGGTAATCTCTTTTCATTTTTGCACCCATCTGAGGATGCCTTGCACACTCATGTAGGTAATCGTTAAGATCCGGTAAGGTTCTGGTTCTGCCGTAATAATTTCCTTTGATAACAACCTTGTGCATCCCTAAGCCCTCCTTTCTTTCATTATGGGTGGAGCCGCCGGAATGACGGCTCCTGGGTAATTTAACAAAAGATCCTTGTCAGGGGTTTATACCATTTAACTAATCGAATTTCTTAAAAGGAGGTAAACCGTTTGTGTGTTCTGCGGTTTTCGTGACATATTTTCCTCAGAGACCAATCTTAGGAGATAATTGCAGAAACATATTTACGGGTTACGATTATTTAGGAAATCACGAAAATGTTTGATACATCCGCAAGTTCTTTTTCGAGATACGCTTTGATGTTGGCTTTCGCCTCATTCTTCCATGCACCTCCGTCTGCCTCAAATAAGGCACAGGTAACGCCATAGCGATCATTGTCCTTTACTCTGAAAATAAAGTTACTCATAGGCTGTGCAACTTCTGTAAAGGTTCTGTACGGCATCAGGCGGCAAGGACTCGGAACTTCAACTTCCTGCAGAGAGGCAACGCCTTTCTTGATTGCCGCTTTCTGTCCTACTCCGGTGTCTCCGTATTCTGCAACAGTGCCGGCCTTAACATTTCCGGCAAACTGTAAGATGATAGGCTTATCATTTGCCTCAGCATCCTCGTTTAAGAACTTGGACTGCACACCGATAACAAACTCTTCGTTTCCGATGAACTGACCGAATGAAAACTCCGGGATCTCTGCTTTGACAACTGCCAGTGTTTCTCTCTGGCGGTCTGCATCCAAACTGGAGAACAGACGAACCTCAGTAGGAGATACCACCTGGGCGATGTAATGACCGGTCTTGAAATCTGCTTTACTCTTTTTGATGAAATCCACAAGGCTGCTCAGATTACTCATTGTGATACCGGTTGCTCTGAGTTCCTTGCCGATCTGCGTCATATCTTTGTCTACATAGGTTCTTCCCTCGATTTCCTCAATATGGGGAGCATCGAGAGAAAGAATCTTCTCAATAGCTGCTTTTAACATATCTTCCTCCTGTTACTGTACGATCTGCCAATCCTCAGCCAACATATCAGCCTGGGATGCGAGCCATCCCATCTGTACGCCGGATGTTCCGACAAATGCGATTGCTTTGTTTCCGATAGCATCATGTTCGCAGTTCACAATATCGCCACCGGCGTTTTTATAGCTGATATTAGTTGCAAGTTCAATGTACTGGTTCTTTCCGTTCCATCCCTGCCTTGCAACTTTCTTACCAGACTTCATCGCTTCTATTGCTTTTCCAAAATTCATTATGTCCTCCTTTAATCATTAACCGCTTTCAGGCTAATAACCTTGTGTTCAGTTTTCTGCTCTGGCTGTTTTTCAATAACCTCTCCGGTTTCAGGATCGCAACCAAGTTCCTCTGCTGTTACCGGATTTTCTTCCTCAACTTCCTCCGGGTTCATGCTCATACCGCAATCGTCCAAGGTAAGCTGTCCTTTGATCGCACCTTTGGAATGTTCAGTAAGGGTTGTAACACCACTTCTGAAATCCTTATTGATGAACAACTGAGTTTTCAGTCCCATCTCAGGAGCCAGCTTAACGGAAGTCTGAACCTCGACAGCAACATCTTCTCTATCATCCTCTGACGGAGTGAGAACAATCTTAATGTCAAGAGTTCTTTTCTTCTTGGCATCCGTATTCAAATCGAGAATGTTGTCAGAAATCTTTGCCAACGCTCTGTCGATTCTTTCCTGAACGCCTCCGGCACACATAGATGCCAATGTAAGTTTCTCTGCCACTTTTATCACTTCCTTTCCTAAATGTAGAATTTTCTGTATCTATCAAAGAACTTTTTCCGTGCTTCATCCACGGTAAGTCCTTGTGATACCTCATTGAGTTCGTAGGAGAGCTGCGCTATTATCTGCAACAGTTTTTGTACTTCTGTGCTCTGGTGTGCGCTTATCTTCCCCGTTCTGTGATGTTCTGGTGTGAGTGGAACCCATAAGCCATCTTCATCTGCTTTTTTTCGGTTGGGGCCTCCGAGGCAATGATGCCTCTCAACCCCATACTGACCGTTGATAATATCAAGATCCGCATATTTCATATCCACAATAATTGAATCTCTCATTAAATCTCTCCCATAAGCATATCCATTGATATAGGTCCATCCAAAACCTCAGTGTCGGCACAGTAATCGCATACCTCGCATCTCAGAGGTTCAATTTCTCCATCTTTCAGGCGTTGAACCTTGATGATGTTGCTTTGGAACTCTGCCAGTTTCTCATCCATAACCATAGGTGGAATTTCAATAACCTTAATTCTCGGATGAGGTATATTTCCTGGAGAAGTCTTATCTTTGCTAATTGCACAAATATAAAACGGTAACAATTTACCCGTGTTCTGCCTATATATTTCTCTATAAACAGCCCCTTGGAGGTCATATCCCCACCATTCGCAGAAATTAAGTCTCTGCCCCAGATCCTTTGCATAAAAAGTTTCTGTAACAGATTTTACGGTTTTTAAGTCAGTGATCCTTTTTCCATCACAACTATCAATTTTGATTTTTACCGGTATGCCATTGATTTCCCCGGTCATAATTACCTGTTTATCTCCGGCCATATACTGCATAAAAACTTTGTCTTTTTCTGCCCTGTCAATCATTGCAGAGGCCTGCTTGTACTCGGCTTTTAATTCTCCGGCGGTTTTACCTCTGGATGAAAAGATTTCTGGGTGCTGAGCGGAAAATGTAGGAAGTGTCCCCTCAAAGTAGGCATCCACATAAGAACCTACCAATAACGGAGTGGTGGAGACTTCCTCTACTTCTCCCCGGAGTTTTGCCATCGCATAAGCCTCGCAACCTAACTTTCCGGTTGTTCCATTGAAGTCCTTATACTGAGATACGGACACATACTGCATATTGGCTTCCTGTGAGTAATAATTCTCCGGGGTAAGTGCGATGAGGTTACTCATCTACTTCCTTAAATGTTCCGTCAATCACACCATCAGAATCCTTATCTCCGTTATGAGAACTCTGATCCTGAGACTGATAAATGTCCTGTGCCTGATACTTCTCTTTTGGTTTTTCCTTTACATCAAAGGCAGATCCATCTTCAAATGCCTGGCACTGTTCGGCAGTGTCAAAATTAAGGTCAATCAGCTTACACAAACGGCGGAGGACTGTTTTCTTACACATCTCTCCGTAACTTTCTTTCCACGCCTTACTGTTTGCTGCCTTTGAGAATGTCTGTCTGGTATGTTCAATGTCCTCTTTGCTCATGGTGTCGTACATCATGGAACCGTCTTTGTAGAGAACTACCGCAAATGCACCGATAATTTCTCCATTGTTGAACGCTTTCGGTCTGAAATTAACCGACTGTTTTCCATTGTCGATTACTTCCTCAAACGAATCTCCCTCACGAACAACCTTTGCGTAAATATCACGGATTGGGTTGCTCGAATATCTTTTACAGAGTTTGATTTCTCCCTTGTAGTCCGTCTGGAACTGGCACTGTGTTCCGTAGGGAATTGCGTAACACTCTCCGTTAAAGAAATCGAGACCAAGGAAAGCTCCTTTTAAGAGTGTTCGCACAACGGTCGGTGCTTCGCATTTTGAGAAATCAGCCTGTCCGTCCTGCAGAACCGTCATGCAGTTTTGTAAAAATCTCTGCTTGTTGAATTTCTCCGGCAGAGCCGCAACCTGTTTTTCAAGGCTTTCGTCCAGTCCTTTATGAACTGCCACTAAATAATTTGTGTCTTTTGTTGCCATAAATAACCTCCTTGTATTTTTATGAATCTGCCTACCAAGAAAAGGCTATGGCAGGCAGATTATTTGTTTTATTCGCTATCGTCTGTACCCCCCCCCGAAAAGGTTCTTCAAAAAATCCGCAAAACCATCTTCGGAGTTGGGCTTAACTTTGACGGTATCGAAACCAAATTTCTTTTTCATCAAATCAGTGAGCTTTATCGTCTGCTCAGACATAATATCTTTGATGAGGTTGTTGGTTTCCTCCGCCCACTCCATTCCACCGTCAATATCTTCGAGAAATGCCTTATTTCCAGAAGAACTGCAACTGATTGATGTAGGCGTTACGGTCACTTCACAAGTGAATGGATGGATTTCAATATCTTTCGTATCATCCATAATGTGTTTGAGTGCCATCATCGCCATAAGTGCGTCAAAGTTATCATTCTTTCCTGCCATAGTGTTTCCTCCTACAGTTCAATAACTGTTAATTCATTGTTGCTTGTGGTTCTGGTTGCTATGAACTGCAACCCTTTCTTTTTGCACTTCTCATAGAGACGTGTGCGGTTTTCCTCAGACAGTTTCTCAGTACCATCAATAAGGATGATCTGTAATCCCGCCGGATTCTGAATTGCCACATCAATGCAGAGGTCAAGTTTTTCTCCCTCTGACAAATTGCTTACCGGCAATCCATTGATAAGAGGTATTCCGTCTTTAACGGTCAGACCCTCAATCGGAATCTCTGCGGTTTCCAGAATGGTTCCCGGAAGAGTTCTTGCCAGTTCGATCTTCTCTGTGAGACTGTTTGACTCACTCTGCAACTCATCAACCTCTTTCTGGATGTTCAACATTCTGCGCCACTCATTGATATGGCCTTTCATCTTCTCAGTCTCATTGGCTTTTGCCATAAGATCATCAATAGGTGTGGTTTCCATATCTGCGTATTCTGCGTAGGATGCCTGCTCAGCTTCATACTTAGACACGGTTGTCTCATACTCCGACTGAATTACCTTTACCTTGTCCGCTTTTACACCAGCAAGGCCGTCTTTCTTCTCTCTGAGGGCTTTTATTCTCTCTTCAAGCTGTGCCAACTCACTCTCAATGTTCTTTTCCTGCTGAGCCATTTCCGTATCAAGTGCGGCAATTTTGATTTCCTTGTCTGCCTGAAATGAGCGGATTTTTCCATCGTGGCTGTCTCTAAGGCGTTTTGCCTTTTCAATAGTCTCGTTGTTCTTGCGGATCTTCTCGATCTCTGTGTAGAGTTCTGAGAGGTTTTCCTTTTCCCATCTCTCTCCGTCATAGTCGATAGGAAGTGAACTGCCAATATCTGCGATAACTGCTTTCTTCGCACGAATATCACGGTTTACATCCTGACGGTGCATAAAGTAGTAACCGTTCTCTGCCTGAATATCATTCAGGACAGCCAAGATATTCTGCTCATAATTTACATCCCTCGGAATCTCCCCGAACCATTCCTTGATGGTGTCAAGGTTCCAATCGTACTGAATCATATCCAAAATCGTTGCGTTCTGGGTTTTCTTATCCATAGAGATGAACTCCATAGGGGAAAGCTGCAACGGTGTGAATATTGTTTTCAGAAACGACTCGGGACTTGGAATTACATTGCCGTTCTGTTTAACAGATTTGTAATCTGTCATTGCCGTTCTGGCTTTTCTGTCAATGGAGAGACCGTTATCTGTTTCTATGTAAATCTCTCCCTCTGTCTCTCCGTTTTTTACGATAAATTCACGGTCGGAGGAATTTGTAAGAGCATATCTGATTGCGTCAATAACGGATGTTTTTCCAGTACCGTTGTCTCCGACAAGCTCAATGTTCTTTCCGTCCCCCTGCCATTCCTTAATCCCGAAGAGTTGCTTTATCGTGATTTTTGAAATCTTCATGGTGGATTTTCCTTTCTCTGTTTATGGGGTTCGGCAATGCCTTACCCCTAAACCGCTACTGAATTACTGTTACGTTGGATGCCTGCGGTCCCTTGGTTCCGTCAACAACATCAAATTCTACGGGCTGTCCCTCTACGAGAGTCTTGTAACCGTCCATCTGCAATGCGCTGAAATGGCAGAACACGTCAACTCCATCTTCGCCTGTAATGAAACCATAGCCCTTTGCGGCGTTGAACCATTTAACTGTACCTTTTCTCATGGTGCGTCTCCTTTCCTCAAAAAATATCTATTAAACAATCCTTGCGGATGCTTAACCTATACCAAGTCGTTCTTTCTCCTGATCCAAAAGGTGGCGATATATGTAAAATCCCCACTTGGATTTACCCTCTCGCTTTATGGCATATCCAATAGGCAATTTCTCCCTTTTCATAAGTTCACGGAGCGTAATCACATCCATTTGCAACTCTTTCGCTGCATTTTTTGGTGTCACTCTCTCATTGTTCATTGCTTCTTACCTCAATCTGTTCGTTTTGCTGTGCCTTAGTTCGTTGTGGATTATCCTTTTCGTGTTTGCTCGACTAAACTTTTTGGGTAAAAAGTTTGCTGACAGGGACATTCAAAGCCGCCGCCAACGATTTCAGAGTACCGACCATAGCCTCATGCTCTTCGTTGTTTTCAAGCAGAACTATGGTTGTTCTGCTTACGCCAGACATTTGAGCTAACTGTTCCTGGGTAAGTTTCTTCTTTTCTCTAAGTTCTCTGATTCGATACGCCATTACTGCGCCTCCTTTCTTTGTCCGATGTTTGCTCGACTGAACAATTTGAGTATAGCCGACTAAACATTTATTGTCAAGCACATTTTACAAAAAAATTGACTTTTTGTTCCGTGCATTGTATAATGGACTAAACATTGAAAGGAGGTTTTCTTATGACATTAGGGCAGATAATAAGGGCATATAGAGAAGAAAATAGCATGAGTATGGATAGATTTGCGAAAGCTAGTGGTTTGAGTAAAGGTTACATATCCCAGCTTGAAAATAATCTCAATCCGAAAACAGGAGAACCGCCTGTTCCGTCCATGGCAACAATAAAGAAAGCGGCAAATGGAATGTTTATGAGTTTCGACGAACTTTTTAATCAATTAGATGATAATATGAAAGTATCTGTTTCTCCTGAGAAAGTGAGGATGGCTAAGAAAGCAATCCGCATACCGGTTCTTGGTAATGTGGCTGCCGGAATACCTATTGAAGCCATTGAGGATGTTATAGATTATGAGGAAATATCAGAGGAATTGGCTCATACCGGAGATTTCTTCGCTCTAAAAATAAAGGGAGATTCAATGGAACCTCGTATCTGCAATGGGGATGTTGTGATTGTCCGCAAACAGAACTATGCAGAATCAGGAGATCTTGTCATTGTGTTAGTCAATGGAGACAGTGCCACTTGCAAAAAGTTGGCAAAGTTCCCTAGTGGAATCAGACTCATTCCTTTTAATCAGACCTATGAGCCTATGTTCTATTCAAATGAGGAAATTGAGAATAAGCCAGTGAGAATCATTGGCAGAGTCGTTGAAAACCGACAGAAATACTAAAATAGAAAACCGCCTCTGCTACCAACAGAGACGGTATCTATAAACACACACCGGAAAGCCGATGTATGCTCGTCTGAACACCTTGCATTATATCATCTTCCCGGTAGAAAAACAATATACCGGGCATTTTTACGCCCATTTTTAGGAAAAAGGAGGATGATATTATGCGTCTGCCAAACGGTTACGGTAGTGTAATCAAACTAAAAGGCAAGAGGCGTAAGCCTTATGCCGTCCGAACTTCTGAAATTTCTGAATTTGTAGAAATTGATGCTCCGAAAGAACCGCCGTCAAACATTCTGAGAGATTTTGTCCGATACAATTTCAAATGGCAATGGAGAAAACAGGTTTGGTCTGCCATCTCATCGGAACCAGTGTTGTCATTCGCTGAGGATCTTATGCAGGAAGAGGGATATGAGTATTCCATCTCCTACCGTCAGACATTTAAGTACCTTGAATATTTTGCCAAACAGGAGCACGCCTACTCTTACTTATCTGAATTGAATAATGCAGATGTCGTTGCGGAGCACATCAGATATGCCGAGACTCCCACATTTGCAGAGATGTACGGGAAGTGGAAAAATTATAGGAAAGCTCTGCCGGACAAAATATCTTCAAACACATGGAGAAACTACGAAATTGCCTTTAATCATCTGTCCGATCTGCACCACAAGAAATTTAATGCTCTGCGGACTGATGAAGTCCAGGAATGTATCAACAAATGGACCTGTAAATCAAATTCCACCGTTTCTAATATCCGAACCGTTCTCAATAATCTGTACAAGTACGCCCTGATGAACAACTACATAGAAAAAGATCTGTCACAGTTTTTTGTTTACTCATGGGTAAACCCGGAAGAACAGATTCATAGCAGATACACGAATGAGGAGATTGCAACCTTGTGGAGCAAACTGTATGTGGTAAACAATGTTGACCTCATCCTCATTACAATCTATACAGGTCTGCGTCCTACCGAACTGTTAGAGATAACCACGGATAATGTGCATCTGGACGAACAATATATGATTGGAGGAATGAAAACAGAAGCCGGAACAGACAGAGTTATTCCTATTGCAGACAAAATCCTGCCTCTCGTAAAGAACCGGTACGATGCCAACCGTAGATTTCTGGTAAACAACAAATATGGCAATCACTACACATACGGTTCCTATGTTAGTGCGAATTTCAATACAGTTATGAATAAGCTCAACATGAAACATCTTCCCCATGATGGCCGGCACACGTTCGCATCTCTCATGGATGATGCCGGAGCGAATGAGGTTTGCATCAAACTCATAATGGGTCACAGCATGAAAAACAATGTCACAAAGGGAGTGTACACACATAAAACCACACAACAGCTTATTGATGAAGTCAACAAAATTTAAGGGAGGTCATGCCTCCCTTTTACTGTATAAATATTCTAAAACAGTGTCAAAAACCAAGTATATTATGCGTATATTATGCAAAATCGTTTGTATCTTGCGTGTATATTATAAGTATATTGCCAGTATATTACTATCAAATTTTTACTCAAACTTACGAACACTCACTGTAAAAATACGCACAATAAAACCCCGGAAACATTGAATTTCCGGGGTTCGTTTTTATTGATTAGCACACACCCTGTGCTAACATAGCATCTGCAACCTTTAAGAATCCGGCAATGTTAGCACCGGCAACATAGTTGCCTTCCATGCCATACTTCTTAGCTGCATCATCGAGGTTATGGAAGATATTAACCATGATTCCCTTAAGCTTGCTGTCTACTTCTTCAAAGGTCCAGCTCAATCTTTCTGAGTTCTGGCTCATCTCTAATGCGGAGGTAGCAACACCACCTGCATTGGAGGCCTTACCAGGCGCAAACAAAACACCATTCTCCTGAAGATATTCAGTAGCTTCCATTGTAGTAGGCATATTAGCACCTTCTGCTACTGCAAATACACCGTTTGCAACAAGTGTCTTTGCATCTTCAAGGTTCAGTTCGTTCTGTGTTGCACAAGGAAGAGCGATGTCAACCTTAACAGACCACTGGTTGGTTCCTTCTGCCTTCTTATCATGATACTGTGCGGACGGTCTTGCTGCTGCATACTCGGTAAGACGTGCACGTTTTACTTCCTTAACTTCTCTCAGTAATTCTACATCAATTCCTTCCGGATCATAAATCCATCCGGTGGAATCCGAACAGGTAACAGGCTTAGCACCAAGCTGCTGTGCCTTCTGAATTGCGTAGATCGCAACATTACCTGCTCCGGAAACAGCAACAGTCTTTCCTGCAATGTCCTTGCCATTACACTTTAACATTTCTTCTACGAAGTATAATAAACCATATCCGGTAGCTTCTGTTCTTGCTAAAGATCCACCGTAGCTTAAGCCCTTACCGGTAAGTACGCCTTCATAAAGACCTGTCAGTCTCTTGTACTGACCATACATAAAGCCGATCTCTCTTGCTCCCGTACCGATATCACCTGCAGGAACGTCAGTGTCAGCTCCGATATATTTGTGAAGTTCAGTCATAAAGCTCTGGCAGAATGCCATTACTTCTCTGTCTGACTTGCCCTTAGGATCGAAATCAGAACCACCTTTACCACCACCAATAGGAAGTCCGGTTAATGAGTTCTTGAAGATCTGTTCAAAACCTAAGAATTTGATAATACCAAGGTTTACAGAAGGATGTAATCTTAAACCACCCTTGTAAGGTCCGATTGCGCTGTTAAACTGTACACGATATGCATTATTAACCTGAACCTGTCCCTTATCATCTACCCAGGGAACGCGGAATAACAACTGTCTTTCAGGAGTAACGATTCTCTCTAATAAAGCATCCTTCTTGTACTTCTCCTCGTTTGCTTCAATAACAACTCTCAGAGATTCCAGTACCTCTTTTACTGCCTGATGGAATTCCGGCTGTGCAGGATTTTTCTCTACGACCATCTGATAAACTTCATCAACGTATGACATTGTCATGTCCTCCTTTAAATGTTTGTTGTGGCACGGTATCCTTGTATACAATCTATGCTATAGTACACCGCTTTCTCAATCTGTTGCTATTATATATCAGATTTTTTTTCCTTTCAAGCATTTTCTTACACTAAAGTGGTAAAAAATCGTGGTAAAATTTTGTGAAAAATATTCAAAAAATATCTCTGGTCAGTTGTAATAAATTTATAAATACTCTTTCAGCTTTTCAATGCTTTTTTCTTCAAAATCCATCAGTTCTTTAGCAATCTCCACGGAACGGTCACCTGCATTCTCACAATGATTCATTATCTTCCACATATCCGTCAATCCACGGTTCGTTCCCTGGATCAGAAGCTCTGCTACATGACTGGTGCTGGAATTGAGCATGGTATTCGCTTTAATTGCCCCACGCAGCATCATTTCCTGATATCCGGTTTCCTTGTAACACTCAGCCTTTCCCTGTAACAGCTCATTCGTTGCCCGATTGTAGATCTCCCCATATCTCATGCTGTCCTTCGTCACCTGTGCCGCTAATGTGTCATCATAAATTTTACTGCTGATGGAATCAATAGCCTGCATTGCCATCTGGGTATTTTTCTGAACCTCACGTAATATGTTCTTGTCATCACTTTTCATTTTCTTAAAACCCCTTTCCTGTCTAAATATGTTGGATTAGTGCATCCAACACTGCCATTCATAAACTACCAGACTGTTTAGACCTTTTCCGTAAAACAATTCACCAATACAGCTTTTATGTGCTTCTTATATACACAGTAAAATATGCATGGCAATGATTTCATGCGCATAGTAATAATTTCATGTACATGCCAATGATTTCATGTGCATAGTAATAATTTCATGTACATGCCCATGGTTTCATATGCATAGTAATAATTTCATGTACATGCCCATGGTTTCATATGCATAGTAACTCAAAAATAATCCACTGGATCATTTTCACACATGCATGACAACAAAGAAACAGAGTAAACAAATTCTGCCTATGCAGATTCATTTACTCTGTATCATTTCCATTCATTCCTGGATTATACCTGTAATTTCTGTAATTTATGTAGATTCCAGACTTTCCTGATTAGTATCTTCCCTTTTTGGACTTTTTCCGCTTCTCTTGCTTCTTTATGTCCAATTCAGACCCTGTTTTCCTGCTTTCCTCTCTTTGCTTTCTTCTCTTTTGGACTTTTTCTGCTTCTCTCACTCCTTTATGTCCAATTCAGACCCTGTTTTCCTGCTTTCCTCTCTTTGCTTCCTTCTCTTTTGGACTTTTTTCTCTTTTCCTGCTCCATTATGTCCAATTCAACTTGTGATTCTTCTATAATGTCTGCAAACTAACCGGAATTGTGAAGTTCGCTGTTCCTTTTCCTCTTTTCATCCCCAGAAACTTTCTCTCTCAGAGTTCCGTAACATCTACAGCCATTATTGGCTGACCTCCATAACTTCTACACCGCAACTATTGGCTGACTCCGTAACTTCTACACCGCAACTATTGGCTAACCTCCATAACTTCTTCACCGCAACTGTTGGCTGACTCCGTAACTTCTTCACCGCAACTATTGGCTGACCTCCATAACTTCTACATCGCAACTATTGCCTGACTCCGTAACTTCTTCACCGTAACTATTGGCTGACCTCCGTGACTTCTACGGCTTTTACCGATTCTCTGTCGTTTCCGCAGCTTCTGTAGCTGCTGTGTCACCTAGAGCCTATACTACTTCTGCAACCTCTACAGCTTCTATAGTATCTGCGCCATCTACTCTGCTTCTGTAGTTCCTGCAACTTCCATAGTACCTATGCTATGTCTTCTGCTGTTTTTGAAACTTCTGTGTTTTCTGCTGTTCCTGTAACCTCTGCAGCCTCTGCACTTCCTGCTGTTACTGTAATCTTAGCAGTTTCCAAAGCTTCTGCTGTTACTGTAGCCTCAATAGCTCCCGCAGCTTCTGTAGCTTCTGCAACATCTGCTGTTACTGTAGCTTCTGCGGTTTCTGCTGTCTGAGGCTGATCAGCCAATTCAACCAAATGCTTTCCTTCATCTTCCTGCGCTTCACATGGATATTTCATGCCCCACTGGGAACGGATTTCATCCATAATCCGCATCACACGGAGAGTCTCGCTGTGCGGCATCTGCGCACATTCGATCAGACCACACTTAATCGCCTCAATGCAGGCTGCTACTTCATATTCGTAACCCGAAATCTGCTTCGGACATTTATAGGATGCCACCTTCTTATACTGCCTGTCATATACAGCAATACTTTCAAAATTGTTGATATTTTCAACAACTGCAAAGCCCTTCGTTCCATAAATAATGCCCTGACGGTCACTTAAAGACACCATGGAGCTGTTTAAATTGGCTACCTTGCCATCATAATATTGCAGGCAGATTGCATTCTGCTCATCTACTCCAGTCTCTGTAAAGGTACAGCAGGATGCAATCTTACTGATATTATGTCCGAAAATCATCAATGCAAAATTAATGGTGTAAACGCCAACGTCCAAAAGCGCGCCACCTCCCAATGCCCGATTCGTTAAGCGTTCCTTATCACTGATCACATATCCCAGATTGGCCGTTAAGGTCTTTGGCTCGCCGATGATGCCGCTTCCAATCACTTCACGGATTGTTGTCAGCATTGGCATATATCTTGTCCACATTGCCTCTGCAAGGAATACCTTGTGCTCTGCTGCAATACGTACCAGTTCCTCTGCCTGTGCTGCATTCAGGGTAAATGCCTTTTCACACAAAACCGGCTTTCCTGCTTCCAGGCACATCTTCACGTTCTCATAATGCTCGGAATGAGGAGTTGCCACGTAAATAAGATCTACCTTTTTATCTGCCACCAGATCGGCATAGGATCCATAAGCCTTCTTACAGCCATATTTCCCTGCAAAAACGTCTGCATGAACCTGTTGCCTGGACGCCACTGCATAAACCCGGACATTTTTCATTTTATTTATCGTTCCTGCCATGATTCCTGCGATATTACCGCTTCCCATAATTCCAATATTAAAATTTCCAAACATTTCTGTTCCTCCTTTGCAGCCGGTTACTTTATTCCAATGAGCTCCATAACTGTTCAGTCCCTCCACAGTTACACTGTTTCTATATTGTACCAAATTTCCAGCAAAAAAAACAGTCCTTACCAATGTCAATCAGTAAAGACTGTCTGCTCCTGTTGTTACTCATTCCTGCTCTCAGACACATTTATCCGATCACGTCTGCATTTTGGAACGGTTACTCAAGATATTCGGTTTTAATAAAGGCATTGCTGCCCTTGTATTTAACCTTGGACCAGCCATCTGCCTGTTCCATGACAAGTTCAAAGGTATCTCCAACGTAAGCGGTTCCCAAGACATCAGAATCCGTACTTGCACTCTTTCTGACACGAACCGTTTCCTTAACCTTCACCTGATCGCCAGGTGCCTTGCCTAATGACGCCGTGCTGCCCGTATTCTCCGTATCAGTGGAAGCATCTCCTGTAGTATTCTGGGCATTATCAGTACTATCTGTATTATCTTCCTGTGTAATATCTGCTTCAGCCGGTTCTTCAGAAATCACTTCCAGGTAATCGCTCTTGATATAAGCGTCTTTCCCTTCATATTCAATCTTACTCCAGCCGTTCTCCTTCTGTTCTAAAACAGTAAACTCCTGATCCACCTGAGCTTTACCAAGCTTATCAGCCTGCTCACTGTCCGAAACTCGAATATTTACAACGTCCGTGGCACGAGCCTTGATCGCAACTGGAGCGGTCTCTTCTGCAGTCTCATCCGTTGTCTCGCCAGTCTCTTCTTCCGTCTGCTCCGGCTGATCCGCCTGTGCCAGAATCTCTCCGACATCTTCGTTAATCTTTTCCTTCATATATGCAAGGAATTCACTCAAATTTTCATCCTCTGCAAGCAGATCATTGTACGCCACTACAACTTTATTATTCAGATCTACCACATCATCCTGCAGCGTAACCTCTTTAATATAGCTGCTTACCGTATCATCATACGTGCCATTATTGATGTAATAGTTTCCGTTCTCATCCTGTCCGATGTAGTATGTCTGCATTCCCGGAATTGTAGTTTCCAGATCATAGAACTTCACTTCGGAACATACATAAGCTACATAGGTATTGTCCGTAAGTCCGGGCTTAGTGTAAACGTCCAACTGTGGGTAGGATTCAATATACTTACTTAACTCTTCGACTTTAATCTTCTGAATGTCATTCAAATAGGTATTGAGACCTGAAATTGTCTCCATATCTCCTGATGCCTGTGCATCATAATACGCTCTTACGACATTGTTGACCTCCGGATATGCGTTCTCCTCCAGATCATATGCCGGCATATCCTGAACTTCCTCTTCCATCTGCTGCTCAGCAGCCAGTGAGGCAGCTTCTGCTTCTTTTTCTAACTTATCTCTTTGATTTGCATTTACAGCAACTAATACCGTTATGAAAACACACACAATAAGGATTGCCGGCATCACGATCTTTCTATGATCCAGTATCCAATCCTTAACCGTCAGAAGCTTATCCTTGACCCCCTCAAGTCTGCTCTGATTGTTTTGATTCATATTTACCATCCTTTAAAATTGTCACACACATATCCAAGGTGATGCAAATGCACCCGACAGGAATCGAACCTGCATTAAAGGCGTCGGAGGCCTTCGTTCTATCCGTTAGACTACGGGTGCATGTGTGTTATAATATTACAAAATTGTTACATCACCTTGAATATATTATCACAACTCTTAGCGCTTGTCTAGTAAATAAAGTGCATCTTCCTTTTTATTATAAAAAAATACAGAATCTGCCAATACCTCTTCCTCCTCCACCTGGCTTCTGTTAATCTCCGAAACAATATCCAGGAAGGCTTCCTGATTAAGGCTTGGTATACTGGGAATCAGAATGGTTTCATGTACAGAGCTTGGCAGTATATACAGATCAGCGTTTTTCTTTTCTGCAAAGGATTTCAACTGATCCCGATACAGAATACAGGCTGCACCAAACAGCTTCTGTTCATTCGTGAGGACATACATGGGAATCATGTCTTCAAATAATTCTGCTGGAAAGATTCCGTCCAAAACTACATTCATATTTTCGATTTTAGGCGGGAGGAGCCGTGGTGCATTCAGATATGCTGCCTCATAAAGCTCTTCCTCCGTGACATTCCAGGTATCCATATGACTTTTTCTGATAAGAACCGTTGCTTTTCCGCTGAAAGGCGCATTTTCAATCAGATAAAAATAAACAATTGACAAATTAAAAAACGGACGGTTGGGAACATCCCCAAGCATTTTCCGGTTCTTTTCCGTATTAATCAGCTTAAAGGAAAGCTTTCGTTTTGCCCTGGAAAAGTCCGTAAAATCACTCAAATCTACCGGACGCTTTAAATCGGCCTGCCGGAGCCGGTCTGCCATTTCGGATACGGTAATCCGTAATTCCTTTTCACTCATATCCTCCCGGTAATAGTCGTCAACATATATGGTCGGGAAGGAGTTAACATTCTCACGGCGCGCCACAATTCCGGTTAAAGTAACTCCATTGTTCTTTGTTACCCTGCGGGAAAAAACGTGATAGCTGTCACCAAACTGCTCCTGTAAGAGCAAAACAGCCTGATTGGTAAATGATGTGATATTCATAGATAGAATTTCCTTTCGATAAAAAAATGGTTTTCCGGCAGACGCCGGAAAGGATTTGTGTAGTGTAAAAAAAGTAACTATTCAGTACAGCCCAAGCTCTTGCTGTCAAGTCCTTAAAATATGATCCTGTAACGCAAAATCCCATCGGTGAAGCCAATCGGAGACGAATTCTGCATCAAAGCTGTAAGGATACTGAACAGCTGCGAACAAGCTTCACCAGACTCACCTTCGGTTTGCCAAGTGAACTTGTATGGTTCGCACTAAGCTCGAAATAACCTCGCTAAGTGCTCTACTCAAATAAAAACAAAAGAGACAATGAAATTCATCATTGTCTCTGGCTTGTCCTTTGATATTAAAAACACATTTTATACTCTGGAGAGATATTCTCCTGTTCTGGTATCGATCTTGATTACATCGTTCATGTCTACAAAGAGAGGTACGTTAACAACTGCTCCAGTTTCAACAGTAGCCGGTTTGGTTGCACCTGTAGCGGTATCGCCCTTGAATCCGGGCTCTGTATCTGTAATCTGAAGTTCTACAAACAGAGGGGGCTCAATTGCAAATACACTGCCGTTATGGGAACAAACCTTAACCATTTCGTTCTCCTTCACGAACTTTAATGCATCACCTACGGTTTCAGCATTTAATGCAATCTGATCATATGTTTCAACATCCATAAAGTTATACAGATCTCCATCGGAGTATAAATACTGCATATCTTTTCTATCAATACGTGCCTGTGGACACTTTTCAGTAGGTCTGAAAGTCTTCTCCACTACGCCGCCGCTCTTGATGTTTTTCAGCTTGGTTCTGACAAAAGCTGCTCCTTTACCAGGTTTAACATGCTGAAACTCGATAATCTGGTAAACGTTATTATCCAGCTCAATTGTAATACCATTTCTGAAATCACCTGCAGAAATCATAAAAATATTCCTCCTAAATAAATTCACGTTATAATTCTTTTACAGTTTAATATAAAAAAGAAGATTTTTCAACCCTTTCTTATCAGATTCGCAACTTTTTCCATTGCTTCGAGGTATCCTGCAAGCCCATGTCCGTAAATCTGCCCGTTGCAGACCGGAGCTGTTACGGAAATTTTGCGGAATTCCTCACGCTGCGTAATATCCGAAATATGGATCTCCATCTTCGGCATGGTAACACTGGCAAGTGCATCCCTGATCGCATAGCTATAATGGGTAAATGCCCCCGGATTGATCACGATGCCCTCTGTTCCGTCAAAATAGGCATCCTGGATCCTGTCAATAATGGCTCCCTCGTGATTACTCTGGAATACCTCCGCCGTAGCACCAAGCTCCTTTGCTTTGTCGGAAATCATCTTCAAAAGATCATCATAATTCTGCGTTCCGTAAACTCCCTTTTCCCGGATTCCAAGGAAATTTAAGTTAGGACCGTTAATCACTAAAATTTTCATTTTCTTTCTCCTGTTCTGCTCTGTCTGTTCTGCTCTATTCGAGATAGTTTACGGATAATTTCATCCGCAATGAGCCATTTATTCTTACCCTCGACGGTGATGATCTCATCCGCGCATTTTTCATACCACACATCACGCTGCTGCAAAAGCCCGGTGATCCTTGTATAAGGATCCTCCGTCTGTAAAAGAGGCCTTGTCGTATCTCCCTTTAGGCGCCGGTAAACCTCCTCTGGTGTGATTTTCAGATAAAACACATATCCTAATTCTGCTAACAGTTCCCGGTTCCGTTCGCCCCGAAGAAGAGCTCGCTGCCGCACCGGTTCCTCTCCATAAAGATTTCCTCCGATCGGAAGGCCTCCTCCAAGTGCAATCACCATGGGCTCCTGTTTTTGGATCAGTTCGCGCAAAGCTTCTGTTTCCATATCCCGGAATACCTCCTCGCCCTGTGTGGCAAAAATATCGGATATGCTCCTGCCCTGCTTCTGCTCGATATAACGGTCGGTATCCAAAAGCTCCTGTCCACGCTTTTCTGCCAGGATTCTTCCGATGGTGCTCTTTCCGCATCCCATAAAACCGGTGAGAATCACCTTATTCTTTGCCATAGCATGCCTCCTTAAGCTTCTCATAGACAATGGCAGCCTGGTCTTCTGTAATCTCCACCTGATTCCATAATTCAAACGCAATAATTCCCTGATAGAGAAGCATTTTAAGTCCATTATAAGCCTCTCCGCCATGCACTCTCACAAGCTGCATAAAACGGGTATCGGCCGGCCGGTATACGAGATCGTAACCCTTCGAAATCTTTTCATAAAAGGCAGGATCTTCGATGACTGCCTCATGATCGTGGGGCGCCAGGCCTACGCTTGTGGACTGGATCACCAGATAATTCTTCCCCGGCAGCGTCTGATAGCCGGAAAGCTCCATCGCCGTCATCTGCGTGTATCCAGTCTTCTCTGCAATCTCCTGTACAATCGCCTGCGCTTTGGAAACCGTGCGGTTTAAAAGATACACATGGGAAGCGCCTTTTGATGCACATAAAAAGGCAACCGCCCGTGCCGCACCTCCGGCCCCTAAAATCAGGACCTCACGATTTGCAATCTCCATGCCGTCACTGCACATCGCGCGGTAAAGTCCCGGCATGTCCGTATTATAGCCCTTAAATCCGTCCTCCGTGCGCACCAGTGTATTCACTGCGCCAATTTTCTCTGCCAGTTCATCAATCTCTGAAAGAAGCGGTATTACGTCACTCTTATAAGGAACGGTTACATTCATTCCATGAATATGTAAGGCAAACGCCCCCGGCACTGCCTCTGCTAACTTTCCCTGATCCACCAGGAACGATCCATAGACCAGCGAAATCCCGGTCAGTTCTGCAAGGGTATTGTGAATCAGCGGCGATAACGTATGTGCGACCGGATTTCCAATGAGTCCGCACAGCTTCGTATGTCCATCAATCTGCATCCTTGTCCTCCTTATATAAAAAGATTCTCCCCTGCTTCCTGCAGGTTCTCTTATAGGAAGCAAGTACAATCTTTTCCAGATATCGTTTCAATACAATCTGAATCTCTTCATGCCTGGCAATCGGCTGTACGAGAATCGAATAAATTCCGCACCGTCTGGCTCCCCAGACATCCGTAAACAGCTGGTCGCCGACAAACAGCGTGTTCCCTGTATTGCATCCAAGCTTTTTCATGGCCTGCTCATATCCGGCCTTCCCGGGCTTTCCTGCTTTAAACAGGTATTGCACCTGTACCGCATCGTTAAACATCTTCACCCTCGGCTCCTTATTATTCGAAAGCAGCATGATACGAAACCCAAGCTCCTTCAAGTGCCGGAAAAGTGCGATGCTCCGCTCATCCGCAGGTGCGCCATGCTCCACCAGTGTATTATCAATGTCAAAGATTATTCCGCGGTAGCCCTGCTCATAAAGCCGGTCAAAATTGATCTGGTAAGTGGATACGATATATTTATCCGGATAAAAACATTGAAGCATGTGATTTCTCCTCTGAGATTAAATATAAATACCCCTTACATGGCGCAAGGGGTATGATTCTTTACGGATTCAAAAGTGTTTCCTTCCCTTAAAACCTGGGAATCACAACACCATCTTCTGACTGGAAGGCAAAATTCTGTGAGCTTCCAACAAAATACTGGTATTCCTGTAACACTTCATCTTTACGCATATCGGAGACAGCCTTCATAACATCGAGATTCTCCAGTCCGCTCTCGCTTCCCAGATAGTCAAAGCTGTCTGTTTTATTAAAAGTAAGAGAAATGTTCTCAAGATCAGCTGCCTTCGCTCTGCGATCCTGCGCTGCGAAGTCTGTCATACGGGAATAATCCGGGGTACTCTGCTGCAGGGCTGCCTGCTGCTGTTCCTGATCCTGGCGTCTTACTTCCTCGCCGCTTACCAGCTTAATCTCCGGTCTTTGATAATTCGAACAGGTTGAAAGGCTTCCCATTCCCTGATAGATCTGTATGCCCATTACTCTCACCACCTTCCAAAACAATGTTATCTTAATATATTACTACGATAACCTCTGATTTGCAACAATTCTTCCTAAATATTATTCAATTCCGGCAGATTCAAGTAATTTCTTCGTATAGGGATCCTTCGGTGCAAAATAAATTTCTTCCGGCACTCCCATTTCCACAAACTGTCCCTTCTGCATAATCATGACATGATTACACATCTGATAAACAACCCTGAGATCATGGGAAATGAATAAAATGGATAAGCCCATCTCTTCTTTCAGCTGTTTCAGAAGTTCAAGTACCTGGGCCTGAATGGTTACATCAAGGGCAGATACCGGTTCATCCGCAATCAGGAGCTTTGGTTCCTGCATCAGCGCCGTACCGATACAGATTCTCTGCCGCTGTCCGCCGGACAACTGATTCGGATAACGGTCGATCAGCTTTTCATCAAGACCTACCCGATGCAGCATGGCAATTACCCGTTCCCTGCGTTCCTCCGGTTTTAAAAGCCCTCCCCCCTGTGGTCCACGCAGGCGCAGTGGCTCTTCCATAATCCAGCCGATGGTCTTAGATGGATTTAGCGATCCGTAAGGATCCTGAAAAACCATCTGCGGAAATTTCGATGCATGGATAATTTCTCCGGTATAAGGAACAAGCCCCAGGATTGCCTTGGCAAGCGTTGACTTTCCACAGCCGCTCTCCCCGACCAGTCCTAGGATTTCGCCCTCCTTCATCTCAAAGGAAACATCCTTAAGGACATGCTGGTACGTTGTTTTACTGAATATATTTTTTTTCTGATTTTTGTAGGACACATTCACGTTCCTGACTGTCAGAATATTATTTTCCATTTCTTTTCACCTTTGGTATTGCTGCAATCAGACGCTGCGTATATTCTTCCTTAGGGTGTGCAAAGACCTCCTGTGTCAGCCCGGTCTCCACAATATAACCGCCCTTCATCACCAGTACCCGTTCGCAAAGCTGCTTTACCAGACTTAAATCGTGGGAGATAAACAGGATCGACGTCTGCTTCTCCCGGTTCATCCGCTTTAACAGCTCCACAATCTGTGCCTGGATTGTTACATCCAGTGCAGTCGTTGGCTCATCTGCAATCAGAATCCGCGGATTGCAGATCATGGCTGCTGCAATCATTACTCTTTGCCGCATACCACCGGATAATTCATGCGGATACTGACGGTAAAGCCGTTCCGGATCCGGAAGTTCCACTTCCTTCATCATCTCAATTGCTTTCTGATAACGTTCTTCTTTGTTAAGCTCCGTATGAATCCGCAGGGATTCTTCAATCTGCCATCCAATTCGCTTCACCGGGTTTAAAGAAGTCATCGGTTCCTGAAAAATCATGCTGATTTCATTTCCCTGAATTTTGCGAAGCTTTGAACGCTCACAGGTCAGCAGATCCAGTCCGTCAAACAGAATCTGTCCCCTCTTATGCATGTCCCTGCGGCTTAACAGTCCTGCAATCGCAAGGGCACTCATGGACTTGCCGGATCCGGATTCTCCCACCAGACCGACAATCTCTCCTGCTTTCAATTCCAGATCAAAATCATATACTACCGTTTCCGGAATCAGATGGTCGTGAAATTCAATATTTAAATCTTTTACTTCCAATAATAAAGGCTCTGCCATTTCAACACCTGCCTGTTTCTTATTGCATTACTGAATAGTTACCTTATTTCTTCTTATCGTCCCTACTCCTTCTTCAATCCGTCGCTCAACAGACTGAATCCAAGTACCATCAGAATAATGGCACACCCCGGTCCCAGTGCATAATTCGGCACACGGAACAAAAAGCTCTGCGCCTCGGAAAGCATGCGCCCAAGGCTCGGTGCCGGCGGCTGTACGCCAATTCCCAAAAAACTCATTCCGGCCTCTGCCAGAACGGCGTTATTAAACCCAATCATAATCGAAGATAACAGTACGCTTACCGTATTCGGAAGAATATGCACAAACATAATCCTCAGATGGGATGCCCCCTGCAGGCGCGCATTCTTAACATAATCCATATTTTTGTATTTTAAGAATTCGCTTCGTACAATTCTCGAAAAGCTGGGAATAAAAGCAATACCAAGTGCAATCACGACCTGATAGGTTCCCGTTCCGAGAAGCGAAATAAATACCAGTGCCAGCAAAATACTCGGAAACGCAAAAACAGCATCGATGATCCGCATCAGGATTTCATCGATGGTTCCTCCAAAATAACCGGTAAATGCCCCAATCAGGACACCAAACACAGTTCCAATCAGCACGGTTCCAAGCGCAACAAGAAATGTGGTTCCCGCACCCTTCATCACCCTGCTCAAAATATCTCTTCCAAAATTATCACATCCCAGCGGATGTGCCAGCGAAATCCCTGCAAACTTATTCGCAGCCTCCATGCTTTCCGGATCATAAGGCGTCCAGAAAAAGCCGGTCAGAATCAGAAGAAGCATCACTGCGGTGATTGCTCCGCCAAGAATTAAATTGTAATTTTTCTTTACATTTTTCATTCTTTCACCCTACTCTGCTGTAATTCTGGGATCAATCAGTCCATAGATCAGATCGACCGCCATATTCACCACAAGTACCAGAACTGCAATGCAGACAATCACAGCCATGACAACCGGATAGTCTCTGTTCGAAATTGAGGTCAGCAGAATTCTTCCAAGTCCCGGAATACTGAAAACCTGCTCAATAATAATACTTCCTGCAATCATATCTGCAAGTGCCATCCCTAAGAAGGTCACCACCGGAATCAATGCATTCTTTAATACATGCTTATATAAAACATCATTCGTCCGGTTTCCGCGGCTGTATGCCGTACGCACGTAATCCAGCCTTGCTTCCTTAATTACAGAGCTTCGAAGGAGCTTCACTGCCATCGCTGCTTTCGGAAGTGCAATCGCTGCTGCCGGGAAAAAGAGATAACCGATAAAGCCGGCAAAATCCTTTTCATAGGATACATAGCCTCCCGGCGTAAACAGTTTAAAGATTCTTCCAAATATTAACGTAATCAGAATTCCCGAAAAGAACGGCGGAATCGCCATAATGATCTGATTAATGATATAAATTATCCGATCCACGACACCGCCCTCATGCTTTGCCGTATAAATACCAAGCGGAATTGAAATCACCACCATCAGTACAAACGCCATCAGGGTCAGTGTAATCGTCACCGGAATCTTATTGGCAACCATTCCGGTAACCGGCATCCGGTAGCTGTAAGAGGTTCCCATGTCTCCATGAAGAAGTCCTGCTGCCCATCTTCCATACTGGACAAGCACCGGATCATTTAATCCAAGCTCTTCCCGCAGTGCAGCTACCTTCTGCGGTGTTGCTTCCGTACCGAGCATGGAGGTCGCCGGATCTCCGGAAATAACATGGAAGGACAGGAACACAAAAAACGTTACTGCAAGCAGCGTCAGTATCATTGTCAGTATTTTACGAACTACATATTTCATATTCCTGCCTTCCTTTCTCTTTTACAAATCTGTCCGACGCTTCGAAACAAGCTGCGGATTGTACAGGCTCCCGGCTTCTATTCTTTACTCATCTGCAAGACGGATCTTCGCAATATCCTGAATATAAAGCGGATAGAACTCATATCCGGTATACTTCTTATTTAATGCCACAAACTCCGGTAAGTCCTGAATATAAACGTTGGCTGCATTTTCCGACAGAATCCGCTCACATTCCTTATAATAGGTGGTCTTTTCGTCATCGTTGGTGCTGCTGATTGCTTTTTCAAAGGCTGCATCATAATCAGCATTGCTGTAGTTAATAAAGTTCTTCGCATTATCGGAGGTAAATCTCTGTAACATGGCAGAGCCGGTAATGTTTGACGCATCGACGCCAACAAGGGTAGACTGGAACTGTCTGTTCTGGTAAACATCACTTACCCAGCTATCCCACTCAATTAACTGGATCTGTGCATCCACACCGATCTTCTTGAATTCCTCTTTCAGTACCTGTGCGGTATCAATGTGCGGCTGATAATTGGAAGGTACGGTAATCGTAAATGAAAATCCGTCTTCAAAGCCTGCCTCTTTTAAGAGCTCCCTGGCTTTCTCAACATCAGTGTTATAGGTATCATTTAACTCCGGCATAAAGTACTTGCCAAATGAAGGGAACATACTGCTTCCCACCTCGGTACCCTTTCCATCGGAAACCATCATCATAATTTCCTGCGGATCAATTGCATAGCAGAGAGCCTGACGGACCTTTTCATTATCAAACGGAGCCTCTGCATTGTTGAGGTACAATGCCTGTACGAGATTCATGGTTCCCTCGAGCACGTTAAAGTTATCGGATAACTCGGCTGCCTGGGTAGAGGTTACTCTTGCAAACATATCAATGGAGCCCCCCTCTAAATCCATCACGATAGTGTCTGCATTGGCACAGATCTTGAGAGTTACATCCTTAATATAAGCAGGTTCGCCCCAGTAATCGTCAAATCGTTCCATCACGAAGTTCTCCTGCGGAGACCGGGATACAAACTTATAAGGTCCTGTTCCGATCGGGTTGGTGTCAGGATCCGCATTCGATGCCGGGATGATTGCCGTTGTCATATAGGCAAGGAACTCGGTATCAGCTTCCTTTAAAACCACCTGTACGGTCTTGTCATCTAAAATATTGACACTGTCAATATTAGAAAACGCCGCTACCAGGGGTTCTCCGGCACTGGTATCGGCGCATTTATCAAGGGAAAATTTTACATCCTCTGCGGTTACCGTGCTTCCATCATGGAACTTCACATTGTCTCTTAAGGTAAAGGTATAGACCTTACCTCCTTCGGTTTCTTCATACGAGCTTGCTACTGCAGGGACAAAATCACCATCGCTTGTAACCTTTACAAGTCCTTCAAAAATGTTGAACAATACCTCTCTTGTTCCTGCCGTCACCATCTTGTGAGGGTCAAGACTGTCCTCTAAGTCCTGAGGTATTCCGATCGTGATTTGAGAGGAAATGTCTCCTTTCTTATCACCTGAGCATCCGCCCAGTGCAATAGTAAGTGTCGTCAACACGAACAGTAAAAGAACTGCTTTAAAGCTTCTCTTCTTCATGTCTTTCATTCCTTTCTCACTTTCCATATTTAGTTTTAGTGGGTACGTTAAAATTTTAACGCTCTTACATTCTATACAAAAAGATAAAAAAAATCAATAGTGTACAAAAATAAATACACTATTGATTCCATTTCCTTATTCCAATACCTTTTTAAGCTCATCCATAAAGGTATTAATGTCCTTGAATTCCCGATAGACGGAAGCGAAACGGACATAGGCAACAGCCTCTAAATCCTTCAGCTTATTCATGACCAGCTCTCCGATCACACGGCTCGGCACTTCCTTCTCTTCCATGCTGAAAATCTCGGTTTCCACTTCATCCACAAGAGTCTTGATCTGATCAGCACTGATCGGGCGCTTATGACAGGCACGCAATACCCCGGCCTCAATCTTGGTACGGTCATATGCCTCACGGTTATTATCCTTCTTCACTACAATAAGCGGTATCGTCTCAATCTTCTCATATGTGGTAAAGCGCTTATCACATTCATCACAAACACGACGTCTGCGGATGGAATTATTTTCCTCGGCAGGTCTTGAATCAATGACTCTGGTATTCTCGTGACCACAAAACGGACATTTCATACGATTGTTCCCCCTCTGATTTACTTATTATAGTATAGGACATTTATTTCATTATGTCAACCGTATTATGGTAACCACTTTTATTTAGTAATCTTCGAAAGTAACATTACGATCAGCATGATTATGATAATGACCGTAAAGATTCCAAGCATTCCTTTTCCCATTAATTCCAGGGCTATCCAAAAATTTTCCATAGCTTTCTCCTTTTCAAATCAGAATATTTGCCACTTTATTGATATAATCTGTTCAGAAGCACTTTCATAAAACCACAGCATGTTTCTGAATAAACTATAAATAATTTGCCAGAAGGCTCATCACCATGCCACCGGCTACCACCGATGCAATCTGACCGGATACATTTGCCCCTGCTGCATGCATAATCAGAATATTACTTGGATCTTCCTTAAGTGCCATCTTCTGCACCACACGGGAAGACATCGGGAATGCCGAAATTCCGGCTGCCCCAATCATCGGATTGATCTTCTGTCTGCGGAACAGATTTAACAGCTTTGCAAACAGCACGCCACCAATGGTATCAAAGATAAACGCTACAAGTCCGATGGCCATGATCATAATGGTATTTACACTGACGAACTGCTCTGCCCGCATACTGAAGGAAATTGTAATTCCAAGCAGCAGGGTAATAAGGTTTGCAAGCTGGCTCTGTGCCGTTTCGGAAAGACTCTGTAATACTCCACACTCCCTGATCAGATTTCCAAACATCAGGAATCCTACTAAGGAAACACTCATCGGTGCAACCAGTCCTGCAATAAAGGTGACAATGATCGGAAACAGGATTCTTGTCGTCCTGGATACCGACTTTGGATTATATGGCATCTTAATGCAGCGTTCCTTCTTCGTTGTTACAAGCCTGATGGCAAACGGCTGGATGATCGGAACAAGTGCCATATAGGAATAGGCTGCCACGGCAATCGCTCCCACATATTTCGATCCGAAGATCTGGGAAACCAGAATGGAGGTCGGACCGTCCGCCGCCCCGATAATTCCGATGGAAGCCGCATCTCTTAAATCAAATCCCATCAGGGCTGCAATACAGATGGCAAAGAAAATTCCAAACTGTGCCGCTGCTCCAAACAAAAACAACACCGGCTGCGCCAGGAGAGGACCAAAATCAATCATGGCACCGATTCCGATAAACAGAATAATCGGAAGCGCTTCCGATGCCTCAATTCCAATCTGAAACAACCATTCGATAATGCCGTTTGTCTCTCCGATCCCTGCCATAGTCTGATTAAGCACACCGGAAGATGGCAGATTGACCAGGATGGCTCCAAAGCCCATTGGCAGAAGCAACGAAGGTTCGAATTCCTTTTTTATTGCCAGATAGATGAGCACAGCTCCCACCACATACATAACCCATTGCTGCCAGGTGATGGACAGCAGACCTGAAACTAAATAATCCATAATGACCTCCTTTTTCTTGGGGACTAATCAAGACACCAGCTTTGTCCCTCTCACTAAATTCATGCTTCGTCTATGACTCGCATTCATTAAGTGTTCCGGACTGGTTTGCAACAAAAAAAGACTTATATCCCTCGTTTTGAGAGATATAAGTCTCGTCATTTCAAATTAAACCAGAATGCTGTGACAGTATATCTGAACACTGCAGACTTGCTGTTGATTTAATCATACAGAAGGCTCTGTACTGACTACTCCCCTATATCCAGTTCTTTCCGGTTATTCTTAATGCAGCTTCCTCTTATGCATCCGGATGCTGCCTTCGACTAACCTTCGACTTAATCAAGGATACCATCTTCAGTCAAATCTTACAAGTAAAATTCTCGTAAAATCCGCCATACTGCTATGCAATCAGATAATTTTTCATAATCCGCAGCGCATTCTTTTCAAGACGCGATACCTGTGCCTGGGAAATTCCAATGAGGTCTGCCACCTCCATCTGTGTTTTCCCTTCAAAAAACCGTAAAGAGATAATCTCATATTCCCGCACGCCAAGCCTTTTCATGGCTTCGCTTAATGAAATTTCTTCTACCCACCGGTCCTCGCGGTTCTTCTTATCGCTGATCTGGTCCATGACGTAAAGTGTATCTCCATTATCTGAAAACACCGGTTCATACAGGCTCATTGGATTCTGTATGGCATCGAGTGCATACACAATATCCTCCTTGGGAATACCGATTTCCGTGGCAATCTCCTGCAGGGTCGGCTCCCTCATTCCCTGTTTCATCATGGTTTCTTTGGCATATATGGCTTTATAGGCGGTATCCTTTAAGGATCTGCTGACACGGATACTGCTGTTATCCCGTAAAAAACGCCGGATCTCACCGATAATCATAGGCACTGCATACGTACTGAACTTCACATTCAACGTCGTATCAAAGTTATCGATTGCCTTAATCAGACCGATACAGCCGATCTGGAACAGGTCATCCACATTTTCGTTACTCCCTGCAAAACGCTTGATCACACTTAAGACAAGCCGCAGATTTCCTTCAATATATTCCTGCCTTGCCTGTTCATCCCCCTGCTTGATCCGTTCAAAGAACTGATCCTGCTGCGTACTTTTTACTACCGGAAGCTTGGATGTATTGACACCACAGATCTCCACCTTTCCCTGCACCATGTGTATGACTCCTTTCCCGTACTCTCTGCTTTGCGCAAAAGCACTGATATTAGAAATCATTCACCACATTTTAAATTTTTATACAGACCACTTCTTATTTTGCGGAATCCGTAACGTTCCTTCCTCCTGCCGGCTGCATATCATAATCAGTAAGAAGACCTTCAGGGTGATTCTCATGTTATTTTCTGAATTAAAGTGCAAGGACGTTATAAACTTACGGAACTGTCAGAAACTCGGAAAAGTATCAGACCTTGAATTTGACGAATGCAGTGGTCAGATCCGCAAGCTGTTTGTTCCAAACGGAAATAAGTTCCTGAACTTCCTGTGCTGTGAACCGGACTACTGTATTCCCTATAAGGATATCAGACAAATCGGTCCCGATATCATTATTGTAGACATCAAGTGTTAATATGGCTGTTAATAAGGCACCGTTTTGCGAGCTGACAGCGCTTAGCTTTCCCTCATCATCTCCCTTTTTAAGCGCTTCATAATCTTTTTCTCAAGTCTTGAAATATACGACTGGGAGATGCCAAGAAGTTCTGCGACCTCCTTCTGTGTCAGCTCCTCTCCGTTGCTGCTGCCTAATCCAAAACGCAGATTAATAATCGTCTTTTCCCGTTCCGAAAGCTTATCAACCGCCTTAAGAAGAAGCTTGCGTTCCACCTCATCCTCAATGTCCTTATAAATTATATCCTCATCGGTTCCAAGGATATCCGAGAGCAGCAGTTCATTACCATCCCAATCCACATTCAAGGGCTCGTCAATGGATACCTCCATCTTGGTCTTGTTATTTCTTCTTAAGTACATGAGAATTTCATTCTCAATGCAGCGCGACGCATAGGTTGCCAGCTTGATATTTTTATCCGGATCGAACGTGTTGATGGACTTGATAAGACCGATCGTTCCGATCGAAATCAGATCCTCCACGCCCACTCCCGTATTGTCAAACTTCTTGGCAATATACACTACCAGCCGCAGATTATGTTCAATCAGGATTGACTTTGCCTCTTCCTCATACTCGGTTCCCAGATCACTGATCACCGCATTTTCTTTCTCCGTTTCCAACGGTGGCGGAAGCACCTCCGAGCCTCCGATATAATGAATATCTCCCTGTCTTGTCAGGAAAAATCCAGGCTCCTTCCGATACATTTTAAATTGTATTTTCCCCGGAATTGCAACTTTAAATACCATTTTTTCTCCTCCTACACATAACTTTTCCAATTTTCCCTTTTTGTTCTATGAAATCCATTCAGGGGACAGAATCATCTGATAGCTTCCGCTTTCTGACAGCCTTCCCTGATACATGGCAAGAATTCCCTCCGGCAGCTCCTTTTCCCCGTCATCGGTTCTGATCTTAATATTGGATACTTCCATTCCCATCATGATCCCGTGCGTCTTTCCCACACTATGATAGGGAATGACCTTCAGCTTTTCCGGAAGCAGCCGGTCCTTCATTTTCCGGAAAACCTCTTCTTCCAGAATGGAAACACTCCTTCCTGACACCGGTTCCCGCAGTCCGTTTCCCGTATCAATCAAGGCAGTTATCTGAAGCTCTTCAGATTCTCCCTGAAGGATTACGGTACAAAACGGATTTTCCTTTCTTTTCTGTAAAAACCGTATCAGTACTCTTCCTCCCTCGTACATCACTCCTGCACAAACCAGAATCAGAATGGCAGAGCTTTTCATCTGCTGCAAGAACGGGATTTGTCTTTGTAAAAACAGCAAACCTCCGCCCAGAAAGAATGCAACACAATACAGATATCCGGTGTGCCTTAAAACTTCATAAATCGTTTTCCCCTTGAATACGAAGAAGCACCCCAGCACTGATACCGGCAGCATCACAAGAACCATCAAAAGACTCTGACTGCCGTTAAAAAAGCAGATACTGATGCAATAACCCAACGCACCAGCCACACTCCCTAAAAGGATTCTTAACAAAGTGGTGGACTTTCTTAAGATAAACCCGGTCAGCCGAAAAAGGTAAAGGTTCATTACCAGATTCAGCAGGAACACATTTTCTATATAAACTGTTTTCACGGTCTGCCTGTTTTCTCACCTCCCTGACCTTCATTATAAACATGAAGGGGTTCTGAATTTGTCAAAGGAGAGACCAAAGAGAGGGGCATTTGTCGCAGGATTCGACATGGATGCAATTTCCCATTTCCGTTGTGCAAAATACTTGGTTCCCAGGACTGGACTCCGGAACTAAGATGTTCTATCTATTTTGGAAAGGTTATCTTAACCTGACGCAAACGGTCCAACGAGCCATCCGGGCTCGATTGTACCTGGATTGAACCTCCATGTTCAATCCTTGCTATCTGAGTACAAAATAGAAGAACTTCTAAGTTCCTGCGTAAGCCTGGAAACAAAGTAGTTTTGCACATAAAAAGACTCTGCCTTTTAAACAGAGTCTCTTGCTCATAATTCACATGAATTTTAACCTATTTATTAATGTATGCTCCTACTTCTTCTGGAGGAAATCCGGAATCTTGATCGGCTTCTCGGTTACATTGCTGCGGATATCTCCGGGGCTTGTAATTCCCTGAACAGGATGCATCGGCGCAGTTGCTCCTGTCGGAGTGCTGCTTCCGGGAATGATATTGATTTCGGATGGCTTCGCAGCCGGAGTCGTCATGGTCTTTAAGGAAATGTTCGGCGTTACCGGCTTCACATACTTTCCTGCGAAGGTACCGAATCCGGATACCGGCTTATTCGTTGGAATGGTATCATCTTCCAGACCGGTTGCAATAACGGTAATCGTACAGGTATCGGTCTGTGTCTCATCATACATTGCACCAAAGATGATGTTCACATCATCTCCTGCCAGTTCCTGAACATAGCTTGCTGCATCGGATGCATCTGCCAGTGAAATATCACCGGATACATTGATGATCACATGGGTTGCACCGGAAATCGTGGTATCCAGCAACGGACTTTCCACAGCCATCTTCACTGCTTCGCTCGCCTTATCATCGCCCTTGCCGCTACCAATACCGATATGTGCAATACCCTTGTCCTTCATAACGGTCTGGACATCGGCAAAATCAAGGTTAATGATAGCAGGTACATTGATCAGATCTGTGATTCCCTGTACCGCCTGCTGTAAGACCTCATCTGCTTTCTTAAGGGCATCCGGCATGGTTGTCCGGCGGTCTACAATTTCAAGTAATTTATCATTTGGGATGACAATCAGGGTATCTACATTCTCTTTGATCTTCGAAATACCACCGATCGCATTCATCATACGTGTCTTTGCTTCAAAACGGAAGGGCTTCGTTACAACACCTACTGTAAGGATTCCCATATCCTTGGCAAGCTTGGCAACAACCGGAGCGGCTCCGGTACCGGTACCACCACCCATACCACAGGTAACGAACACCATATCTGCACCCTTCAATGCTGCTGCAATCTCTTCGCTGCTTTCTTCGGCAGCCTTTTCACCGATTTCGGGCTTAGCTCCGGCGCCGAGTCCCTTCGTCAGCTTCTCTCCAATCTGAAGAACCTTCGATGCCTTACAAAGCTGCAAGGCCTGTTTATCCGTGTTAATTCCTACGAATTCCACACCTACGATGTTCTCATCTATCATTCGATTGACTGCATTATTGCCTGCTCCACCGACACCAACAACGATAATCTTAGCAGCGGCTCCTGCGTCATTTGTTTTAATTTCCAGCAAGGGTACTTCCTCCTTCAATCCCGAATAAACTCCAACAGGCTACACCAAAACCTGTTTTTAAGCATAATAACTCAAAAATGATCCAGTGGATCATTTTCTCATATGCATAGCAACTCATATAGCTTATCATATAATTTTTTGAACTAATTATCAACAGTAAATTTGAAGAAATTTATAACAAATTTCTCATCCGGCGCTTTCCTGATCAGGCTCAAAGGAAATGTTCTTCGTTTCTTCGGTGTAATTCTCCATCCGGAGCACACCGCTCTTTCCTTGAAGTTCTGGAAGCATATACTGCAGCTTCATCAGCTTTTCATCCAGATCAGTTGCATTTCCAAGAGCTACCCTCACCTCATCAAAATAAAGGGTAAGGGTATTGTCACTGCCAAAATAAATGCGGTCAATGGACAGATTGTATTTATTAACCAGCTGGGTAATACTCAAAACAGACTTGAAAATCTCGGGGTTGTCCACCGGAAGCGGCTCATACAGCACCACATGGTCAAACTGCAATCCCGTCACAAGCGGAATTCCTTTTGTCTGTTTATTCGAGCTTTCTACCACAATGCCATCCTTGTCAAAATACATGTAATTTTCAAGATATTCCACATAACCGGCAAGCGCCTTTTCATACACTTCAATCTTGATCGTGTGCGGATCCATAACGGAAACATCCATTTTTTCCACAAACGGAACATCTGAAATACTTTTGTTCTTATATTTCATGGACAAAAACAGGGAATTATTTCCATAACGCCCTGTCATGACCATATCCAGAATTTCTTCATCCGTATAGTGCACATTTCCCTCGACATAAGAGGTTGTTACCGTATAATTTGTGAGAATATACTGATATCCCAAAAGCACTCCCAAAAGCAGAAGGAAAATAATCAAAAGGACGATAAAAATACTCTTATGATTTCGAAAAAAATATGTTTTATTCTTTTGGACTGGTTTGCGTTTCTTTTTCTTTGCCATCCGTATCCTTACCTATATAAATGTTCACACCCAGATTCCGGTAATCCCGGCAGATGTCCTCATATCCGCGTTCAATAAAATGTTTATTATAAATAACTGTCTCTCCATCCGCCATGCAGCCTGCAATAATGAGTGCTGCTCCGCCACGCAGCTCCATGGCATTGACCTCCCTGCCATAAAGCTTCGGTACCCCATGAATCAATGCTTTGTGCTCACTTAAAAGCTCAATATCCGCTCCCATGCTGCGAAGTGACGGCACGATCTGAAAACGATTTTCAAAAATGGTTTCCTCAATAAGGCTTAAGCCTGATGCTTTCGTCAGAACCGCCATCAACGGGGACTGCATATCGGTTGGGAACCCCGGATAGATCTCCGTCTTCGTATAAGGAACCGCATTCTGTACCGGTTCTGCCATGACCGATATTCCGTCTTTGGAAACAGCAAGTCTGGCTCCCATTTCCACTGCTTTTTTTAACACGGCATACATATGCTGCACCGGGGCATCCCGCAGGAATATATGGCCCCCGGTTCCTAATACACTAAAAAGATACGTGCCTGCCACAATACGGTCAGACGGAATCCGGTAGGTAATGCCATGCAGTTCCTCCAGACCCTTAATAAGCAGGGTATCCGTTCCGCTTCCTTCAATGATGGCCCCTGCCTTTGTCAGAAACTCACATAAGGAAATGATCTCGGGTTCCTTCGCAGCATTCTGGAGCACGGTAACCCCCCTGGCCTTTACGGCTGCGAGAACGATATTTTCGGTTGCTCCCACACTGGCTACCGGCAGCCGGATTACCGCCCCCTTTAATCCTCTCGTATAAGCCCGGAAGTATCCCTCTTCCTCATAAAATTCCACTCCCATCTTTTTTAAGGAACGGATGTGAAGATCAATCGGACGTTCTCCGATTACGCATCCACCGGGATATGCAAGGGAAACCTCCCCGATTCTTCCAAGCATCGCACCAAGAAGCATAATCGAGGAGCGCATACAGGTAACATTCTCATTCCGGATCGCCTCCTGCTGCAGTGCAAGATCCGTAAGACAGGAAGCATCGACCGTAATGGCCCGGTTGCTCCGTTTCACCTTACAGCCAAGGGATTGCAGCAGATTCTTCATATGCTCCACATCCTGAATTCTCGGACAGTTCTCAATGGTACACACATCATTGATCAAAAGGGCAGCCGCCATCACCGGCAGCACTGCATTTTTTGAGCCTTGTATCGTCGTTTCCCCGAAAAGGGCATTTCCGCCTCTGATATGAATTGCATCCACTTCTTCCAACACCTTCCGGTTTAAAGTATGACCTACTCTATACTATGTAGATATGGAAGAAAAGGTTACCTGCTATCCTGTACTACAGGTCTTTCAACCGGATTCCTCTTCCGACACTGAACACAATGCCGATCTCCGCAAGAAGAAACATAACCGACGATCCTCCGTAGCTGATAAACGGAAGGGAAATACCGGTGTTGGGAATGGTATTTGTTACTACCGCCACATTTAAGATAACCTGAATGGCAATATGCCCCATCACCCCGACAACTAAAAGTGCTCCAAATAGATCCGGTGCATTGTTGGCAATAATCATACAGCGCCAGATCAGAAGAATAAACATCATTAAAACCGCAATGGCACCAAACAGTCCCAGCTCTTCACAGATAATGGAAAAGATCATATCATTCTGTGCCTCTGGAAGGAAACCAAGCTTCTGCATGCTCTGTCCAAGACCCTTACCAAGAATCCCTCCGGAACCGATCGCATACAGGGCCTGCAGGGTCTGGAATCCCTTACCGCTTGCATAAGCCTCTGGATCCAGCCATGCCAGTATACGTTCTCCACGGAAGCTTCCGACACTTCCACTCTCTGACATTTTAACAATCAGAAAAACGATTCCTGCCACGCCTGCTATCCCGATCAGTCCAAGGATAATGAACCTCTTATAATCCGGGCATGCCACAAAAAGCATGACAACGGCAATTCCCATAATAATGATCGCAGAGCTTAAGTTTCGTGTAATAACATAGATGAGACCACTTATCGGCGCTGCCGCTCCAAGCACCACAAGGAAACCCTTCATGGTACGGATATTTCTTCCCATCTTACAGATGAGATACGCCAGAAACAGAATCATGGCAAGCTTTGCCACCTCCGCCGGCTGTAAGGAAATACCGAACACACGCAGCCACCGCTTTGCACCGTTTGCTTCAATACCAAACGGAATAATCAGAAGCACCAGTGCAACCGATACACCATAACCGATAACCGCGAACCGCTCCCAGAGGTGATATGGCAGATGGGACACAATAAACAGCACGACAAGTCCCGCCAGCGTTGAAAAAATCTGCTTGCGGAACAAATAAGTGGAATCATTATAGGTCAGATTTGCATCATAGGCACTGGTCGAATACAGCATGACAAGACCGAATGCCAACAAAAACAACACTATAAAAAGTAACGTATAATCGGAAAAGGATTCCTGATTTTTACGTGCTCCTCTCTTAAATCTGTCCATTGACCAAACCTACTCTCCTAATTTATGAACCAATATAACTGTTCAGTTCCTTATGCCTTCAGCAGCAAGTGCTTCAGGCTGCACCGAATAATTATAAACCATTTCCTTAAACATCTTACCGCGAACCTCATAGTTCGGGAACATTCCCCAGCTTGCACACGCCGGAGACAGTAACACGGCATCTCCCGGAACGGCATTCTGTACGCAGATCTGAAATGCCTCTTCAAAGGTATCTGCAAGAATAATATTAGAAAATCCATGCTTTCTTGCACACTCTGCTATTTTATCCCTCGTCTGTCCGATCAGGACTAGGGCTTTTACCTTGCCATCAAAGTTTTCAATCCACTCATCGTATTCGCTCTGCTTGTCATAGCCTCCACCGATCAGGATGGTAGGCTTTGTCATGGCACGGATCCCCTGAATCGCCGCATCCGGATTCGTGCCCTTTGAATCATTGTAATAATCTACTCCGTTCTTCGTAGCAACAAATTCAATCCGGTGCTCCACTGCCTTAAACTGACGGATCGTTGCAAGAATCACATCCATCGGAACGTCCATTGCACGGCAGATGGCAATTGCTGCCATCACGTTTTCCACGTTGCATAAGCCAACCAGATTCATTTCATGAATGTTCATCAGCCTCTGTACCTTTCCATTCTCTGCGAGCATAATCTCTTCGCCCTGAAGGAAAAGTCCGTCGGCAAGCTCTCTTTTCGAGGAGAAAAATACCACCTTCGCAGGGCATTTTTCACCAAATGTCCTGGTATAAGCATCCTCATAATTGAGTACACAGACATCCGCCTTCGTCTGGTTTGATGCAATCCTCTCCTTCGTCTCGACATAGCACTCCATGGTGTGGTGACGGTTTAAATGATCCGGTGTAATATTCAGGATCGCGGATACCTTCGGTGCAAAGGTATGGATAGTCTCTAACTGGAAGCTGCTGATCTCCGCAACCACCACAGAATCCTCTCTCGTGTCCATCGCAATATCCGTATAAGGATTTCCAATGTTTCCCACAACAAAAACGGACGGTTTGTACGCACTCATGATTTCTCCAACGAGCGTAGTCGTTGTGGTCTTTCCGTTCGTACCGGTAATGGCAATCACCTCACCTTTGGAAAAGGCATATGCAAGCTCGATCTCTCCCCATACCGGAATTCCTCTTTTTTCAAAAGAAACCACCATATCGGAATCAATCGGGACACCGGGGCTTACTACCAGAAGCTCCACCTGTTCCTCCAGCTCTAAAGGAAGCGTTCCTGTCACAAGCTGTAAGGAAGCAATTCCTGCCGTCTTCTCCTTTAAAGCTTCCACATTAAGCTTCTCATTACTGTCAAACAGAATCGTCTTCGCTCCGGCCTTCGATAAAAGCCCTGCGGCTCCGATTCCGCTTTTTCCTGTTCCAATTACCAGTACGGTTTTATTCTGTAAATCCATGTTCTTAACCTCATTTCTATATTCGTAACAGCTCAGCCCTGCCCATTCATATCCGGCGTCTGCCCTATATTCCCAGCAGTGCAGCAATACACATTACCGCTGTTATTATGGTAAATAATGCAACAATGCGTGTTTCCTCCCATCCGCACAGCTCAAAGTGATGATGGAGCGGTGCCATTTTCAGAAGTCTCTTTCCTCCGCTTACCTTAAAATACACTACCTGGACAATCACGGAAAGCACTTCGATCACATATACGATGCCAATCAGTGGAAGCAATAACGGCAGATCCATCAGATACGCACAGGCTGCCACGAAACCTCCCAGTGCAAGGGAACCGGTATCTCCCATGAAGACACTCGCCGGATGCACATTAAATAAAAGAAAGCCCAGCAATGCACCTGCGGCTGCTCCCGTCACCGGAAACAATCCCTCATGCCAGAATACGGAAATGATCAGCCACAGCATTGCAACCATCAGAGTCACACTCGCTGCCAGTCCATCCAGTCCATCGGTAAGATTCACTCCGTTTACCGTTCCAATCACAATAAAGAAAAAAACCGGAATCGAAAGAGCTCCCAAAGACAGGCTTTTCCCATTGGAAAACGGAATCCGCATCAGAAAATCCATCCCACACACCTCATACAGGTAATACCAGAATCCTGCCGTTAACAGAAACTGCAGGAGAAACTTCTGAAATGCGGACAAGCCCTTCGACCTTCGAAGGACTACCTTGATAAAATCATCCAGGAAGCCGATCCATCCGAATCCAAACGTTACACACAATACCGGTATTCCCTCCGGAAACCTGTGCAGAAATGGAAGTGTCGAAAGCAGAATGCTAAGCAGAATGATAATTCCCCCCATAGTTGGTGTTCCTGCTTTACACAGATGGGTGCTCGGTCCATCCTCTCTTACGGTCTGACGTACCTTTACCTTCTTCAGTAGTGGAATCAGCAGCTTACCAAGCAGTGCACTCAGTAAAAAGGCTGAAAGAATCGGCAAAACAACATCTTGCATTTTCATTAATCATACCTTTCAATTATAATCCATTTTGTCCAGATAGGGAAGAACATTTTCGAAAAGCTGACGCACGACAGGAGCAGCCACCTGACCGCCATAATATACACCCTGTGGATTATGGATGATCGCAATCGCAAGCACCTCCGGATCATCCGCCGGTGCAAATCCGATAAAGGAAGCGATATATCTCCCGGTTCCTCTCGGGAGCGTCTGGCTGGTCGCGGTCTTTCCTCCTACCCTTGCTCCCTCCACATAGCCGTTCTTCCCGGAACCGCTCTCCACCACCTGCTCTAAGATCATCCGCATGGTTGCCGATGTTTCTTCCGATACAATCTGCCTGCCCTCTTCATAAGACAGCATCCGAATGTTCTCGCCCTGCCGGTCTGCCACCTTTACGCCAAAATGCGGGGTAATTCTTTTTCCTCCATTTACCAGCGAGGAAACCGTTGCCGCCATCTGGATCGGCGTCACCTGAAAGGACTGCCCAAAAGCAACCGTTGCAAGCTCCACCGCTTTCATGTCCTCCTTTTTGTGCATAATGGTCCCCGCCTCTCCCGGGAGATCCACGCCGGTCTTTTCCAATAAGCCGAACTGTTTGAAGTATTTGTAATAATTGTCTACACCGAGCCGGAGTCCGACTGTGATGAATACCGGGTTACAAGAATTCATCGTTGCCTCAACAAACGTCTGGGTTCCGTGTCCGGCAATCTTATGGCAGCGGATCCGGCGGTCCTCCACCATGATGTATCCCGGACAGTGAAAGGTGGATTCCGGTGTTACCACACCCTCCTCTAAGCCTGCCGATGCCGTAATGACCTTGAAGGTGGAGCCCGGTTCATAGGTATCACTGATACAGCCGTTACGCCACATCTGATTCAGCAGCTCCTGTTTTTGCTCCTCACTCACTCCCTCACCTGCTTCTCCCAGATCATACGGATGATTCAGATCGAATTCCGGGACATCCACCATTGCATAAAGTTCTCCGTTCCTGGGATTGATGACAATGATCGATACCCTTTCTGCTTCTTTGGTTTCCATCACCTGCCTGGCAAGCTGGGTCGCATAGCTCTGGATATTCCGGTCCATGCTGATATACAGATCCTTCCCCGGTATGGGCTCCACACGTTCTTCTCCCCCGGTTGCAAGCTCCACGCCCCTTGCATCGGTCACGGTAAGAATCGTTCCCTCCGTTCCCTTCAATACCTCCTCATATTTCACTTCCAGACCGATAATTCCCTGATTATCTCCGCCGGTAAAGCCCAGCACCTTGGAGGCCAGCGTATCATATGGATAATACCTCTTATAATCCTCATCCACCTTTACCCCGGCAAGATCATAGCTCCTGATCCGGTCTCCGGTTTCCTTTTCCACATTGCTTTTTATCTTTTCAATTGAGGAATACTTCTGTACCCGCTTACGGACATATTCCTCAGACAGGTCAAGCTCCCGGCTTAGTACCTCTACGATTTCATCCGGTTCCCTAATCTGGTTATGAATCACGGAGACCGTACAGACCGTTTTGTTATCTGCAAGCACCGTTCCATTGGCATCGAGAATCCTCCCTCTGGCAGCCTTGATCATTCGTTCCCTTTCATGTAATTGCTGCGCTTTTTCCATATAATATTCCGAACAATTCACCATGAGATAGCCAAGCCGCACCATAAGCATACACATAAGCACAACACATCCAAAGAAAAAGGCCACGATCTTATTCCGGTGAAAGGTCTTATTTTTCTGCATAAAAAACCTCACAGAAAAGGTATTGTTATAATTTATTACCCTTCCTATGAGGTTATGCCTTTGTATTGCCAAATAGTCACCAGGCTTCTATTGCGTCCCTGCTGTGGTGTCCTGCCCGGTGTTCTCTGTTCCGGTTCTTTCTGTTCCGGTTCTTTCTGTTCCGGTATCTCCTGCCGTATCTTCCGTGGTATCCTCTCCGGTTTCACCCTCGGCTTCGCCGCCTTCAAAGCTTTCCCCGTACACTGCACCCGTTACCGGATCGACATAAGCGCCGGTATTCGGATCCACTGCATAGCCGGTTGCCGGATCAATCGGGAAATCCTTCCACGGTTCATTCCGTGGTGTTTCTTCCGTGGTTCCATCCCCTTCTGCCGTGGTATCTCCGGTATTTTCTCCATCCTCTCCTTCGGCTGTCGTATCTTCTTCCGAAACAACCGGAGTCCGGATTTCAATCTGAAGCTGCTCCAATTCTTCCCGTTCCTTGTCGGTCAGTTCCTCTGTCATAAAAATGCCAAGATAAGGAAGTGCCTCTGTAAGAATGCTCCGCACAATACGGGTTGCATACTTCGCATCGTCCTGTGTTGCCACGTTCGGACGATCCACAACCACATAAATCGCAATCTGCGGATTATCTGCAGGAGCATATCCCATAAAGGAAACCACATACTGGTGGTTGCCTCGGGGAAGCGTTTCGGCAGTTCCTGTTTTACCACCGATCATGTAACCTGCCGGACGGGCAGTTTTACCGGTTCCGTATTCTCCGGTCACAACGGTATTACACATCTCACGGATCTTTTCCGAGGTTTCCTCGGAAACCGTCTGCTTCAGCACACGGGGCTCCATATTCTGTACGGTTGCTCCCGAGGGGCTGATGATCTTTTTTACCATATGCGGCTCATAATAATATCCACCGTTAATCAGGGAGCTGAATCCACTGATCATCTGAATCATGGTACAGTTATAGGACTGCCCGAAGCTGTTCGTCGCAAGATCCGCAGAGCCCATCGTATCACTGGTAAAAATAAGGCTTGCGGTACGTGCCTCTCCTGCCAGATCAATATTCGTTTTTAATCCCAGATTAAAAATATGCTGGAACTTCGTAAAGGTATCTACGCCCATGGCCTTAGCAACATACATCATAACCACGTTGCAGGACCGCTCTATTCCTTCCGACACGGTAAGAAGTCCGTCACCGTAACGGTTATGACAGCGGATCTTGTGACCGCCAACTTCAAGAAGTCCCTCACAGTTATAGGTTTCATTTCCGGTAATTGCACCACTTTCAATCCCGGCCGCTACGGTAAAGGGCTTGGACACAGAGCCCGGTTCATACGTATCGTTAATACAGAAGTTCTTCCATAAGGCATTGAGGTTCTGGTAAAGCTGATCGCCCTCTAACGTTCCAACATTTTCTTCATTAATATATTCTTCGGTTTTCTCCCCGTTTTCATCAAGGAGCCGCATGCCAAGCAAAGCATCCGTGTTACGCACATCATTCAGGTTAAAGGTCGGATAGCTTGCCATGGCAAGAATCTCTCCATTATTGACATCCATAATGATGCAGCCTACATTATTCGCTCCATTTCCATCATGGGCGTTGTCCTTATATTCTTCATTAAATTTCAGCAGATATTTCTCTACAATGCTCTGCAGGTTGGCATCAATTGTGGACTGCACGCTATTGCCGTCTACTGCCGCAATGGTTGTCCGTTCCACGTTCGCATCGGAATTCATATAACCGTATTCCCGTCCGGGAGTTCCGGTCAGCACATCGTTATAATACTCTTCGAGTCCATAGGATCCGATATTGTCGTTCGTCGTAAAACCAATGACATCACAGGCAAGGGTATTGCCCGGATACATTCTCTGATATTCTTCCTCAAACCAGACTCCCTGAACCAATGAATCTTCCGCATTCTGTAATTCCTTAAAGCCTTCAATCTGTTCATAGGTCTGACGCTTCGCCAGCACATAATAACGCGATGAATCACCGTTTTCTGCAATATAGGACCGGACCGCCGACGTATCAATCCCGAACTCCTGCCGCAGGGCGTCCAGGGTCGGCTCCAGATATTCCTCCTTCTCCGATACCGCTACCGCATCCAATATAACGTTATAAACCTTCTCGCTCGAGGCCAGAATGCTTCCGTTCCGGTCAAGAATGGATCCTCTTTTGTACGGAATCGTCGTACTGTCATACTTCTGCTGCGACAGAATCTGCTTCTTGTAACGCTCTCCATTATCTCTGCTGATGGTAAATAACCGATAGGTTAAACCCACAAAAGCCAGCAGCACTATCATAAACAGCACTACCAGCTTCTTCTGCATTCTTACTGTAAATCGATTTCCTTTTGCCTGTCTTGCCAAATTCCTACCTCTTACGGCCTGCCGTCTGCTTCCACATCCTGTTACATGATCCGGAAGACTAGTTGGGAATTTCACCGGTCTGCCTCACATAATCACTGCTTTCTCCATTAAATGTGATGATCTGACCTTCCTGTGCATATCCCATCCCCAGTTCCTGAATGGCAATCCGTTTTACTTCATCCAGATTAATACTACTTGTTATTCTACTATAATTCTCGTCATTATCAAGTCTTAAATCGTTTAAAATCTTTTCCTGCCTGGAAATATTCTTAATGCTGTTCGTGATATCCGACTGCAATGACAGATACATGGTTAAAATCATTCCCGCAGCAACCATAGCGACTGCAAGAAACAATACATAGCCGATATTCATCCGGCGTGCTCTCGCACGGTTACGATGTGTCTGCTCGCTGACACGACGATGCGGCTGTTCAATCTGAGGCAGTACTTCAAGCCTTCTGGCTGTATTTCCCTGCACATAGATACTGTTCCGATATGCAGTTTTCCTGGTTGTTCTTGTATCAGCCCTCATAAGTTATGCCTCCATTCCCTAATTACACTTTTCAAATATTCGAAGCTTCGCGCTTTTGGCTCTGCTGTTTGACTCCATTTCTTCTTCACTGGGTAAAATCGGCTTCCCGGTAATCACCGTCCCCCTGCTCACCTTTCCGCATACACATACCGGAAAATTCGGTGGACAGGTACAGGGATTCGCTGCCTGACGGAATGCGGTTTTCACGATCCTGTCCTCTAAGGAATGAAAGGTAATAATACATAATCTCCCACCCGGATTCAGAAGATCGATCAGTTCATTTAAGGAATCCTTCAGCACTTCCAGTTCATGATTGCATTCGATGCGGATTGCCTGGAAGGTACGCTTGGAAGGATGTCCACCTTCTGCCCTCATCTTTGCAGGAATTGCTGCTTTAATGATTTCGTTCAGTTCTCCTGTCGTTTCGATTGGTTTCTGTTTCCTGGCTGCCACGATGTGCTTGGCAATGTTCTTTGCGAACTTGTCCTCCCCATAATCACGAATCACCCGAAACAGTTCCATCTCGCTGTATTCATTAATGATCTCTCTTGCCGAAAAGCTGCTCCGCTGATCCATCCGCATATCGAGCGGTGTATCATACCGGTAGGAAAATCCCCTCTCTTCATTATCAAGCTGATAAGAGGAAACTCCCAGATCCAGCAGCATTCCGTCAATTCCATCAATCTGTAGATGCCTTAAAACGGCCGGTGTATTCCGGTAGTTGTCACGAACGATCGTCACATGCTCTTTAAATGGCTCTAATCTCGCAGTAGCAGCCTCAATCGCTGCCTCATCCTGATCGATGCCGATGAGCCGTCCCTTACCGGTAAGTCTGCCTGCAACCACGCTGGCATGTCCTGCCCCGCCTAAGGTTCCATCCACATAAATTCCTTCCGGCTTGATGTTCAGGCCTTCGATTGATTCATTTAACAGCACTGACGTATGATTAAATTCCATTCGTTAACCCCTTTAGATTCCAATCCCAAGCTCAAACATATGATTGGAAATCTCATCCATATCCTCAAAGGAAACCGTTCCTTCCCAGCGTTCCTTGCTCCAGATTTCAATTCTGCTTCCTACACCGACTAAAACGGCGTCCTTCGTAATATCTGCAAACTCCCGTAAAACCGAAGGGATTAAAATTCGTCCCTGCTTGTCCACTTCCACGCTGGCTGCACCTGCCAGGAAGTATCTGGTAAATTGTCTTACCTGTTTATCCATCATGGGTAGTGAGAGAAGCTTTTCTTCAAATTTCTTCCACTCTTCGTTGTCATACACAAACAGGCAGCCATCCATCCCCTTGGTCACTACAAATTCATCGCCTAAACTTTCACGGAATTTGGAAGGAATGATCAGTCTGCCTTTGGCATCAATTGTATGATTGTATTCACCCATAAACATTGATACAATTCACCACTTTCTACCACTTGGTTGACACTATCTACCACTTTCCACCACTTTTAGGTCTATTCTACCCTATTGAAGTAGGGATTGCAAGCATAAAAATAGCGCCCTGTGAGTCTCACAAGGCGCATAAATACGGGATTTTTCTTCAATTTTTGCTTATATTGTGTGGTGCATCGTCCCATCAACTAGATATAGTGTTTCAGGTCTGATCTTCCCCCACAAAATTTTTTTTCGTCTCTTCCTTCTTCTTTAAACAGATGCGAACCACCACACCACAGACCACGGAAAAGACCACCAGGACAATCGCAAGTACCTGGGAAACCGGTATCGTTGTTCCGTGAATGTAAAGCTGGTCGGTACGGATTCCTTCGATCCAAGCCCGGCCAAGCCCATAGCCGCCAAGATAAATCAGGGCGATCTCTCCTTCGAACCTCTTATGCTTCCAGTAAATGAGCATAATCGCAAGAACCATCAGACACCAGAGGCTTTCGTACAGATAGGTCGGATGCACCTGAATGTAGTTCGTTCCTTCAATAATATGATTCCGCAGATTTTCGGAAATATCCCCACTTCGCACCATTTCGATCGGAAGCCGCATGGCAAGCAGATTATCGGTATATTCACCGAACACCTCACGGTTAAAGAAATTTCCCCACCGGCCGATTGCCTGTCCGAGGATCAGTCCTGGCAATGCCGTATCCATGAGGCGGAAGGGATTAAGCTTCTTAATCTTACTGTATACAAAGACCGTAATAAAAGCCACAATCACGCCCCCATAAATGGCAAGTCCGCCTTCCCTCAGGTTGAAGATGCTTAACAGGTGATTCTTATAGTAATCCCACTGGAAGATCACATAATAGATTCGCGCTCCGATAATGGAAAGGATTACCGCATAGATTGCAAAATCAAAATAGGTATCCGGATTCTGTCCGGTCTTCTTTGCCACCCTCGCTACCATCAGGTACCCGCAGATCACTGCGACCGCAATACAAATTCCGTAAATGGCAATTGTAAAGTCTCCAAAAATGGTAAATCCCTTTGGCACATATTTCAGATCAATTCCCAGATTAGGGAATGCAATTTCCATCTGATCCATCATATTGTGTACACTCTCTTTCTTTCCATTCACATGCACATGTCTTAACCGTTCCTCCATATTATTCGGAACAAACATTTCTGCACGGCGGAACTGCTATTATACGTTGAATCGGAAGAGGATTACATCACCGTCTTTGACCACATAATCCTTACCTTCCATTCCGACAAGTCCTTTTTCTCTTGCGGCTGCAAGAGATCCCTGTTCTAAGAGATCCTTATAATTCACCACTTCAGCCTTAATAAATCCACGTTCAAAATCCGTATGGATTTTACCCGCAGCCTGTGGAGCCTTTGTTCCGATTTTAATGGTCCATGCTCTGGTTTCATCTTCTCCGGCCGTCAGGAAGCTCATCAGGCCTAATAAAGAATAGCTTGCACGAATCAGTTTCTCCAGACCGGATTCTTTTAATCCGAGATCCTCAAGGAACATTGCCTTTTCATCATCGTCCAGCTCTGCAATCTCCTGTTCGATCTGTGCACAAATTACGAATACTTCACTTCCGTCTTCCTTTGCAAATTCACGTACCTTCTGCACGCCTGCATTGCCTGCGCCGTCATCCGCCAGATCATCTTCTGCCACATTGGCCGCGTAGATGGTCGGTTTATAAGTAAGAAGATTAAGACTCTTTAAAATGGCCTGCTTGTCTTCATCATCTGTCACATAACTCTTAGCCATCTTGCCGGATTCCAGATGTGCGATCAGTTCTTCCAGAAGTTCTGCTTCCTTGGCAAGAGACTTGTCCATTCTGGCCGCTTTACCGGTCTTTGCCATTCTTCGTTCCAGGATTTCCAGATCAGAGAAAATCAGTTCCAGGTTGATCGTCTCAATATCACGGAGCGGATCAATGCTTCCGTCAACATGTACCACATTCGGATCCTCAAAGCAGCGTACCACATGCACAATCGCATCCACCTCACGGATGTTGCTTAAAAACTGGTTACCAAGACCTTCCCCCTTGGAAGCGCCCTTTACAAGACCTGCAATATCCACAAATTCGATCACAGCAGGAGTTACCTTTTTGGAATGATACAGATCTCCCAAAAGCTTTAAACGCTCGTCCGGAACGGCTACCACACCCACATTGGGATCAATGGTACAGAACGGATAGTTTGCAGATTCCGCACCTGCCTTGGTCAGTGAATTGAATAATGTACTCTTTCCTACATTAGGTAATCCCACGATTCCTAGTTTCATATTTATCTTATCTCCTTTAAAAGTATTGATTTTACAAGCTTTTCAAGCCTACGAATTATGCAGGTGTTACAATTGGTGTTACATTTTTATAATAAATATAAGGATTTTTATAGAATTATATAAACCGTTTTTTGCCGTGTGATATCCACACCCAGTTCTTTACCTTTTAAGTCTTTTCCCATAATAAGCCCCTTTCAAAAAAGAAGCCTAAATACAGTATGAAATATTATACCATAGATAAGCTTCTTTGTGTTGCATTTTTTTAGTCAAGTTCTATGTGCGTGTACTTGTCCTTTAATTTAGCCGCTTCCTGAATAGTTAATGTAATTTTCTCGCTAATCGAAATTTCATATGCCATCTTTACTGCTCCTCTTCTTCAAACGGTGTTTTCTCTTCTACGCTTGATCTCCAACATTCCTTATGACCTGAATGGAGCATTACACCAATAAACGTATTGCAGATTTACAACAGCAAATTATTCGTAACCGTTGGTATAATGTAGAACTTGAAAAGGCTGTTCATAATATTCACAACAAGCAGCAGGATTAAAATAAGCACCTTCAAAAAGATATGATTCTTTCCGTTGGTGCTTTATTTATTAAACATTTTGCTTTACTAATTTTATATCATATCCTAATGCATTTACCATATTGCAAAACAGCTTTAAAGATGGACTATGCTCATTCTTTTCCATTCGAGATATCGCTTGTTGCTTATTTCCAGTCAGTTCTGCTAACTTATTTTGAGAAATATTTTTTTCTTTTCGCAACTTGGTAACTTCCTGAATAAGTTCTTTTTCTCTTTCCGATGCAATTAACGTAGGTGCAGGCATATCTTCCTTTTCCACTAAAGGAATTTCCCCTTTATCAATGGCAACTGCTTCCAGTAATCCTTGCATAGTATCATCAAAGAATTTGCTCATGATTACACCTCCTTCAAAATTTTGATCATTGCCTTAAATGCTTTCTTTTCATCTTCGCTCAAATCATCTTTCTCATTTTTAGTATATACATTTATAAAATATATTATTTCTTTAATTTCAATATCTACATATATAACACGCGCTCCACCACGCTTGCCTTTTCCTTTATTTTCCATTGGAATACGGATTTTTCTTAATCCTCCCGTACCCTGAATAGCATCACCATCTTTAGGATTTTTTAACAGTACATTTTCCAGATTTCTTAAATCATCATCAGTTAATCCTAGTTCGTGCCATTTCTTTGTAAACATTGGTACTTCAATAAATGTTCGATTCATTATCTTTTGCCCTCTCTTTTTCAATTCAAATATACAACAAATTTGTTGTATTGTCAATACTATCTCACATAGATAGCCACAATCGAGTAGGAGGCGGTGACTAACCGCCGTCCTCTCGCAGCACCGTACGTACCGTTCGGTATCTCTTGAGTTTTCGCAGGAACAACTTTGCATCCAGAAAGGCTTGTTTGCCATCAGTCATCACATTTTCATAAGTAACCGTAATCCACTTACACTTGGCAGAATCTATGGCATTGCACCGCATTAAGTCCGTGAGCCGATTAATGCTTTTTCGCACACTCTTTGGAGACTGGTATCGACTTTCGGATTTTTTCTTCTGCTTTACCTCACCAGTACGAGTATCAAGGTAAGTATCTTTTGACAGATTACGGACTGTGCAGGTTTTATTATTTCCAGCCGTAAACTGGACAACTGAAGTGTTACCAGCAGTTTTCAATTTTACTTTGGTTAAATCATGTAGTTTCACGTCAACTTGATTCATTTTTCTTACACGCATAAAAACGCACCTCTTTCGCAACAAAAAATTGTTTTGAAAGTAGTGCGTTAATATCAGCTTATTGGAACTAAATATTCAGTTTTGATTTCGAATGTCCTTAAGTGCACCCAAATGGAAAATTTCGCCCTATAATCATTAATCTACATGAATGAACCGCCTTCGGCGAGTTTGAGATTCAGTCTGTGTTGTTTTTTTACTCATTGCTATGATTATGGTAATGCTTTAAGGAAAAGGATGTTAGACGTCCTTATGTTGAGGCATAATAAATAATATTTATACTACTAATATTACTTCGTGCATCATAAATCGACTTGATTTCTCCCCACTCAAAGTTACTATTTTCAAGCACTCCAAGCTCCTTCAGGATTACATCATGCAAGTCTTTTCTTTTAGATTCATCTTTCTCTGAATACTCCTCATCACAACAAATTAAAGATAACATATATATTTTCCCGTCTCTAAAGAATAAACTAACTATATATTTTCTATTTTTTATAATCTGTGGTCCATCCAAGTATATAATTCTGATGCCATCTTGATTTGTATAATATTTTGTTTCTTTAAATTGCTCAAATGTGAAATTAGGCTTAACAACCAGTTCATTATCAATTTCTACAATTCCTTTGCTTATATCCATCTTATAGTCAGCTCCTTATTTATATAACTTAATATTATCTACAGGTATTAAAATACCTTTGCTTATCAAATCTTGAACATCTGGAACATAATATTGTGGCAGTCCACCGTTTCCAAATTGTGGATTTGCATTTGTGATTCCATATGCACTAGCAACATCTTCATTAAACAAATATCTCTCTACTATCAAAGTTTTCAACATTAAAGTCCTGTTGAGGTCTTGCTCCTCTTGGCGCTGATTTATTACCAAAAGAGTAAATATCTGCGGTTGTACTACCACTCTGGTCTTGATATAAAGTTTTTACTCTTATAATTATCCAAGCCGATGACCCTACCCCGAAAAATAAATACACTTTCCAAAGCCGACCGTTTCATCTGCTTAAAATAATATCACATATCTGCCATTTTCATCATATATTTTTGCCAACATTTTCCACTACTGGCAGTTGGTACTCCATACCACTTTTTAACATTCCATATATAATACTGATTTACCTTCTTCTTTACGCTTCTCGTAATACGCACAAAAAGCTGGATGGGTGTACCCTTTGAGGATATCTGTATCATCTGAACCACAAAAAAGTATATCGTCGCTTGCAATTTTCTATTACCTTGCTTGGTAGCCATATCCTTACCTTTACCGCTGGAGGATAGATGAAGCGGTGTAATTCCAGCAAACTGTGCCAGTTTGTTCGCATTACCAAAACACTTGATGTCACCAATTTCTGACAGAATTTTCACTACTGTGATAACATTTACACCAAGAATAGTTGTAAGCGTACACGTCAGCATCTCATACATTTTTTCGAACATCTTGTCTACTTCAGCAAGCTGCTTATCATAGTGCTGTAAAGCACTGACAATGCTGAGTGCCACCATATCTCTGCATCTTGGTAAGCATTATTTTTGACTTTATCACCAGCTACCACATCTAAGATTGTCTCGCAGGTCTTTGTAGAACATTTATTATACCGCAGTTGTTTTCCGTATGGCGATGCAGTGTTGCTTTGCACTGCTTTTGGAATTAGCAGATTGGAAATGGTAAAACCACATGACATAAAAGCCAGCAGAAAATCGTTATGATTATCCTTGCTGGCTTTTACTAATTACTAGTTAGTTACAATCTGCAAATTATCTTTAAGACATTCTCAATAATTGAATGAAGGATTTACATTAAAATCAATCCCCAATTCTTGTAATTTTGTAATTACTAATTTAATCTTAGGTGCCTTAGCTTTTAATATACATGCTTCTCTTTTTTCAAGCATTTGCTTCGCAATAACAAAATTAACATTAGCTGTTTTTGCAACAAATTTTATTTTTTCTGCATCAACTTCTGTTACATTTTTTATATACAGACTGTATTCCGTTTCATCTCTATCAATATCTTCAATGTATGTTGTTATTATATTCCACCCACACATAGGGCATCTCCATCCTTGAGTAGCACCTTCGATACTCCAATTCATTTTTCCTTTACATTTTTCACATATCATTTCCTAATTACCTCTTGGAGAAAATAATTTAAATGTCTCTCTATTATTCATACCTGCAACAAAATAATTACCATTTGGTGTAGACCATAAATAATTTGTCGGTGCATAAACTTCAACATTTAGCTTATTTGCCAAATTCTGTGCAAATCCATTATCCAAAGCACCTGTATTACAAGACCATAACCTAATTGTCTGTCCGTTATAACCATCTGAATTTTGTATTAATCTAGAAGCCGTTCTGTGATCAACTGTCATATGTTGCCCATTATGAGTAATTTGTATGCCATTAGGTGTTCCATGTGCAATTACATCTAAATAACCATTCGTATCCACATCTGTCCTACGACTAATATTACTAACAAACGCATCATCAGCGTCCATAAAAGTAGCATCTCCAACAGAGTATTTACCACTCTGGTATCAAAGACCACATGGGCATCGTAACTTCCCCTCCTTTCCTAACTTTTTCTCTCTTTATTTTCTTCTATGGCAAAATGTCCGCCCTTGACGGTATCCGTCTTTCTTGCATCAAATCATTATAGCTACGGCAGGTACTTGCTGCTCCATCCGCCCCAATCATATTGTTCCACTTGTATCCTTGCCTGTTCAAAACGATGTCTGAGTCATCTCCTCACTTTCTCCCTGATCTGCCTGCAGCATGCTTTCCACAAAGTCTTCCTTTAACAGTTCACGTATCTGCCGCATATCAATCGCATACTCGTGGTAATAGTAATCACGCAAGGTTACAATCACAAAATCCTTTCCTGCCAAAGCTTTGTCCACATCATCTCCCCAAAATGCACTCCATCTCTCTGAAAACGACATCTCCCTCTCTTTTATGTACCACTCTATATCTCTATCATCGCCATATCACTCAATTCTCGTTCTCCAATTTATTCTTTGGAATACCTAAAATATAATATCCCTGAAAAGATATTCCTTTTTCAAAAAGGAAATAAATATATAAATACTGTTGATCTAACCCTATATTCTGACTACTAAAACGGTCAAAACCTTCTCCTGTCGTACTTGCACTAACTTGTTCTTGAAACGTTTCCGAAAACTGTTTAATTACATCCGGGGCATGCGCATCTTCGGAACTAAATTCACTGTAAGTTCCTGCATATACCTCAAAATTTCCCGTCTGCAGCGCTTGCAGTACCTCATTAATGTCTGCAAAATCACTAAAGTAAATGTATTGCCCTTTTTCTATATCAATAGTAACCGGATATTGATGCATATAGGACGGTCCTCCCACGCACGAATCTATAGAAAAAACTAGACTTATATAATCATTATCCAACCACAGAAGATCATAATCAATTACATCGCCTGCATAGGCATGTGCATCTTGAACTTCCTCTTCCAGCTGTGCAACGGCTTTCACATATGTTTTCGCATACACAGAAAATGCAGCATCTTTTAAAAGTGAGTTCACTTTATTTATGTCTATGTTCAAACCGATACCATCTTCCAATTGTGGATAATTTATCGTTATATTGTATATATTTGTTTCATTTCTTTCCCTTCCAAGAGAGTATACATCATTCTTCACTTGTAAAGTTCGCTTATTCTCCATGCTGTTTAATACTGTATAAAAAACAATCAAGCTTATGAGCAAAATACCAACTATTCCGCAAAATACCTCTTTCCTATATATTTTTATACTTTTCTTAATCTCTCTATTCTGTCTTAACTTCATTATCAAAGACCTCTCATATATTTTTAAATCCTTTCCTAACTTTTTCTCTCTGTATTTTCTTCTATGGCAGGATATCCGGCCTTGACGGTATCCGTCTTTCTTGCATCAAATCATTATAGCTACGGCAGGTACTTGCTGCTCCATCCGCCCCAATCATATTGTTCCACTTGTATCCTTGCCTGTTCAAAACGATGTCTGAGTCATCTCCTCACTTTCTCCCTGATCTGCCTGCAGCATGCTTTCTACAAAGTCTTCCTTTAACAGTTCACGTATCTGCCGCATATCAATATGCATACTCGTTGTAATTGTCCTTTAAAATAACAATCACAAAATCCTTTCCTGCCAAAGCTTTGTCCACCTCATCTCCCCAGAACGCACTCCACCTCTCTGAAAACGACATCTTCCTCTCTTTTATATACCACTCTATCTCTCTGTCATTTCCATTCAAAGTCTCCAGGAGATCACGCTCTGCCCCTTCCCGGCTATATGTAGTGCTTACCTTATAGAAATCTAAATCTGGTTCTCCATCCCATGCTGTGATATGCTTAAATCGATCCTCCATCAGCATTTGACACAGACCATTCAAATCGGATACAACATCTTTTAGTTCGAGAACCTTCATCTCCTCACAGTCAATCGTCGTTGCCATCATTGTGGTTGGTAATCCATACGGTCCTTTCCGCTGACGCACTACCCATCCAGAGTAACTGATGCTTATAAACTTCTCATCCGCATATTCTACATCGCATCGATGTGTTCCTACATGAAAACGATATTCCCACCCATCATCAGGATAAGAATCAGGTGGTTCCATTTCCATCACTTTTTTTCTATCATCTTCGAGCAGCTGATTGATTTTTCTTTCCTTTTCCTTATCTCTGCTTCCAACCATCTGCAGATATACAAGCTTGTCCACGTCGTAATATTCATCTTTATACGTATAAGTCGTTTCCTCAAACTGAAAGGAGAGATCCGAACTTTTCCGCTCCCATCTCACAAAACAGAATATGCAAACTATCACCGACACTGCCATCACTGCGGCTGTTATGCACCAACCCTTCTTTGCTACTTTTTTCATGTCTCTCTCCACAGATAAATTCGATCTCTTTCTGCACCGAATCCACTCTTATATTCTATCAGACCTTTCCCCTTTTCCCAAACAAACCTCTCATAATATCCTGTTTCTGTAAGATCATTATAACTGCGATAGGTACACACTGTTCCCTCTACCATAATCTCCTCGTGCCACCCCTTTTCTTCCTTCAGTGAATCCTCTTTCCCCATCTCCTGACAGACTACCGTCCCTCTTGCGATGAAATCCTCCTCATTTTTTATATTGACTTCCTCCATCTTATTCTCATCTATTCGGTAAATTTTATCTTCCGATACATAAAAATATCCAAGAAAAAATCTATCCCTGCCGTAAAAATATCTGCTGTCATCCTCTGTATCACTCTCTATCATCATTGTATACAAAATACCGTTTTCCCACTGCTCCACCTGTTCCACTTGTATCTTTACTTGTTCATACTCTCCAAAAGGGGTGCTTGCGAACTCCGCCTCAAACGCTGCCGTCTCAGTTCCATAATCAAAGAAAAACGATGTCTGATCTATCATCTCACTCTTTTTTTTAGACCATTCCTCGCACAAGATAACTGTAATTAACAGAATAAAAGCTATGGTACTATTAAATATTAGTTTATTCCTTTTCATCACTTGCCTCTTCATCTAACGATACTATTAACAAATATATTCCCGGTTGCTTATCTACCAAATTAGGATCATATACTCCATCACTAGTATAATATCTTTCAAATAACCGGACTATATTTAACTTTCATGGTACAATGCATATATCAACTGATGGAGGCGTTGTACTTATGGGAAGAAAATCAAGTATTATCAATTTAACTGCAGAAGACCGTGAATACCTCGAAATGCAAACACGTGCCCGCACAATTCAGGCTCAGACTGTAAGCCGAGCCCGCATCCTGCTATTGAAAGCAGATGGTTGCTCCATTGATGACATTGCCGATAAAGTTGGAATCAACCGTAAGAGCGTCATGCTTTGCTTAAACAAATATGCAGAAGGCGGTGTGGAAAACGCTCTCTTTGACGCACCAGGCCGTGGTCGCAATGCCGAAATCACGGACGATGAGAAAGCTTGGTTCATCAATATCGCCTGTCAGAAACCAATTGATTTTGGTTATGCCGCAGAGACCTGAACCTATGCCAAGCTAACGTCACATATCAATAAAAACGCAGAAGCAGCTGGCTATACAAGGCTTTCCACCATTCACAAAAGCACAGTTCATAGCATTTTGGACGAAGCTGAAATCAAGCCTTTTCGAATCAAATATTACTGCGAAAACCGGGATCCTGATTTTGACAGCAAGATGCATAATGTTTTGTTAGTGTATAAGCAGCTTTCAATGCAGTTCGATGAAGATGGGCATCTCATTCCATGGGCAGAAGACAAAGAATTTGTCCATGTGCTTTCCTATGATGAGAAGCCTGGAATACAGGCAACTGCCACAACTTCGGAAGACCTTCTTCCGGATGAGCGCCACAGTACGATCAGCAGAGACTATGAGTATAAGCGTCTTGAGACGTTGTCATTGCTGGCAGGAATCGACTTACAGACCGGAGAGGCCATCCCACTGGTTAGCGAGACCCACAACAGCAAGGACTATATCGAATTTCTGAAAATACTCGAGCAAAGGTTTGACACTAATAAAACCATGCTTTATTTCTTCTACAAAAGGTTCTCCCTTATAGACGCCCACATAAAACTCATGGGTTTCTGTGATGTAACTTGCGCGCAGGTAAGATATCACAATAATCTCCTGCTCTGCCTCTGACGTGATCGCCCCTAGAACACTCTCAAACTGCTTTCGCACATTTCCGACATTGCTTTCAAATTTTTCTCTGATCTCTTTTAACCGTTCCCTTTTCAACCCGTTTATTTTTTCAGACAAAAAATCTTTCATAAGTCCAGACCGCTCCAGTACATTTTGTTCCATCGACCTGCTCTCCCCTGTCATGGCATCCACCCTTTCCGTCGTGCAAAGAAAATCCTCCCCCGATCTTCTATGAGCATCATATCATCGTTCAAAAGCGTACATTTTTTCTCCAGCTCCTCATGTCCCCATAGCCGGTGTCTGACCTGCAAGAGCAATGTCTCCTCTTCATCATAATCCTCCATGTTATTGATTTTAATTCCTTCCTCCTCAATCAGTAGTTCGAGATACGGCTGAAGGATTCCCCAATGATTAAACTCCGACAACGTTATATATTTTATGGCGTAATGTGGGTCTTCAGTTGTCCGTTCCTGCAATACAGGGTTATTAGGATAGCGGGAAGTTGGTTCTCCCTCACGGTAATATTCTCCGGTATACTCCAGTTCATATCCGATAAAGTCTGTGGTAACGAACATCGCTTCTTCTAAAGGCATTCCCGATGTTAATTCCGGAGTCAGCTCCGGAATGATTACCTCTCTTTCAATACGCCATGTCCCAAAAAACGGAATTTTCCTTTCTCCGCCAAATGCTGCAATAAGAATGATACATACGGCTACACATAAGATCAGAACTGCCACCGCCTTTGTGTGTTTTCTTATTTTGCACCTAATCATTTATAAATACCTCCCTCCTAAAAGCCATATTTTAGACTGCTTTTACAACGGTTACGCAACTCTCCGCGCCAAAAGCGTCTTTCCCCAAAATTCTACGAGCATAGTGTCCTCATTCAAAAGTGTAAAGCGTGTTCCCACCGGAATAAAATCATACGTTTCATAAAACACCGTTTCCTCAAAATCTATATAAACCAGTAAATGCAGTTCCATGCCGTCTCTTTGACCGTAATATTTATCATCATGCCAGTCAATCCCCTCTTCCTCCATAAAATCACACACATGTGGCAAAAATCTGCCCCCATCGTTCACAGTAAAAATGTCTTCAAAAAACAAACCGTATTCAGGATCCGTGTATGTATTTTCCCCTATCCGGAAATAATCTGCAGTATACTCCAGCTCATATCCGACAAAATCTTCGGAATCATATAAATCCTCTTCCGCCACTCCATCTTTGGTTGTTCCTGTATACATTTCTGAAATGACCGCCACCTTTTCAATGTACCATGTCCCAAAAAATGGTAATTCTGCTGCGCCTCTTTCTCTCCCGCATCCTGATATGCCGACCGTACATATGGCCAAAAACGCTATCACCTTTGCATATCTTCTCATCCTACTGATAGCCATTGATAAACACCTCTGCTTCTTTTGCCCTTCGTTCATCATAATCATGTTGTGCAAACACTTCCCGTACTTCTTACAGAGTTAATGAAACAATTTATATGGATACCCATAATCTTCTTTCTGCTGTTTTTTCAAGTCTGTTCCAAATTCCACATGCATGTTTTTTTGACCATTTCCATGCATATAATAAACAATTCCTTTTCCCTTTTCCCAAACCATCAATAAATAATCTTTTGAACCGTAAAAATAATCATTATAATAACGAAAGATCCTTTTTTCTCCATCTGCTTCTACAAATGCATGATATCCGGCATCATCCACTACATCAGCCGTTCCGTTTTCACAGCAGACAATCGTCCACTCTTTTAAAAATAAATCCTCATCTGATTCCAGACCGGAAATTATGATCTCATTTTTCTCCTCCGTATACCCACCGGTGTCTGACGGCATATAATAAATATCCTCAGACGTAACATAGTAATATCCCAGATATTCTCTCCCCAACGCGAATTGATCGAACGGATCTGTCACATTCAGCTGATCCAGTTCTAAAGCATATAAGCTGCCATTTTGAAAGGATTTCAGTTCTTTTATATGCAAACTGATATCCTGCCAAATATCCCGATAGCTATATGGATAAAAATATCCTTCATATTCTACTTCTTTCTGTGTCGGCATATAAAACCATGTATTTTGAGGCTCATGTCTGCTTTCTTCTTTATCATTTTCACTGCACAAAATCACAAGAAGGATCAAAAACAAGCTTACTACAATGGATGAAAGAAAATTTTTTATCATATTATTTTCCTCCCAGGATCTATGCAAAACGCCGTTTAGTCATCAAGGCTTGGATAATACGACGAATTTCTCCACTCCTCTAATGAATGTATACACTTCAAACTCACTGTCTGCCAGTCCTACCATATCCTTCCATAAAACCTTATCAAAATTGACACTCACATAAAACGTGCTCCAGCTCACACTGTGATCCTCCCACATCTCGCTCACATGAACGGAATAATACTCTCCCAAATATTCACTTCCCGCCCCATCTTTGTATACTTCCTCTGTTTCAAGATCATATGTTTGATATAAATACGCCTGTCCATCATTCTTCAGATCTACATAAGCAGCCCAGTCATCAATCTCCGGCATCTGTTCCGAAAGGCAGTCTGATATTTTAACAATCGTATCTTCCCGTGTTTTGGCATTCTGCGTACACTCCTCTGCTTCTCCGAAGGCTAATGCTGTGGAAATTTCACTGTCATCACTCCCACACACGGCTGCCACATGCTGTCAGCAGACCTGCCATAGCCAGTACCACAAAACTTATTTTCCTTCCCTCCATAGGATATACTCCTCCCAATCATTTTCCTCGTCATCCCACATAAAATAATCGTGCATTATAGATGCCGCCGTATCGCCATAGTCACTTCCCGTTGCATAAATAGGTCCTATGATAGATACATAAATAAATGGATTGTCCTTATATTCCCATGCTTCCGCATACCTCTCATCCAATAAAATATCTGAATGGTCAACTATACTTTCTTTGTAAGATTCATAACGGCGAGGACCAGGATGAGGAAGTTTCTCACTATACATATTACCACATTCACAAGTACCAAATGAATAGATATTCTTATTAACTTCACAATCACTGCATGTCATAAGCGGTTTCCCGTTTTCAGCAAGTATTCCATGATCTTCATAAGCATCTAATTTTACATCTTTACTTTATCACAATGAATAACAGCCTCTCTTGTGACATACTCCTCTTCTTTTACAATACCTACTTTACTTAACTCTTCGTAAAAAGCATAGTGTTTCACCATCATATCACACGCAATATGTTGGTATTGTTTTTTAAAAATTCCTTTCGAAAACTTTCGAAGGCAATTTCCCTCCAATTCAAAAGTAAAATCTCCTGCTATAATGGCATCTCCATTTTTCTGTACCTTTTCTTCCGGCATAAGACTTTCTCCCTATATAAAAATTCCGTTATATTTCTTCCGTATTTTCAATCAGAATTGCGAACTTGTTTCGCAATTACCTATAAATAGTTTCCACTATTTAACTGCTTTTTTATACTCTTCATTATACAACCACTCACACTCTATATCACTCCATTCCCGTTCCCGAAGCACTTCGCCCGTCTCCCTGTTAACAGCATAACTTGTAAGATACTGATAATGAGTAAAAACAGGTTCATAACCATGAGTATAATAGTCTGTATAATCTGCAAAAATATAATATTCCTGATCTTCCGTCATACCTCTACATGAAAAATTTCTTACACAAGGAAACTCCTGATCTTCTGGAAACTGATATACATATACCGACTGTTCCTGTTTATATGTTCTTACAACTATTGAATCATAATCCCCCTCATCCGAATACATATAATAAAAAAGAGCTCTTGCAGCTTGTTCCTCCAGCATCTTTCCATCTGAAACATCCTCATTAAAATATAACTGATTAACCGCCTTTTCATATGCTTCACTATAAAGCAATTTATAACCTGCATCAGTCTCTATCCATTGAGACTCCCGAAGAACTTCGCCTGTCTTCCTATTAACTGCATAATCCGTGTGATATTCATCATAGAATCCCTGCGAAAGGGCATCTGTTACATAACGTGTATCGTGTGCAAAGACATAATATTGCCCATCTTCTGTCCTATCTTTGCTCTGTAACATTTCATACTGCAAGTCACTTTTTTCCTGCGTTTGGTATAAATATACCATTTCTCCCTGCTGCATAGTAGAAATAACCTTTGCGTCATAATCATAGTCACAATCTGAATATATGTAATCAAAAACAGCCTTTGCCGCTTCTTCCTCTGTCATTTCAAAAGTGTATATCTCGTTCTTCACTTGTAAAATCCGTTTATTCTCCGTACCGCTTAAGACTGCATAAAAAGCAATTAAACTTATGATCACAATACCCGCTCCACAAACATACTGTTTCCCACCTTTTCTTTGATTCATTGGTTTCCTACCTTTTCTTTGATTCATTGTAATCTTTCCATTCCATCATATGCAAAATCTGCACATCTCCATTTTTATCGATACTGAAATATCCTTCTGCACTGCTAGTCCACTCCTCAAACGTGCAAATAGTTTCATTACATTCATACTCATCATTCTCATCATATACACCATTTCCATTACTATCATTCCTGTAAAATGCAATTGTTTTAAACGCATTTCCAGAAAACTCAAATTTATAAAAGGAATAGCTTTCTTTATTTTCTTTTGTATATTTATACACAATCTCGCCATTTTTACAAACACCATAACATTTTAATGTTTCTTCCACCTGTTCATGAAACAAGACAAACAGCACATTATTTTGATATGCAAGAATATAATAATCTCCCGATGTCTGAATATGTAACTCCGGTATATGATCTCCATTTATGTCACACGTCAGATACTTCATACTTCCATCATCCATATTTGCTATCGTACTTCCACCAGAATTTTCCAACGCTCTCTCTCCTGACAAAAACTCATCATATGCCCTCATTGCCTCATCAGTATTCCCATGCAGCGCTTCTGTTCCAGTAAAATTTTTTCCAAAAGCCTCCTCATACGTTACCATAGTAACAGGGCAATCAAGCATTGTAAAAAAGTCTTTTGTCACTTCATCCCATTGTTCCTGATTCAGATGCCCGCTCATACTTTCATCTCCGAATATATAAATTTCATATTCTATTCCAGTCTCGCCATAATAAGCAGTAAAATAAATTTCATTCTCCACTTCTCCTGCCCTATTCAATGTTTTATATCCATATCGGGTATTATTTGCACTCGTAGAATTACAGTATCCTATCTGATTCGAACCAAGAAGTGCTTCATATTCGTTCAGCCAGTGATAAACTTCCACTTTTTGTTCTTCCACAAGATACTTTAATATGCAGAAACCATTTATTCCAATGTCCATTAGCAATTCTGGAAGTCCATCCCCATCACAATCAATAAAACGATATCTTGTTTCTTTTACAAATTGTTCTATAAACTCCATGTCATCTAAATCAGATATCCCTCGTAGATGATCCCGAAAATAGACAGCCTTTTCTTCTTCATACTCCAATGGCATCTGATTTGTAATGATCCTATAAAAGTTCTCTTTATATGCCAGTGCCACCTGATCTGTATAAATCTCCCAATTAATCGAATATTCTTTTGACGAAAAATCAACTTTCTTTACTGACTCACATATGTTGCTGCTGTCCTGTTCGTTTGTATAATTTGTTTTGTTTTCTCTTACGCTGTTTTCCTCTGTTTCAATCTTTTTCATTTCGGTTTCTGCCACCTGTTTATAATTTAAGACACCAACCAGCAGAATTATAACTACTATTCCTATCGTCCCCATATTCACAATCTTTCTTTTCACAATAACCTACATTCCTCTCTCATATACAATAATATCTATCACAACATAATCAGACATATTCTCTCATTTGTACCCACAATACATTTGCCATCCAAATGCGGCATCTTAAATTCCATGATATCACAATATCCATCCATTCTCTCTGGCATAAAATCCGGTTTTAAATCCTTGTCCTGCGTTTGGTATTGCCATTTTAATAAAGTTTGTGCATTCAATTTATTCATTCCAAATGCATATTGCAGAATCTCTGGATGTTCTGTTATATCTACTTCATTTGTCTCTTGTAAGTTAATTAATCCTATATTATTCACGGCACAGCCGTGAAAGTGGCTGAAAGCCACATAGTTACTGTATTTTAGCTGAATATTGATTTTCACCTATCAAGTGAATGAAAAAAGAGCATCCATTTGTGGTAAAATTAAGGTGTTCAAAGTCTTAACTATCCCAAACAAAGGAACCTTTTATGAGTATTGTAAACACCTTAGCCTTAGAAAGCAATAGACAGATTAAAATAAATTTTTATGGAGGAGTTCTCTCATCCGATGCAGGCTTGCTTCTTATCAAAGAATTCATAAGCAAACTTGGTATTGATACGCTTTTAGAAAAAGCGTTTAAAACCAATGCTCCTGTATTCAAGTCTGTACTTGAAAAAGATGCGCTTGCATCACAGCCTACGGTATCAAGATTCTTTAACCGTATGGATGAAGACACTTTAAACCAGTTCCTTGCGATTGCCAGAGTACTTCGGAGGAAAATTTACAGTATTCAGATGCCACAGGCTGTTATTCTGGATCTGGATTCCACTCTTCTTGATGCATACGGCAGACAGCAACCGGATTTTGTTTCTTTGTATCCATATCTGTCCTCCTTTTGTTAGTTTTAACTAACCATATCTCATAAAAAAACCGACAATTTATGATTCCTGTGTTCACAAATTATCGGTTGATAATCGATGCATCTGAACGCTTTTTCCTAGAAATACTCTTTCCAGCCGTTATTATAAAAGGAACGCAGCTCCCTGATATATCCTTCTGCTGCCTCTCTCGGCATATCATGAACTACTACTTCAAACAATCCCGCATAAAAGCCACTGCAGACCACATGGATAAATTCGTCATTGATTCGTCCCGTCCTGTAAGACTCACTTCCGAGATTTACCAAAAATCTTCTGGTAGCCTCTGCATCAATTTTTACCAGACCCTCCAAAAATTCCTGATAATATCCAGGTGGTGAACATTTCACTACTAATTTAAACTCGTCAAAACAGTCATAAAGAATTTCAATTTATAATTTCATATTTCTCAACCATTTTCAGAACTTCCGCCATAAAATCGTCTTTTCCATGGGTAAGGTATGCAAAACTAATTTTGTATACCCCCTCCTTTGTATAAATCCGCAGCTTTTTCCAGGTTCTTTTCCCCTGCTTTACTGCTGTAACTGCTTCGATTCTCTGTATGTTCCGCCAGTATAACTCCGTTTCCTTTCGTATAGGATGTTTTATCATCATTTTTTCTTCCGAATACCATACTCTTGTATTACACATGATAAACAGAAAAATCAAACATGCCACACCGTAAATCGGCGCAAACAACAGGGAAAACCATTCCGAAGGCTCACTCTGTGAAAAACCCCGCAATGGATTTTCCTCCCCCGAAAGCAACAGCATTGCCAGATATTCCAGCAGGATTAAAATTCCCAATCCTGCCAGAATATAGTACTCCGTCCCGTATCGCAGAATCCGCTTCTGCGGACTTTCGTAGACCTGAGAGCGGTAATACACGGCAACCGTTTCAGGGCGTTTCTTCCTGAGTACGTCACAGAATAGCTCATAATTCACCATGCCGATACCCACTGTGAGGATTTTTGTTCCATCCGAAAGATATAAATTAACCATATTATCAAAGCTGCCGTCTATTTTCCGGATTTCCTGCCATCTGACTGTCCGGGGCTTCTGAAAGGCTTTTTCTATCTGTATTGTATCTCCATTAAAATAAATACATTCCCTCGCCATGATATTTCCCGCAAATATGGTAACTATTAAAAGCAGAATTGCCATTGCCACACACAGGCTCCACATCCCCCTCGCCTCCCTGGGGGCTCCGTCCATTATGTAAAGGATGCTGAAAATTCCCACAAAAACAACTGCCAGCACTCCCAGCGCATATACGACATACCTTTTCCCCGGCGGCTGACATAATATTGCCATTCCCTCCGGGATTTTATTTATCTGCCGCCGGTTTCTGCCCGTTATCAAATAAATGATACCGACAGCCAGAACCAGTATAAGCGTAAACAACAGTTTCTCCATCTTCCCTTTACCCCCTGTATTTCGCAATAACGGAAACAACCTTGTCCATTTCCAGCGGCTTCGACAAATGTTCATTCATACCCGCCATGCGGCACCTCTGAGCATCCTCTGCAAAGGCATTTCAGAAGCGTCAGAAGCTTTCCCCCTGCATCCCTGACAAAAGGTTCGCGGTGGAAAGTCGGATTATGATGCGCGCAACATTCAGCGTTCCCACAGGCAGCCCGGAAAAAATGCGGCAACTAACGGCGCACTTTCTTCCTCCTGATGCCTGCCATCGGTAATACACCTCTAATATTGATATTTTTTCAAAAGTTGCTCTCTTTTGAATAATACTGATATTTTCACCAAACTTCACAATATCGGACATTTGGAATCTGTTGAACGAAGCTGACTGAAAGTATTCAGATTGATAGCAACGAAAATATAGTCATTTTTCAGACATTATTTCAATATCTGATAACTCATCATGAAAAGAATAATCAACATACACATAAATACTTTAACCAGTTTCTGGTATGTCGTTTTCGCCGGATTTATGACCGGGTTCCATGTTTCCTCTGTTCCCGGCATATTGTTTATATTGCTCCGATTTCCTCCGGTTTCCTTCTGAGCACAGAGCCGGTTTGACGCATAAGAAAGCATTTCCTTTGCCGCCTCTGCCTCCTGCTCCGACACCTCAAGCGTCCTGCCATCTGCAAAGGTGATCCTTTTCCATCTTCCATTCTTATTTTTCGAGTAAGTCCATCCGCTGATGTCTGTGAGAAGCGGAAGATAGTACACACCGGCTGCGTCCTGTTCATCAATGATAAAATGATAAGTGACCGTGAACAATCTGTTCCTGAAAACCGGCTGCATAAGAAAATATTCCGTACAGAAAAGCTCTCTGATTTGCTTACGCTGTCCCCAGGCATCAAAGCAGGAAAGTGTCCGCATGATTGGATGAATGACAATAAGAACGACAAACACTGCTCCTGTCAGCAGCAAAAAGGCTGCGTATAGCATAATCGATGCATTATCGCTGAAAGGCGACGCCGCTTCCCTGAGCATCACTCCGCAAAGGGGAATCACCAGCGCGGCTTCCATCAGAAAGGTACCCCGAAAAACGGCATTCTGGCAAAACAGATAATAAAAGCTGACAAAGGTAACAGCATTTTTTCCACTGCGATAGCGAAGCGGAATCCGCATAAGCAAAAGCTCAGACAAAAGACCGACAAGCAGCACCACTTCCTTACACACAAGTATATAAGTCCCATACATCCATATGTATAACCCTATTCCGTGGGATGAGCCATAAAGAGCCAGCAAATCTCCGTCCTTTGCATTTTCCAGAACACTATGCAGGATATTTTTCCCGAAAATCAGGTGATAGCCTATACCACACACCAGTATAATCCATGCAATATAATCCGGAATACAGGACAGCGCCCAGCGTTTGCAGCTGCCATGCTCGTGCTTCCGCTGACGCCAGAACCCGATTCCCCATAGAACCGGATAAAGAAACACAACAAGAAGCAGCGCAAGGTTCGTTTCCGGCAACATTGTCGTTATAAGCAGACTCAGACATTTTGCCCGTGAAGTTTCTCTCAGAAGATTCGGCACATGTGTGAAAAACGATGCCACCGACACCAAAAGTATCGCAAAGATTCCCGGTATCGCCATCAGACTGACTGTTTCCGCTTTTGACTTACGTTTCACCAGATGGTACAGGTCAGCAAGATACAGACCTGCATTCAGATAAAGAAGTAGCATCGTGAGCCAAAAGCCCGGTAAATAATCAGAACCCGCCTTATACAATCCAAAGAAATCCCAGAGTGCTTCTATCATTTTTCCTTCTTCTTTCCATTACGCTTTTATAACTATTTATTCTTCCATTAAACTTCCATATAGTAAAGTAGAAGGATGACCTCGCAGTCATCCATCTACTAATTTTTCACAGTTTATTCTGCAATGGGAATGGGTTTTCGGTCTCCATCCCGACCTTATGAACATTTCTTTTTATATAAATAATCCTATATTATTCACGGCACAGCCGTGAAAGTGGCTGAAAGCCACATAGTTACTGTATTTTAGCTGAATATTGATTTTCACCTATCAAGTGAATGAAAAAAGAGCATCCATTTGTGGTAAAATTAAGGTGTTCAAAGTCTTAACTATCCCAAACAAAGGAACCTTTTATGAGTATTGTAAACACCTTAGCCTTAGAAAGCAATAGACAGATTAAAATAAATTTTTATGGAGGAGTTCTCTCATCCGATGCAGGCTTGCTTCTTATCAAAGAATTCATAAGCAAACTTGGTATTGATACGCTTTTAGAAAAAGCGTTTAAAACCAATGCTCCTGTATTCAAGTCTGTACTTGAAAAAGATGCGCTTGCATCACAGCCTACGGTATCAAGATTCTTTAACCGTATGGATGAAGACACTTTAAACCAGTTCCTTGCGATTGCCAGAGTACTTCGGAGGAAAATTTACAGTATTCAGATGCCACAGGCTGTTATTCTGGATCTGGATTCCACTCTTCTTGATGCATACGGCAGACAGGAAGGCAGAGCCTTTAACTTTCACTATCAGAGCAATGGTTATCATCCACTTGTCTGTTATGATGGAATGACCGGGGATCTGATAAAAATCCAGCTGTGTGATGGAACACAGTATTCCTGCACCGGAGTAGTTGATTTTTTGCAGCCGGTACTGGGTGAATATCTGCATGACTATCCGGAAATCCCTATTCTGCTTCGTGGTGATAGCGGTTTTTCTACGCCTGATCTTTATAATCAGTGTGAGGAAAACGGCACAAGCTATGTGATCTGGCTGAAGGAGAATGTTTTCTTTCCATTGCGAATCCCCATCTGTATGAAGTAGGTTGGATCCTTGGATTTTCTGTCATACCAAATCTTCATACTTCATTATAACACAAAACACAACATATAATTTAAGAAAATTTGACAAAAAATACCGCATTTCTACGGCTTGTAGGGATTTTAGGGTTGAGCAAGTGTCGAAGACCCGTCAAGTTAAAAATCGAACATATTTTTGGAATATATGTTTGCTTTTTACTTTTTGCTATGCTATAATCGTTATATAAATCAGTAAGAACAGATGTTTTACGGAGGTCATTTATGGGCTATGGAAAGATTACTGCCAAGCAGCAGGAAATATTAGATTATATCAAAGATGAGATTTTGAAGAGAGGCTATCCCCCTACCGTTCGTGAGATCTGTGAGACAGTGAATCTAAAGTCTACTTCTTCCGTGCATTCTCATTTAGAGACTCTGGAGAAGAACGGCTACATCCGCAGAGACCCGACCAAGCCCCGTGCCATTGAGATCTGCGACGACAACTTCCAGATGGTGCGTACCGAGATGGTCAGCCTCCCCGTGATCGGTAATGTTGCTGCCGGGCAGCCTATTCTGGCCGAAGAGAACGTTCAGGACTACTTCCCTGTTCCCGCCGATGTAGTACCCAAGGGAGAATCCTTCATTCTGAATGTCCGCGGAGAGTCCATGATCAATGCCGGTATTTTCAACGGTGACCGTGTCTTCGTTCATGTCCAGAACACAGCGAATAACGGTGAGATCGTTGTGGCCCTGATCGATGATTCCGCTACCGTCAAGACTTTCTATAAGGAGAAGGGACATATCCGTCTCCAGCCGGAGAACGACACCATGGATCCCATCATAGTAGATAATTGCCAGATCCTTGGCACCGTGTTCGGCGTATTCCGCTTTTACAGATAAGCAAAACAGCCTGCAGCATGATTTGCTGCAGGCTGTTTTTAACTATATTTTACATTTAGTCCTCCGGGAATCTTACTTTCATATAAGAAATGATCTCATCCGGGCGGTATGCTTCATATATGGTCTGTCCGACTTCTGCCACTGCCTCGATCATCCTGCCTGCTCCGATCAGAAGTTCTGCTTCCTGACAACATCTTTTTGCTTCCAGTGTAACCTGGTCTCTGGCACCTGCACCGATTCCCACCAGTGTAACTTTCCAGTGATTATCCAGTTCCAGTTCTTTCTGAAGGAATTTGGACATTTCTTCAAAATTCATTCCCTCTTCTTCTTCCGGTCTTCCGATCACAACCATTTTCACACCGGCTTCTAGTGCAGCCTGACATTTCTGCGGGTATCCACCTGCAAGTCCTGATTCTTTCGTTACCATATAAGCAATATCATATTCCTTTAACATGGCACGATTCATTTCCGTAGAAAACGGTCCCTGCATACAGATGAGATGACGTCCGGAGAATCCAAGTTCTTCACAATTAACTGCCACCTGGCCAATAGACAGAACGCGCGCATATACCCGGCTTTCGTAATCCGTCAGTCTTGTATAGGATTCCAGCTCCTTGCTTCCTGTTGTTACCAGAATATTTCCTTCTGTTTTTTCCAGATACTTTATCGCTTCATCCATATTTTCCACACAGATGCTTTCTTTGGTCTCTTCACTTCCCCTGACCAGTCTTAAATACGGAACCTGCATAACCTCGCAGGCACTTTTCAAGTTTTTGGTCACTTCTTTGGCATATGGATGTGTTGCATCGATCACATAATCCGGCTCAAACACCCTCATAAACTCGCCCATCTGCCCACTGTCCATCCGGTCGTGTGTCACCGTTATATTCTTCTCTTCCGGAAGCAGACTCTCCCCATAAGCGGTTGCCACACAGACGTGCAGTCTTACGCCTCTTCTTCCGAGATAAGATGCTAATTTTCTTCCTTCTGTTGTCCCTGCATATAATAGAATCTTTTTGTCTTTCATATACGATATCCCCTTGGTGTAACCATTTTTTCCCGAATTACTTTTGTCTGTTTATTTCC
>ERZ826146.30-NODE-30-length-155874-cov-6.918553_pt1 | contig 155874 bp, 159 predicted proteins | sample MGYA00519857_ERZ826146 | MGnify/ENA primary metagenome ERZ826146 (study PRJEB31778, sample SAMEA3449222) | human gut metagenome | biome: human gut; feature: human-associated habitat; material: faeces | place: United Kingdom | collected 2010/2012 ...
TGTTTTTTAATTACTTCTAAGTTAGGAATACTACTTCCATGATATACATAATTCATATTTATCTTTTATTTTTTCCTACTATTCTATTTACCTCTTTAATTTTTTTAAAATAATTAATTGCTTCTTTCTTTTGTTCATCATATTCATTTATAATATCTTCTTTAGTTAAATATACATATTTATCTGGATGCAATAATACTGGCTCAAGTAATTCTTTTTTATTATTGAAATAGGTATTAAATTCATCTTTTTCATAACCAGTAAGTGATAATTCTTTATCATAATACCAATATGTGGAGCTACTAATTACTATTAGATTTAATTTATCTATATCTAAATTACTAGGACAATTCCCGAAACAATTTAAACTTGTTCCTATATCTGTTCCTATTATATAGGCTCCTATTTTCTTTAGTTCTACTAATGCCATACGACCACTAGAAAAAACATATTCATTTACTAGTGCTACAACATTTTTATCTTTAAGAAAATTTATTAATGGCTTTATTACTGATGAATTACCACCACCATTATATCTTAAGTCAATTATATAATTTTTTATATTGCTTTCTTCTTTTAATTTTGAAATTAGTTGTTCCATTTTATCTTTATCTCTACAAGAGTTATAGTGGATAATACAGCAATCTTTAATAACTTCTGTAGAGTAGTTTTCTGGAAAGTGTACACTATAAAATTCTGGTAAATTATTTATATTAAAAGTAATATTTTCTTTTTCATTATTATCATTTAAAATAGTATAGATAAATTCTTTAGTATTATTTTCAATACTTGGTAATGATTTTAAAACATTCACATCAGATAAAAATGACTGAATCATTACTAATAAATGTTCTTTTGTTGAATAACAGATAATCTCTTCTAATTCACATAATATTCTTTGTATATCTATATTATTTATTTTCAATAACTTACCACCTATTAATTTTTTATAAATTGGAGAAATATTTGTAACATAAAGACTATTTTCTTCTACTGTAAAATCTATTGGTATATATACATTATCTTTGAAACTTACTTTAGTATGCGAATCATATCTACCTAGCATAAATTTTATTAATAATGAAGTTATATAATAAAGATCAAATTCATAATATTCATTTTCACTTAATAGTTCATTTATCTTTTCTTTTAATTCTGTTTTTGTATGAAAAAAATATAACCCAGGATGACCTTTAAATTTTGAATCTCCATTTTCAATAAAATCAAATATTTTTATTAGATAGTCTTCTGCTTCTTTTTTATTTAGTTTAAACATTATTGCCTCCTAATTTAAAAACTATCAATGTTTTTTATAAATTCATTTAAAGATTTATACCATTTATACATTCCTAGTTTTTTGTTTTGGTATTTAATTAAATCATCTTCAGTATAGTTTTCATTTATTTTCTTCCATCTATCTATTACTCTTTTGTAACATTTATTTACTGATGTTCTTAATATTATTATTTTACCTTTTAGTAATTTGATTTCATTTTCTGTTCTTAAATTTCTAAACTGTGCCGAATCTATAACTAGTGTTTTATCAGTGTCTTTATAATAATCTAATATATCGTTATAAATAACACTAAATTCATTACATATATCTGGAATGTTATCATTATATTTTTTCTTTAAATACTCTCTAAATTCAATACAATTTTTATTACTTGTATTTGTATCTCTAGTTATTTCATCTGTATCTATCACTATGTAATTGTCATTATTTAAATATTCTTTTGTATATGTAGATTTACCACTACCGGATTCTCCTGTTATATTTATTATTTTATCATTTGATATTGTTTTTTCATAGATACTTCTATTAAGATGAAGAGTTATTAATCTTTTATCTTTAATTTCATATAACGCTTCTTTTATATAGTTTACTAATTCATTTGAAGAACATCTATCTCCTTTGCCAATAAAATCATTCCATTCTTCTAGTACTTCATCGATATTGTTTTCATTTACTTTATCTCTAAGTATAGCAAGTGCTGTTTTTTCATAGCCCATTATAGTTACTGCTACTAGTGCTTTATAGTATGATTTTTTAGGTATATTAGAAATATTATAGAAGTGTAATGCTAATTCATCATCAACTTTTCTTGGATTTTTAATTATTATTTTATTAGTTCTATATATTGTTGTTGCACCTTCTATTTTTATATTTTCTGCATCTTTTGGTACTTCAACATCGTATATAGTATCTCCACGATGTAACCATCTTAATATACATTCTTCATTACAATAATTGAAGCCTCCAAAGTCCTTTCCACTTTCAGCATTTGGATTCCAATTATTACTTATATTTACATTACCAATTTTATATTTAAAATCTCTTTTGGCTCCGGACGATGTTCCAAACATTACTTTCACAAACTTACTCATTTAATATCAGGCTCCTTTTAAATCATATTATTTTTAAATTTCTATCTTATATTTTTTCAAAGTAATAAACATTTTCTGGTAACTGTAATTTTTCAAAAATTCTTGTCTTTATTAGTTTACCACCCATGTGTTTATAGAAATCATTACTTGGATTGCCTACTAAGCAACCAATTATCATTTTATCGTAACCCATTTTTTTTAATTCTTCTATTCCTGCTTCAAATAACTTTTTACCCAAACCTTTACCTTTATATTTACCTAAAATATAAATTGCATGTAATTCACCACAATTATCATAATTTGTATCGTCAGTATCTCCAACATTGACAAACCCAACAATGTTATTATCAACTTCGAGAACTAATTGATGATTATCTTCTTCATTGAATTTGTTATATATCTCTTTTGCTCTTTGCTCTTCAGTTTCGTATAATTTATTTAAAAAATCATCATCTACTATTCCTTTATAAGTTTCATTCCAAACCACTGTTGCAACATGAACTACAGGAGCACAATCTTCCTTAGTTTTTCTTCTTATTAAATAATTCATATTATTATTCCTCATTTCAATTATTTATTTTTAATTTATGTCTAGTTCTTTATCAATGGTCAATTGTCCTATATTTATAAATTCTTTCATTACTTGATTAATGCCAATTTCACTTTTATACCAATCTTTTTTACTAATATTTCTATTATCTACTACTCCATAGAAATCACATTTCTCTATAGGAAAATTATATTTTTTAGCATTCATATACCATCTTCTAGCTACGAAGTCTTTGGCTATTCTAAGTATTCTATTATATTTTGTAATATCTACTAGTTTATCAATATTTCTTAATATCTCTGGATTACTAATATATTTATCACTAATAATTATTTTATTTGTTAATCCTTCTTTTTTTAAGTAATCTATTAATATACTAGCACTTCTTTTTTCAGTATTACCATGGCCTTCACATATTATAAATGTAGTATTATTATCTATTATATTTTTATCTAACATTAATTTCATATCTTTAGCTAATTGTTCTTCGACCCAATCAGCATTTATGATTAGTAAATCATAATGAGAAAGTTCTTCAAAATCTTTACCTAAAAATATAAAATCAGTAATATCTTTTATTGTATTTGGTTTCATTCTTTATTTTCCTTTCAAACATATACTTCTTAGTTATCTGGATTTTGGAGCATTTATTCTTAAAAAATAATTTTCAAAATCTTTATAATATACTTTAACAACCACTACTGGGATTAGACTATGATAACATTTATATTGAGTCGAATTATTATGTTTATCTTTAATCATGGTGTCATCTTTTTTAAATACATAAATATATCCAAACAAATCTTCTGGTATATGGTCTGCTTCAAACTCCATTGAAGGTAAGTTACCATTGTTATTTATTGAAAAAGAATAATTATCATTAGTTTCTTTTATTTTGTTTCTAAATGCATAAGCAAGTGCTGTTGGTTGGTAACTAGTTAGAAATACTGCTGTATCTTCATTTTCTTTATTTACACTATCCTTTGCCTCTCTTGGCTCTATTTTTTCCATAATATATGGACTTCCGTGATATAAATATTCTGGATTAAAAATATCTTGGTTATTATATTTTTCTAGTTCATTCATAATAACAAATCACCTTTCTTATGAATCAATTATATCATTTATATTTATAATTTAATAGTTTTTATAAAAACTTTACACTTTATTAAGTAATTGCATGTAATATAAGTAATTGATAATAACTTATTATATCTCTATTACTTTATATATAATACAACATAAATATTTTTAATTTAGAGACTATATAATAGGCTCTAAATTACCTCTTAAGACCTAGGCTTAAGAGGATAAAGAAAAAATAACATAGACTATATTAATCTACATTATTTACTTTTATAGTACTTACATACTTTATATTTAATACTTTATCATATAGTAATTGCTTATTTTTTAATATTTTTATAAAACTATATATATAGAAAATTATAAATATTAAAAATGTATTTAATCCTATTATTACTGATAAATAGTTAGGTATATTTTTAGCTAATAACATTTCCAAATGTACCACTAATGAAAATATTCCATAGTAATATAAATAGATAAAGATATTTCTTAAAGTTAATCTAAGTAATCTCTTATCTGGTACTTCTAATGATACATTTATTATTCTTCCAAAGATAGTTTGGTTATGGTTAAAATATGGAATGATAATAAAGTAAAGAACCGCTAGTGAAAGATTTATATATTTATTGTTTATTAAAATTGATACTAACATTATCATTAGTAGATAGATAAAGATATCTCCTATAAAGAGAGTTATTCTTCTTAAGGAAGATACTTTTTGTCCTTCTTTTAATGATTTGGTATCGATATCTTCTCTTGTTGGTAAATATTTTTGGATAGGACTTATTATTAAATATCCCAGAAGACCTCCTAGTGTGTTTATTAATAAGTCATCCACATCAAAATTACGATATGGTCTAGGATAGATATAATATAGTCCTGTTAATTGAGTTAATTCAAAGAATAATGATATTAAGAGACTTATAATTATTGTTTTCTTTAATGAACATTTATAGTAGTATCTTAAATATACTCCTAATGGCATAAACATTATTATATTAAAGATAACAGTATATATACTAGGTATAGTTATTATTTTTAGAATGTTTATTTGTTTTAATTCTATTAGGTCCTCTACTATATCTTTTATGAATGTTAATGGGATTAACTGAGGATTAATCACTTTCATTTTGATTACTTCTTCTTTGGTTTGAAGAGGTAATATTACTAAAAAGTAGATTGTCATTAGATATAAGATAAAGGAATATATTATTAAAGTTCTTAATTTGTTTACTGATCCATAATGATGATATTCATATATTATATATGGTAATGTTATTAATAAGGCTAAAAAAGGAAAGATTATTAAAGCTGCTTTTATTGGTACTAAATAGCTCATCTTATCTCTCCTTTATTATGGTTTTACTACAGTAGTATGTTACTAAGAAATATCCTCCATAGATTACTACTAGAAATACTGCTGTTAATATTATTGATGATAGTAATGATTCTGTTCCCATTGTTTTTAAGATATAATTAGCAAATTCTATTCCAAATATTGAGTGAATTATAGCTAGTAATAATGGGAATAGGAAGAATACTGCTATCTGTTTAAATAAGGCTTTGTTAATCATTTTCTCATCAGTTCCTATTTTTCTTAACATATTAAATCTTTCTTTATTATCAGTACTTTCTGATAATTCTTTTAAGGCTAAGATAGCCGCACTTGATATTAAGAAAATTATTCCTAGGTATAGTCCTACAAATGTTACCATGGCTCCTAGTCCTATGGATGATTCATAGATATCTATTTTAGTATTATATGATAATAAGGTATCTTTGTTAAAATGGTTATTTATTATAGTACTAACTATATCTTCAACATTTTCTTTTTCTTCTTTAGTGTCTGCTTGATAGTTAGCTGCTAAAATATTTTTATATGGATGAATACCTTCTAAGGCATTATCTGGTAATATTATTACTCCTGTATTAGTAGCACTTCCACTTAGTTCGATAATGCCATCTTGACATTCTTGATATTTTGGATAGTAGTCTTTACCATTTATAGTTAGTTTGGTATTATTTTTTAAGGCTATATTTCTAATATCCGCCATCATCTTATAGTTAGATATAATTACATATTCATTATCTTTTAGAGTTAATTCTTTTTTGTTATATAGTTTTGCTAGACGATTGTAGTCACTTAATTTTACTAAGTCTTCTCTTACGTTATAAGCTAGTGTGGGATAATCTTTTCCTATTTGTTCTATTTGGTCTCCAAAAGAATCTTTTAGGGTTATTTCTTCTACTCTATATGTATTTATATCTACTACATCTTTTAGATACTTGTATACATCTAATCTTTGTAAGGTATCTTTGACAGTGGTGTTATAATCCTCTATTATGTCTTTTGAAAAGTTTTCTTTTTCTTCTTTAGATAATGATTCTTGTAATTTTGAGAACTGAATATCAACGGGTGCTAAATCTTTTAGATTACCTGATAGGGAGTTCTTTATGGATAATGCTGAGGAAAAGATACATATGGTAAAGAATAACATTAGGCATATTATTGTCATTGAAAAGACTGTGGTATTTATTTTACTACTTATTTGACGAACGGTAAAACTATTTAATCCTTTGTAGTAGTATTTTTTTAGATGCATTACTATCTTTAGGATTAGACCTGATAGTGACCAAAATATTAGAAATGTTGATATACAACCTAGGGCTATTGGTATTAATATCCCACTTATAGTATTCATAAGTGGTGAAGTACCAAAACCATCTGTTACTAGATAGTAAGCATATGATAGTGCTATGACTGCAATTATGAATACTATAGTGCAAATGATAGGATTTTTTAATTTTACTTTTTCGGATTTTTTATTACCATGTAATAGATCTATTAGTTTACATTTGTTTACAATTATGGTGTTAAATATCATTACTATTAGATACATTATACTAAAGTATAATAATGTTTTTAGGGCTGCTGAAGATGAAAATGTAAACTGAAATTTTGTTAGGTCTGCTTCAAACATATTGGCTACTAAGATACTCATTAGTTGTGATAAAACTATTCCTAGGGCTAGGCCAACTCCTAAAGAGATAACTCCTATTATAAGAGTTTCAAAGAAAAGTATTAGAGATATTTTTCTTTTGGACATTCCTAAGGTTAAGTAGATTCCAAATTCTTTGTTTCTTCTTTTTATGAGAAAACGGCTGGCATAGATTATTAGAAATCCTAGAATGAATGAAACAAAGACACTTACTCCTCCTAGAATGGTGGTCATTAGTCTTATTATTTCACTTGTTGATGATGATACATTTAGCATTACTGTTTGACTATCTATAGCATTGAAGACGTAGAAAATAGCTACTCCTAGTACTAAAGTAAAGAAATAGATAGCATAATCTTTGATACTTTTGGTTATGTTTTTTATAGACAATTTAAAGAGCATCATTTATGTCTCCTCCTAGTAAGGTTACGACATCTATTATTTTATCAAAGAATTCTTTTCTGGTATCATTTCCTTTACGAATTTCGTTATATATTTTACCATCTTTTATGAAGATTATTCTAGTAGCGTAACTTGCGGCATAAGCGTCATGAGTTACCATTAGAATAGTGGCTCCTAATGTATTATTTAGGTATGTTAGTTTTTCTAGTAACATTTTTGATGACTTGGAATCTAGGGCTCCGGTTGGCTCGTCTGCTAGTATTAGTTTAGGATTTGTTATTATGGCACGAGCTGCTGCTACTCTTTGTTTTTGTCCTCCACTCATTTGGTAAGGATATTTTTTTAGTACTGATTCGATATCTAGTTCTCTTGCTACTTTCTTTATTCTTTTATCTATTTCTTTGGGACTTACATTTTGAATTGATAAGGCTAGTGCTATATTTTCATAGGCTGTTAAGGTATCTAATAAATTGAAGTCTTGAAAGATGAAACCTAAGTCTTCTCTTCTAAACTTGTTTAAATCATTTCCTTTTAGTTTTGTTATGTCAGTTCCTCCTACAAAAATATGGCCGGCAGTTACTTTATCAATTGTGGATATGCAGTTTAGTAATGTTGTTTTTCCTGAACCAGAAGAACCCATGATAGCGACAAACTCTCCTTTTTCTACTTCAAATGATATGTTATCTATGGCTTTAGTTAAACTTGATTTACTTCCATAGTATTTTTCAATATTTTCTATTTTTAGTATATTTTCCATATTATTTTCCTTCCTTTCGTAATTAATAATACTAGATAATAGGATATTTGTCGTAAGTTTAATATTACAGTATATTACTTTTTTGTAAGGTTAGTCTTCTGGGTGATAAAGTTTATTTTTACCAAAGGTTATTTTGACAATGGTATATTCTTTTTCTTCAGATTCTATCTCTATTTTATGACCTAGTTTGGTACATAATTTTTTGGCTATGTATAGGCCCATGCCTGTTGATTTGATTTTATCTCTGCCATTAGTACCGGTAAATGATTTTTTGAAAACATTAGGGATATCACTTTTTGGTATGCCAATACCGTTATCTTTGATAAATAAGGTTATTTGATTATTATCTTCATGGGTCTTTATTTGGATATAGGAGTTTGGCACATCTTTTTTGTATTTAATACTGTTATTGATAATTTGATTTAAAATGAATTCTAACCATTTGGTATCGGTATAGACTTCGGTATTTTTTATATCGACGATTAGGTCAATTTTATTTTCTAAGAGGTCATCTTTATTTTTAAGGGCTACCGATGAGATTATTTTTTCTAGTTTTACTTTTTTGAAGATAAAGTCTTCACTGGTATAGTTACTTCTTACATAATAGAGGATTTGGTCGATGTAGTTATCTAGTCTTTTTATTTCTTCAATGTATTCTTTTGGTACTTGGTTTTTATGATTATGGGTCATAAGGATTAGACTTGATATTGGTATTTTTACTTCATGTATCCACATCTCAATATAATCTTTGAAATCTTTGGTGCTATTTATGTAACTACTGACATTTTCAATCATTGATTTGTTGATGTCGCACATGATGTTATATATTAGTTCTTCTTCGTAAGTATTTGGTTTTGGTAAGGTTTCTAGGACTAGGTATTTTTTATCTAGATTTTTGGTATTGGTTATGAGGGTGTTATAGAAGGTTCTTTTTTGGAAATATGATATTAAAAGGGCTATGATTAGTGTTAATAGTAGTAATACTATGGTTACTATTATTAGTCCCTCTGGTACTTTGAAGGCAATGTCTAATAGGGTTATTAGAATTATTGATATGATAGTGATAATGATTATGCTTATTTTATCTTTTAGATAGTTTGTTAATTTCATAATAGTATATATCCTTGTCCTTTTCTTGTTTCTATGGCATTTGGATAACCAAAGTCCTCTAGTTTACTTCTTAGTCTACTTATATTTACGGTTAGAGCATTATCATTTATGTATTCTTCATTATTCCAAAGAATGGTCATTAATTCATCTCTTGATACAATTCTATTTTGGTTATTTAATAGGTGCTGAAAGATTAGCATTTCATTTTTGGTTAGTTCTAATTCTTTATTATTACCTGATAAGGTACCACGTGATGGCGAGACTTCTAAATCTTTATATTTTAATACTTCAGTACTATTATCTAATCTTTTAAAGATATTTTGTATTCTTAGTAATAGAATGGTTGGGCTATAAGGCTTGGTTATGTAGTCGTCTGCTCCATAAGAGATTGATAATATTTCATCGGTTTCATTTGCTCTTGAGGTTACCATTATTACTGGAATATTTGACTCTTTTCTTATTTCTTTAAGTAACTGCTCACCATTTTGATATGGTATATTTATATCTAAGAGAATTAGGTCTATATTACTTTTTAGTATTTCTTCTTTGGCATTTAAAAAATCTTTTAGTATTAATGCTTCATAGCCAGCATTTACTAGTAGTTCATATAATTCTTTAGATATTATGGCATCATCTTCAATTATCATTATTTTTTTCATATATTATATTTCCTTCTTTCTATAGTTATATTATATCATTATATTGATGGATTTTATATTACAAGTTTGTAAGATATGAAAAAAAAGACTTAGTACATCATTGTGATGTGGGTAAGTCTTTTAAGTATTTCGTAAATAGCTGCTCTCTTCAGGTAGAATAGACCAAATCGTGTTGATTTTTTTGAATATAACCTTTTTATATTAATACAAATTGTTATTTACTATTTTCACTCCTAGTTTGTACTTGAAAAAACTATAGAATAATTTTCACAATTTCTAATTGTTAATCTATAACACCTGTTTCAAGGGTTATTTTATTCATTTTTATATCACCAAAATGTTCATAAACTGACGCAATTATTATTTGATAGCCATTAAAGTCCCTCTGTAAAATATTCATCATATCTGTCGCGGCATCTTCTTTCATTTCACTTGTTCTTGGCGAATCTATTATAAATGGCAATTTTATTTCAAATTTTTCTTCTATGGTTTTAAGATAAGCCAACTTAAATATAAACGCTAATTGTGCCAATATTTTACCACTATATCCTTTTAGTTTACTCGTAAGTACAATGCTATGATCCTTATTTATGAATTGTTTTATTTCTAATTCAATAGCATATTTATCTATAATATCGTAAAAATAGTTTAAATAATTATTGTTAGTAGATAAATAATTTTTAATTTTATTATTTACTTTATTTCTTTGGCTTATAAGATTATTTAATACATTTTCAACGACGTTTTTATCCAAATTAAGATTTTTAATATTATCTTCCATATTTTCTAAAATTGTTTTCATATCAAACAATGTGTTTTTTTCTTCTATTTTCTTTATCACTTTATCGTATTCTGATTTATATTTAAACAACTGATGGTTTAATAGAGTCTTCTTGTATTTTAGATACATTTCATTTTCGTCATAATTTAAAATATTTTCTTTTTTTAGCTCTATTTTTTCTCCATTATTTCCTTTTACAATAATTCTCATATTTTCAATATAGTCTATGAATTGCTTATTATCTTTAATGATATCATCTATTTCGGAGATTTCTTTTTCTTTTAATTCTATTTGAAATGCAAGCTTATTTTTGTTTTTTATTAATAAACTGATTTCTTCATTTGTTTTACTAATAGCCAAATTATCAACAATTTCATCTTTAAATTCTGATATTTTTAATAAATTTTTATATTTTCTAATTTCCTGACTTATCTTCTCTTTTTCATAATATAAATCTCCTAGATCCTTACCTGATAAACCTGATATGTAATTTTCTATGTTAAATCTATTGTTACCTATTATTTTACCTCTATTTAACATTGTCCATCCTTTTTCCTGATCTATATAAAATACAGCTAAAAGATTTTCTAATATTAATAAATCATCTATTCCAAATAATAATGCTTGAAACTCATATTGTTCTTCCGGAAGCAAAAATACCTTTTCATCGGCATCATTTTTTAATATTATTGTTTCACCAGTTCTAATTAATAATACTTGCTTTTTGTTAATTGTTAACACAACATTTATTCTATATTTATCAAAATTGCCAATCCCCTCCGTTGGTGGAATATTATAACCAAGCCCATATAATATAAACCTCAAGAGTGTAGTTTTACCTTTTGAATTTTTTTCACTAAAGATTAGATTAAAACCATTTTTTAACTCATAGCTTTTGCTTTTATTATTTGATGAAATTTCAATACTATTTATTACCATAATTTTCAACTCCTCTTTTTATTTCTTCAATACTTTTTGATCTTAGAATGATTTCCTTTGCTATAATTTTAGTACATGCTCGTAAAACAATATCATCTTTATTTTTATCAGGAAAAATTAAATTAAATATCTCACTTTCAGCATCTTGAATAAATTCATATATTGAAACCGGTTTACCTTTTTTTAGTTTATATTGTGAGTATAATGATATTATTTTGTTATAGTCTAGAAAAGTTGAACTCTTTATATCAATTATTTTTTCATACTCATCTATTGCTTCTAAGAAATCAGTTTGCTCTATTTCAAGTTTTTCATCAAACTTTTTTACATCATCTAACTGCAACTTGCAAACTACTAATCCCCAAACTATATTTTCCTTGTTAATTGTTATTTTTGGATTTTTAATTGAAGCATTATGTAAAAATTCTTCTTCCCAAATAATAATTATTCTATTTGCAAATGAACTTAAACTTGGACTAATATTTGAAACAAACTCTGCCATTTTCTTACTTATTTCTTTATGCCTCTGTTCCCAATCATTACCGTAAAATGGAATCTTAGCAATGATCAATTTGCTCGTATCAATATTATAATTTCCATTTGATATTTGGCTATCAATTTTTTTCTTCGACTCTTCCCTTAATTCATCGTATTTTAAAAAACTAATACCATCAAATTCTTTAGTTCCAGAATTTAACGGATTTTCTTCCAAATTGCTAATATACATTAAATCATAATTTCCTTTATCTTCAACATTTGATAAAGTTCTAAGTGCATCTCTTAATTTTTCAGAATGTCCTTTATTATCTTTTGTAGGAAATTCTTTTGATTTGGCTTGTGCATATATTTTTTTGTTATTGTGCATAAATAGTTCTATATCTTCCTGGCTTCCTTCAATTTTCATTTGATCAAAATCAGAGAAATACTTAAGCATTAAATATATTGCAGCATTTATTTGAAATTGAAACCCAAATATGGTTGCACTTGCTTGTGTACTATTCATAATCTTGTCGCCCCCTGATAAATAATTAAAATATATTTTACACTATTTGTTAAAATTTATCAAGCACTATACTGCTCTTTATAATTATATCATGAAAAAAGTCCAAATTATATGAACTTTATATTAAACCATAATTATTTTCCTGTAATACTAAAGAATCTATCAAAGAAGTCTAATAACCTATCTATTACTTTATTCTTCTTCTCTTGTCTATCATTATTAGGAGTAAACATATTCATTGGAGGAAGTATTGTTGATACCTCTGTTCCATTAGTTTCCACTCTTCCCTGTTCAAACGATCTTTGAATAAAGTTATAAGTTTCTTCTTTATTAAGATTTTCTTCGGCAATTATTTTATCTAATTCTTCTTTCTTTTTACTATTCATAAATGATTCAAAGTCTGTATATACATTTGATTCCTGATCTAATGAATCAATAAATGCCATGATTAAGTCCTTTTTATTTCTTAAATCTGGACTTGCCATAATAGCTTTTTGAATGTTTACTAATATTTCTTTGTCTTCCATATTAGAATCGTGATATTTTTTAACTAATGTTAAGATATAGTCTATATTAACTTCAATTGATTTAATTAACTCCATTTCAAATACTACATCACCTGTAACATCCGTTTTTTCTTGTTTTGCTTTGTTTCTAAACTCATTATATAATTCAATATACACACTATGATAATCTTGCTTATCTCTTTCATTTATTAATTCTTGGTTTTTAAACTCATCAAATGAAGATAGAATATTAGTTACTCTTAATATAGCACTATATAACTTTATAAATTCTTTCTGCTCTGCTTCGCTTTGCATTAGTTCTCCTGGTGCAAATTTAGAAGTTAACTTTTCAACTAAAGATTTATAACCTTCAAACATTTTGCCATTATCATCTTCATATCCATAATAGTAATCATTATATGGTTTTAATAAAACTATTCCATGAGCTTCCTCATCACCAAATTTAGCAAGTGCTTCATTAAGTCTATCTTCTAAGTTTCTGAATGAAACAATATTACCATATGTCTTGACACTATTTAAAATTCTATTTGTTCTTGAGAACGCTTGAATTAATCCATGCCATTTTAAATTCTTATCTACCCATAATGTATTTAATGTTTTAGCATCGAATCCGGTTAAGAACATATTAGCAACGATTAGTATATCTATTTCTCTATTTTTCATTCTCAAAGAAACATCTTTATAATAATTTTGAAATTTTTCTGATGATGTATCATAGCTGGTTCCAAACATATTATTATAATCTTTAATAGCTCTTTCTAGGAATGTTCTATCATCTATACTTAACGCTTCTGTTGATTCTGAGTTTTCGTCTATAATCCCATCTTCTCCATTAACACCATATGAATAAATTAATGCTACTTTTAAATTACTATTTTTAAGAGTTAATTGTTCCTTAAATTCAGCATAGTATTCTTTAGCCATTTTAATACTCGATACGGCGAATATTGAGTTAAAACCATTAATACTTTTTTTAGATTTTATTTCTTCTGCATCCTGCTTCTTAGCTACTTCTTTTACGTTATCTAGCGTTGAGAAAACATAACTTTCAGATGTTTTAGTTTTAGTACTAAAATGATCAATAATATAATTTGTAATTAAACTTATACGTATTTGATTATCAAATAATTTTTCTTCATCTATGTTATATACTTTTTCATCTTTTACATCATCAGATATGTCTACTCTTCCAACATATTCATATCTGAATGGTAATACATTCTTATCTGCTATTGCATTTACTATTGTATATGTATGTAATCTTTCTCCAAATATTTGTTCTGTTGTTTCAGATATACCTTTTATTGTTCTAGCATTCTCTGGAAATATTGGTGTTCCTGTAAATCCAAATAAATAATACTTTTTAAATTTTTTAATAATTGCCTTATGCATATCACCGAACTGTGACCTATGACATTCATCAAAAATAAATACTACATGTTTATCAAATACATTACTATTTTCATTTTTCTTTATAAATTGAGATAGCTTTTGTATTGTAGTTATTATTATCTTAGCATTAGGATCATTTAATTGTTCTTCTAATACTTTTGTTGATGTATTAGAGTTTGCAGCTCCCTCTTTAAATCTATCATATTCTTTCATTGTTTGATAGTCTAAATCTTTTCTGTCTACAACAAATAATACTTTATCTATAAAGTCTAATTTACTTGCTAGTTGTGATGTTTTAAATGAAGTTAAAGTTTTACCTGATCCTGTTGTATGCCAAATATATCCACCTGATTTAATAGTTCCATAAAATTTATTATTATATGCAATGGCAATCCTATTTAATATCTTTTCAGTAGCTACTATTTGATATGGTCTCATTACAAGTAATTCTTCTTCACTAGTAAATACACAATACTTAGTTAATATATTTAATAATGTATGTTTAGTAAAAAAAGTTTTAGCAAAATCTATTAAATCAGTAATACCATTATTTTTTTGATCTGCCCAATAAGATGTAAATTCAAATGAATTAGATTTCTTTTTCTTTTGATTATTTATATGAAACTCTCTTGTAGTATTAGAATAATATTTAGTTAAAGTACCATTAGAAATAACAAATATTTGAATAAAATTATATAAGCCTGATCCTGCCCAGAAAGAATCTCTTTGGTATCTTTCTATTTGGTTGAAAGCTTCTCTTAAATCTACTCCTCTTTTCTTTAATTCAACATGAACTAAAGGTAGTCCATTTACTAAAATAGTTACATCATATCTATTATCAAAGTTACCATAATTATTAACATACTGATTTAATACTTGAAGACTATTATTATGAATATTATTTTTATCTATTAAATAAATATTTCTTTTTTCTCCAGAATCTAAAGTTATCTCTTGTTTATAATCTTCTTGTATTAATCTTGTCTTTTCAATAATATAATCATTCTTATTAGCAATAACTTTACTAAAGAAAGAATCCCATTCACCATCAGTAAAATGATAATTATTTAATTTTTCTAATTGTTTCCTTAAATTAAGTATTAACTCATCTTCAGAATTAATATAAACTCTTTCATATCCTTGATCTATTAATGTATTAATTAATTCATTTTCTAACTCAGATTCTGATTGATATGACGATTCTACTTTATCAAGTACTTTATATTCAGCTAGTACAGTAGAGTTATCACTTTCACTTATTAAACTAATATTATTCATTTTCTTCACTTCCTGTTCCAGAATAATTTTTATTAAAATAATTATCTTTTCCAACAATATCAAACATCTTTAATAAATGGTTGGATATTTCGTTATAGATAATTGTAAATTTTTTGGCAGTTAAATCATGTGCTATTTCATATCCAACATCAAGATTTGAAATGACACTTTTTAAATTATTATCTTTTTTACAATCATAAACCTTATGAAAAAATATTTTGTCTTGTAATTTATACAAATATTCTTTATTTATTTCATAATTACCACTATTAGCTGATATATAGATTTTAAAATCATACGAAAAATCTTTAATCATTTTTATTTTAGAATCAATATAATTAAAAATAAGATTATAGTAAGTTTTCTTTTTTTTCTTTGAAAAGTCTGTAATAAAATCCAAATCATCATACATATTCCATAATTCTCTAGTACTAACTTTTGAAATTTTTATATATTCTGAAAGTATGCTTTTTAATTCAGCTTTATTATCAGTCATAATTTTTTCTTTATATTTCTTTATGATTTCATCATCTTTACTTGTAATGTTAGTAAATTCATCTTCATTATATTTTTTAGGAATAAAATATTTCAAATTAGAAAAGACATTTGAAATATTTATGCATTCATTCATAATATCTCTCAATAAATATCTCCTATAGACATAATAGTTTACTAGTGAAGTTACAGAGAGAATAACAGAACCAGCAAAAATATTTAACAAAATACTTACTATATATGAAATTGTATAATTTCCTTCAAAACTGAAATAAAGAATTGCACTAATTATTAACAATAATATATTTATGATCATACTAATATAAAATGTTAACTTATTTATCTTCATAATTCAAAGCCTCTTAATTAATTTCTAACTTTTCAAAACTTAAAAGTTTATTTCTATAATATTCATATTGTTTTCTTCTCAATTCTACTTCAGCAGGAATTCCCACTGTGATATCATTAATAATATTATAAAAATGGTCAAGTTTTTTAACAATGTCTTTCTGTTCCTCTAAAGAAACAATTGGTATCACAATTTCTTCAATAGATGGTACGCTTGAGTGTACTACTTTGCTTTTTACTTTACCCTTTCCTTTTTGAAAAATAGCATCTTTTGTGGACAAAGCATAAGATAAATATTTTCCATTTTGATTGTGTTTCATTACAACAATGTCACCTCCTGCATAACATATATTATTACCTGTATAAACAATTGTTTTTGATATTTCTTCTACACTCTCTCCTGTAATAGCAAATAATAAATCATTATTAGTAAATGTTTTAGGATTGCTAACTACATCTTTAAAAGTATGTGACTTGCAATCATTAAACCATATGTTATATGTTGTATATATTTCCCCATATCTAACACAAGGAATACCATTATCAGTAACTTGATCCCTTTTTATACCATTACCTCTATATATTTCTGTTTTAATATCCTTTAATTTTAACCATTTTACATCTTTTCTATTTTCAAATTTAAATATTTTGTCATGCCAAAACTCGTATTGACTCTTTCTCGCTTCTAGTTCCGCTTCTAGTTCCGCTTCTAGTTCCGCTTCTAGCTCGCCAAATTTATCAAGAATTCTTACTATTTCTTCTTGTATTTCTGTTGGTGGTATTGGAATTAAGTAACTCCACAAATAATTTTTTTCCAGTTTAGGCATTGAGCCACCATATAAGTGCTGTTGTAAATCTTTTTGGGCATTTTTTAAATAATGATATATAAATTTAATGTTCATATAATCATTATTTTTGACTGCTGTAAAGCATACATCTGTAGCCCAGAATTTTCCTTCTTTCCAATTAACAAACCCTGCACTACCTGCTCGTGAAATAGTTATACAATGTTCTCTGTTGTAATTGTTATATTTTCCAGTAGGCAATATTCCTCCTCCGACAACGTCATATTCAAAACTATTAGACATCATTGCAGTAGTTATTCTATCACCTGCCCGTAGTAACGTAACATTTTCAAGCTTATCAAATTTTACACCATTAGGACACAACTCTTTTATTAAATCATTAATCTTACTCATGATAATCAGACTCCAATTCTCTAATTATCTCTTCTAATTCTTTTCTTATTTGTTGTTGTCTCGGTACTATTTCAGCTAGCTTTTTATTTACTTCTTTAATATCTATTTTTGTTTCATTTGTGTTTGTTTTTAAATATGAATTTACTGATATATTATAATCATTTTCTTTTACTTCATCGTAAGCTGCTAGATATGCTTTATTTTCTACTGATACTCTATTTTTTAATAAATTAATAATATTATTTATATTTGTATCTGATAATTTATTTATATTTGTTGCTTTTTTCATTTTATTAGGATTAATCACATACTCCTTAGAAGCTTCGATGAACAAAATATTATTATCATTTTTATTCTTTTTTAATACTATTATGCAAGTGGCAATAGGAGTTCCAAAAAATAAACCTGATGGTAATTGAATAACAGTATCAACAAAGTTATTATCGATCATATATTTTCTTATTTTTTGTTCTACTCCACCTCTATAAAGAACTCCAGGAAATTCAACTATTGCAGCTGTTCCTTTTGGGGAAAGCCATGATAGCATATGCATTGTAAAAGCTAAATCAGCCTTAGACGATGGTGCTAATACTCCAGCCGGTGCGAACCTTTCATCATTTATTAACAATGGATTTTCTTTTCCAGCCCAGTGAATACCATATGGTGGATTTGATACTATTGCATCAAATGGTTCATCATCCCAATGTTCTGGATGTGTTAATGTATCTCCTCTTGCTATATTAAAATTATTATAGTTTATATTATGTAAAAACATATTTATTCTAGCTAAATTATAAGTGGTAAGATTTATTTCCTGTCCAAAAAATCCTTCTCTTACATTTTCTTTACCCAATATTTTTGCAAACTTAAGTAATAGTCCACCTGAACCACATGCTGGATCATAAACTTTATTAACAGAAGTTTTATCCATAATAACAATTCTTGCAAGTAATTCTCCAACTTCTTGTGGGGTAAAAAATTCTCCTCCAGATTTACCTGCTGATGAGGCATACATTGTCATCAAAAATTCATAAGCATCACCAAATAAATCTATTTTATTTTTTTCATAATCTCCAAAGTTTAAATCTCCAATTGTATTTAATAATTTAACTAATTTTTGATTCCTTTCATCTACTGTATTACCTAATTTGTTATCTATTGTGAAATCATCAAATAATCCTTTAACATCATCTTCTGATGCTGTTCCTCTAGCTGAAGATTCAATATTATTAAATATATTAGATATTACTACATTTAAATTTTCATTTTTATCAGCACTTTTTCTTACATTACAAAATAATTCACTAGGTAAAATAAATAATCCTTTTTCTTCAAGTATTTGTGTTTTGCCTAATAATGCTTCTTCATCAGTAATATTTCTATATTCAAAATTTTCTAATCCTGCTTTTCTTTGATTTTCATTAACATAGTTTTCTATATTTTCAGAAATGAATCTATAAAACAATAATCCTAATACATATTGTTTAAAATCCCAACCATCTACTGATCCTCTTAACTCATTTGCTATTTTCCAAATAGTTTTATGTAATTCTTCTCTTTCTACTTCTTTTTTATTATTCACAATTAATACCTCCTACTGCCTATGTATTAATTATATCATACTTTTTGTCATTATTTATTTTTAAATTCTACTGACACAACAAAATCTGAATATTTTCCACTATCAATAATATCAATTTTTAATTTACAATCGTTTTCTTCAAATATTCTTTTAGCCATTTCCAATCCTAATCCGGTACCCTTAGTAATCGTATTTTTTCCACGGTATCCTCTCATTCCTAAAAAACAAATTTCATCTTGTTCTATCTTTTGACCTTTGTTTTTAATAGTAACAGTGGTTATTTTATCGTTTTCTATAAAATCTATATACACTTTTCCTTTGGGGATTGAATGCTTAACTGAATTTTCTAATAATATATATAATCCTAGATATGTATATTTTGTAATTAAAGTTGCATTATTTTGTATTGGTGATAATTCAAAAGATATGTCTTTTTTCCTTGCTTGATATTTTAAAAGTAATACCAATTTCATTAATATAGGATGCAACTTTTTGATAAATTTTTCACTTTTATATGTTTCTATTTCATTTAATATATCTAATCTGTAATTGATTAGTTCATACATATATAATAGTGATTTTGCCGGTTCGCTTTTTTCACACAGCTCTTTGTTTTCTCCTTTAAATTCTTCACTCATCGAATTGAATTGTGCGCCCATATTTCTTAAATCATGAATACAATCTCTTAAAGTTATGTTATACATTTCAATCTCTTCAATATCGTTAATATAATCTATAACAAAATCTTTATTGTATATTTGAAACTGACTAACTTTTTGATCATATTTTTCTATATTTCTTTTTACTTGGTAGTATTGATCTCCATTCAAAATTAAACATGTATATATTTTCCCTCTTCCACAATAGGTACTAAATCCATAAGGACATTTATATAATTCATTGCTATTTTTACACTTCTCATAGTGTTCTAAGCACTTTTTTTCACTAAAATATTTGCTACAAACTTTAGGTATTTTTTCTTTATTGTCACATACAAGTGCTTTCTTTGTTTTATCATAAATTACTATACTGTTCATATATATTACCCATTTTTTGAATTAATATATAGTTTTATAACTTCTATAACTCCATTAATTATAGTTATTCCATCGCTTATATTAATATCTTTGCTTACCTTTCTTATATCGTCTATATATCCTTTTTTATTTTTAAATGATTTTACGTAATAATGTTCTAGTTCGCATACTGTTTTTGTACTAACTCCTTGTGATAATAATTTTCTTCTTGTTTCTTTCCAATACTCAACTGGATCTGATAATTTCTTAATGTATTTATCAATTAAATCTGTTAAATCTGAAATTTGTATATTTTTGGCAATTATTTCATCTGCAAATTTACTAAATTCATGCATATCTAAATATTGTTGCTTTGCACTGAAAATAATAACTACTTTATTTGGGTAGGTATTTTTTATTATTTTTGCTAATGCTGCACCTTGATATTTATCATCTATTTCTTTTCCTATACCATTTATATCGCAAAAAATTATATCATATTTTTCATAATCATCTATTTTTGTATATTCATACTGCTTACTAACATCCAAAAATCCAATTTTTTTAAGCGGTTCAATATCATATCCTTCATCATCTACAAATAAAATTTTGATATTTTTTCTTTCTTTAAGAGAAACATTATCTATAGTTATCTTATTTTGTTCTAAATAATCAATAGTCAGCATTCTTCTTGTTCCTAAAACTCCTATCACTTTAACACTTCCTTTACTTCTAATTAAAATAAAAAACACCAGCACAAAAAATCTATTAAATAGACCTGTACTAGCGTCTTTCTTTAACTAAATTAAGTATAGCAAATTATTTATATTTACACAAGATATTTTAACAAATTTCTACATACTTATTATTATATTAGTATATAAATATAACTTATATATAATAGATACGTAGGTATATTGTTATTAGACCTTAGGCTAATAACAACACTAATAAGACTTACATAGTAAGGCTTATAGTGAACATAATAAAATATATATAATTATTTATTATTAACTATCTCATCTAATTTACTTCTTATAATACTTTCTTCTCTACTACCATTAGTAGTTAATCTAATTAATGGTATATTATATTTAGATAGTATATTATTCTTTAATATATCTCTTTCTTTTTGTTTATTATCTTCTTTGTGGTATTTATATCCATCTACTTCTATTGCTAGTAATGGTATTTTACTTATTTTATTATATATTAAAAAATCTATATGAGTATTATGATGAGAAGCATATTTTCTTTCTTCTTCTTTTAATAATGTTTTATCTTTTATTAATATATTTACGGGATATCTAAAGGTAAATGTTAAATCTTTATAATCTTCTAATACTTTATTTAGTAAATGATACATGATATTTTCTGAATCATAGTTTGATATCTTTTTATGTTTTTTAAAATAATATAATCTTTCTTTTTCATATTGTTTATATAATAAATCAAATACTGAATATATATTACTTTCTTCTACTTCCATATTTATATATTTGGTATAATCTATAAAATCTTTTATATTTTGATTCTTTATATTATTTCCTGTTACTATGAATATTAATTCTTTCTTTGCTCTAGATATAGCTACATTTAAGATATTAGAGTCCGCTACAAAGTCTGATATTTCATCATCTACTGTTGATATTATTATGGCATCTTTTTCTCTACCTTGAAACTTATGAACTGTACTTACTTCTATATCTTGAATATTTTGTTTTATTAAATCTACTTGATTATTATATGGGGCTATTATTCCTATATCATTAGTTTTTAGCTTTGGTAGTATTTCTTTTATTATATCTAATTGTCTTTGGCTTGTATTATCTCTTTTATGATTTCCTTTATTGGTTTTTATTACTTTTATAATATCTTGTTCATCTTTATCTTCAGTCATTATTACTAGTTCATTATTATAGAACTTTTTATTACAGAAGTTTATTATTTTAGGATGACATCTATAGTGTTCTTTTAACATTACTTTTGGTACTTCTTCTATGATATTTTTGATACTACTTAAGAAACTATTTAATGAATAACTATAACCATTATCTATATTGTATTCTTTGAATATTTTTTCTGTCTTTTCTTTTATTATATCTGGTACGACATTTGGTAGTTGTTTTTCGTCTCCTATTACAACGGCGTATTTAGCGGATGATAATGCTAATAGGCCTGTTACAACATCTATTTGGCTTGATTCATCCATTATTATATAATCAAACTTGAAATCTTCTTTGAAGGTATTTCTTGATGAGTAGGTTGTACTTAGAATAACTGGATAGTCTTTTATAAAATTAGTGCTATCTTTTTTTATTTCTTGATATGTATATTTTTTTCTTGGTTCTTTATATTTTTGTGATAGGTATTTTTTTAGATAAGTCATTGATGAGTTTATAAAGGCTGTTTCTATATATTTATTTTTTTCTACAAATGTCTGCTCTTTGGCTATTTGTTCTTCTAAGGATTTTATTTGTGTTTGGTATAGATTATTTTGAATGGTATTTATTATTATTTCAATATTGTTTTTATAGAATGAGAAGTCTCCTATTTGGTATATGAATATATATTTTAATTTATTTAATAATGTTAATTTATCGATGTTTAATAATTCATTCCATAATTTTTGTAAGTTATTTGTATTTATTCTTGTTAGTTCTATAAGATTAATATTCTGATTTTTTATGTATTCTTTAAAGTATTTGTATTCCAGTGTTATGTCATTTTTATTTTGAGTTAGTATAGCTATATTTTGTCTACTGGTATAGATTTGTTTTACTATGCTATTGTTATTTTTTATTATGTTGGTTATATCTTCAATATTTATATTTTCACACTCTTTAAATGATGGAATGTTATCTGTTTGGTTTTCTATAAAATTATTTTTATTGGCGCTTTTTCCTAAGAGTGCTTCAAAGAAGTCTAGATTGTATTTTTTTAATTTTTCTTCGATGTTTTCGATAGCAGCATTATTATTTGACACTACTTGACAATTCATATTTCTTATTAGTATATTGGCTATGATATTTAGTATTGTTTGAGTCTTACCTGTTCCTGGTGGTCCTTCAATGACACTTACTTTATTATTAATAGCATTTTCTACAGCTTTATACTGACTAGAATTACAACCAAAGGGAAATATTAGAAAGTCTATGTCATTTCCTTTTATTATACTATTTGATAGTTTTAGATAGTTCGATAATGCTGTATCTAGATTATCTACTTCTACTTTCTTCATCTGCTCACTTAGTATCTTCTTTCCATCCTCGGTACTAAGTGATGTTATGTCGGCGACCTTTTGCATGTATTCTATTACATCTTTGTTATTGCTTATTATTTTTACTTGGGTATCTAGGTAGTCTTGATGTGTATTATTGTTTAAAATCATGTGGTAGTAATAGTTATTTCCATAGTTAAATTCATAGACTTCTTTTATATCTTTTACTTTGATGTTATTTATGAAGATGTTATATTTTGTTAGATCTATTTGTTCTGAAACTGTTAAATGCTTTACTCTATCTGTTTGATAATTGTAAAACTTACTACTATTTTTGTATTTTATTACATAGGTATAGTTAGTGTTGTTATATTTACAATATGATATTTTGGGTGTTACTATTTCGTTATCGATGATTATCATTTCTTTTCTTAGGTCCATACTTCTTTTACCTCCAAATAACTAAGTTCTGTTATATATAATATTATATAATATAATTTTTATTTTTTTAAGTTTTTACTAAATAAAAGAAGCATTATTTTTAGTATTGCTTCCTTTATTTAATACTAACTTATTTTTTATTAACTTCTATTTCTTTTAAAAAGTTCTCTTGTATTATCAGGCTCATAGTTTGGATCATTTCTTTTATCATAAGCTTCATCAATCCATTTTTCTAATGTTTCTGGTTTTCCAGTTGGGTAGCTGTATACTTTTGCATATCCACAGTCAACATTATCTTGAAGTCTATAAGGAACTTCTGAATCTGATTTTCCTGGTAAATATATTCCTAGTAATCCACTTCTTTTATTGTTAGGATCATTTCTCAATGTAGAAGCTATTTCCCAATCTACATATTTTCTTTTATAGGTTTCATCTCCTATTAAAACTAGTGTAACTGTTGAATCTGCTAAATAGTCCTCTCTTATTTTTCTCATGATATAGTCAGGATCTTCGCTATTTATAGTTGTGTCGTAATCGTCTCCAACTATTTTCTTTATAAATACTCCCTTTTCATCGCAAAAATATTCAATAAATTTGTTTACTTCTTCTTCATCTGCATGATATCTTGAAATAAATACTTTGTGTTTTTCCATAATTATCCTTCCTTTCTTATTTTATCTAATTCTTCTGTAAATATTATCATGTTATTATTTACTCTTTTTAAATCTTTTATTAACTCTTCATATTGTGGATATTTTTTCTGTATTTCTTGAGGATCTTCATCAATTGTATTTTTATTTTCTTTATACCATTTTCTGAATCTTGCTTGCCATTTAGTTAAATGTCCTCTTAATTCTTCATTTAATATTTTAAGAATTAGTGATGATAACTTTTCCACTTCTTTATTATTATTTATTGGCAGTTCCTTAAGAATTTCCCTAAACCTTTTAAACACTTCATACCAAGAATTATACACTTCAATAATTACATCATTTTCTTCATCAAATGGTAATGCTATCTTCCTTGTTGATAGTTCTATCCACACTTCATTTGCTAGTTTTTTGACATAACTATTGCACTCTAAATCCACTGATATTCCATTTATTGTTATTGTCTTTATACTTACCCTACCTTTTATAAGTTTTAATATTAACTTTATAATAAGGTATACCGCTAATGCAACAACTATTATAATTAATATAGCAATTACTACATTATCTAATGATACTGTAAATTTAAGTTTTCTTAACTTTTCTAAAATATCCACCAAATCACCTCCTTACTTCGCAGAATTGCTTTCTCTTTCTACTATTTTTATATCACAATTTTCAAAGTCAATATTAATATTTATGTTGCTTTGATTATTGTTTTCTAATTGTTTATTTATCATTGCTGTAATTATAGCAGTAATTATTGCTTTGAATATGTCGCTTTTGACAATTTTAACAATTGTGTTTTTTGTTTTTATTACAACTTTTTGCAAATCATATTTTCCTTTATTTGTTGCTAATTCAAACTCAATTATGTCACCCTCTGATAGCATACATGATTCTTTATTTTTAAATACACTACTAGCAAAAAATATATCTTCACCGCTTCCGCAGTCGATAAAGCCATATTCTCTTTCATTATTAACCCATTTTATTTTTCCTTTAACGGTCATACTTTTCACTCCTACTTCTAGTTAATACAAAAAAGACGCAGTACAAAATCTATTAAATAGACCTGTACAAGCGTCTTTCTTCCTTTAACTGCCTATATTGTATCAAACTTTTTATATTTAATCAATATATTTTGACAAATTTCTTATTCATCTTATTCATCATCATCATCCGAATAATAGTCATCATCTTCTAGTTCTTCCTCTTCAAAGTTAAATGTATCATACTTCTTTTCTTTTTCTAATTCTTTTTGCCAATCTTCTAAATCATTATTATCTTTTTTATTATCATCTTCTGTATCAGTAAATGCTTTTATTAAGTTCCATATTAAACACATAATCTCACCACCTGAAATTATTATATCATAGTTTTTTGTTATATATGACTATACGATTATTTTTCTACTCTTATTTATATAATTATTTCTTTATACTATAATAGTATTAGTATATATCTACTGCTTATATATAATAAGTATCTTGGATACATTTAATTAAGATAAGTTTACTTAGCTTAATTAAACACTAATAAGACTTACATAGTAAGGCTTATAGTGGACATAATAGAAATAATATATAGGTATATTAAAACTAAGACTTGATATCTTAGTTTATTATTTAGTTAATGTTAATGTTTTTACTTTGAATTCTTTAGTATCATAACCCTATGGATAAGATACGAATCTAGTATTATTTATTATTATATCTTCTTCTTTATGATCATGACCATATATCCATACTGGTGATTTATATTCTTTAACTTCTGTATAGTAACAAGAATTACTACCCCTACTATTATTTTTATTTCTAAATGGTGGTATATGAGTTATTATTAAATCTATATTATTTGGTAAGTTATTATACCAAGATATGCTATCGTTATGTAGTTTTTGTATTTTATCTTTCTTAGATAATTCTGATAAGATAAATCTTGAATCATTCTGCATAGGATAGTTATATAGTTTATCTACTAATGTTACTGGTTTATACCAAAGGGTATCTCCCGCTAATAAGAAGGTATTATAGGTATATAGTCCTTTAGTATTATTTGTTTTATCTAGTATGATTATATCGTTATTATCTTTAAATATTTCATTTAATCTATATACTTTATTCATACTATTATAGTTATATTCTTTAGCCATAGGATCAGTATAGATATATTTTATTACTGGTATATAGTATTCATGATTACCTAGGACGAATATTACTTTTTTATAGTATTTTGAACATGAATATAATAGTTCACTCACCCTATTTATATCTTCATCGATATCTCCCGCTACTACAAGGATATCTCCTTTTACTTGCATACTTATTTTATCTTGGACTAATTTATCTATTTTAGTTATGCTTTCTTTTTTACTTATGTAGTGAGTTAAGTGTAAATCAGATACGTAGTCAATGTTTAATTCCATGGTATTTTTCCTTTCTAGATGCTTATATTATATAGAAAGATGCAAATTATGTCAAATAAAAAACCATTGACACTTTTGCCTGTCAACAGTTTCTGCGGATAAGTTATTTATTATTACATTTACTTATAAACTATTCTTCATGTTCTTTTATTTCTTTAATAATAGTTTCTTCAAGAGTTAAATATTTAAATTTTAATTTTGGTATGTTATTCATATTTTCTCCTATTTAATTATATCATATTTTGTTTATTTTCTCACGATAATCATCATAATTACCAATATATTTAGTGATGTTCTTATTTTTTATTTCGATTATACTAGTAGCTATTTTATTTATGAAATATCTATCATGAGATACAAATAATATAGTACCAGTAAACTCCTTTAGTGACTCTTCGAGCATTTCTCTTGTATCAATATCAATGTGATTAGTGGGTTCATCTAGGATTAAGAAGTTATAAGAATCTTGAATTAGGCAGAATATTTTTAATCTTACTTTTTCTCCTCCAGATAAATATTTTATTTTTTTATGAATGTTTTCTCCTGCAAAGAGATATTTGAATAAGGCACTTCTTAAATATTGTTCTGCCCCAATGAAATATTTTCTGGCTTCTTCTAGTACTGATAAATTAATATCTTCAAACTCGATCTCTTGAGGAATATAACCTATCTTGATATTACTTCCTAGTTTTATACTATTGTTTCCTTTTAATATTTCTTTGATTAGAGTTGATTTACCAACACCATTATCTCCGACTAGACATAGTCTATCTTGATATTTAATACTTAAGTTAAGGTTATTAAATATTTCTTTAGTACCATAAGATAGATATAGATTATTTATTGTTAAGACATCTTTGCCTGATCTACTATCCATATCAAAAGTTATATTTAGTTTTTTCTTTTCTTCTGGTTTATCCAACTTTTCTAGTTTTTCTAATCTTTTTTCGATATTGGCAGCTCTTCTAAAAAATATTTCTCCACCACTTGGTCCACAAAGCCTACCATATTCTTTTAATCTTTTGATACTATTTTTCATAGCGGTTATTTGTTTTTGTTGGTCTTTATAGTTTTTTAATTCTAGTAATAATCTATTTTCACTTTCTTTAATATAGTAACTATAATTACCATGATATACTTCTATTCCTCTTTTGGTTAATAAATATACTTTGTTTATGACATTATCCATGAAATAGCGGTCATGTGATACTAGTATTATTGTACCTTTATAGTTCTTTAATGTTTTTTCTAACCAAATTATTTTATTTATATCTAAATGGTTAGTGGGTTCATCTAATAATAAGACATCTGGTTCTTGTAATAATAATCTTATTAGAGATATGATGGTTTTTTCTCCTCCAGATAGGGTATTGAAATTTCTATTTAATATTTCTTCAGTTATATTAAATACTGGTAGTATTTTTTGAATCTTTGTTTCGTATTCATATCCTCCTAGTGAGATAAACTTCTCTTGCAGATTCATATACTTTGTTATTACTTTATAATCTTCAGTTAAAAATTTATTTTCATATCTTTCTAATTTTTCTTTTAGTTCTATTATTTCTTTGAAGGCACTATATATATAGTCTTTTACTATTATATCTTTTTCTTCAGGTATTTGACTTAAATAGCCTATACTTATATTATTTCTTATTGAAAGGGAACCGGAGTCTATACTTTCTTGGCCTGCTATTATTTTTAGTATAGTACTCTTTCCACTTCCATTTGTTCCAATTAAGCCTACTTTTTCTCCTTTTTGTACTGTTATATCTATATTATTTAATACTAAGTCAAAGCCAAATGACTTACATACTTTACTTATATTTATATCTATCATAATATTCCTCCCATCAAAAAAAGTTATATGAATATATTGCATCCATATAACTTCTATTTATATATATAGATGCAGGCACGACAAAAACTCACACCCACATCTCATTTTTTTTACTTTTATTTTTGATGAGATAAAGGTGTGATATTTATAGTAAACATGATTACATTACCTACATATTTATACATAAATATCCCTCCATATATAATATATGATAGTTTTTTTGTTTTGTCAATTGTTTTTTATCACTACAAGTCTAAAGTCTTGTTAGTGCTTCTATTAGTCTAAGGTCTAATAGAAGAGTATCTACATACCTATTATATATAAGCAATTAATATATATTTAAAGTAGTTTATTATTGGTATATTTTTTACTATTTTGTGTATAATAATAGTGCAATATACTTGACTTTTAATGATAGTTATAGTATTATTGTATTACCGGAGAGAAATCTTGTCAGGTCGATAGCTCAATGTTGATTTTATTAAATTAAGTGTATGTTAAGTACACCACTTGAGTTGGGAAGAGACTAGAAATAGTCTCTTTTCTTTTTATGGAAATAATAATTTATGATCTATGATATCTATATCATCTCTATCAGCAAGTGCTTTTCTTCTAGTAGTGCCTGCGATTAGGTCTGCTGCTTGAACTAGATAACTTTTTCCTGAGTCTTGATATGATAGTGATATATCTAATTTTCCAAATAATATGTTTTTATGTGTTATATCATAATTATAATTTATTATTCCATGTAATAATTCTTCAGTTAAGCCATCTTTTAGGTTATAGTAGCCATTACTCTTTGTAGATTGTTCATCTATATTTATTATTAATCTAACATTTTTATATGGATCTATTTTTTTATCTTTTATTAATTCTTCAATGGTACTTTTAATTAATCTTCTTATTGTATAATCTATATATCTTCCTTTTGAGGCTTTATTATTTATAATATGATCATATACTCTTGTATTATCTATTATTAAAGCAATAGTATAATATTTATTTATATAATTCATTATTCTTCTTTTATGACTATTTTTAATATTAGTATTTTTTATTTCTTTACATTTTTTAGTACATTTTCCTTTTTCCTCATTACAATAAGAACATTTTATTTCATTTATTATTTTACGATACTGAGTTATAAATTTATCTTTTTCTTGTTTTGATAAAAAGACTATTCCTGCATATACTGATAATTCTTCTTTTTTTGATAATTTACCTGAATCATCTAAGTTTATATATATTTCTTGGTATTCTTCTTTTTTACTCATATAATTGCTCCCTTCAATTGTTTTAATGTTTATTATAGCACTTGCTTTTACTCTTGTCATTATTTTTTAGTAATTTTATTTATCAACAATATATGTGGATATAAGAAAAACTATAGACATAAATCTATAGCTTATATAAATACTTTTATTTTAGAGACATTTGGCCCAGTAAATTTTTTTGAAAGACTTTGGGCTTTCAAAAACCTCGAACAATGTAATGTGAGAGGGATATATTACCTTCTACTTTTTCCTTTAGAAGATAATAGTTCTTCTCTTAAACATCTATAGTATTCAATGCAATTAACATATTTATTTTCTTTTTCATTAAATATCCATATAGCAGTTAAATCTTCTAACGAGATAGCTCCCATTTGACCATCTTTTACTTTGGTATAAGGTGCTTCTAGTACTGGTCTTTTATCGTAGTAAAATAATTTATCTCCACCTCTAGTCCAAAATAATTCATTATTATGACCACCTTTTACTTTATCTTTACTTCTTGCATATCCACTAGTTATAATATCTTCTACTTGATCCATACCGGTTACTCTATATACAAAATTATCATTTGTCTTCATAGCAATAGGACTATCTTTACCAAAAGCTAATTCTCGGACAAATACTCTATTTCTAGTAGTTTCTATTCTATCGTCTTCCATATTTACTCCTTTTCTATAGTAGTTCTACCACTTATTCTATTATCACTATCTTTAATCCAAAGATAATATTTTTTATATGTAAAGTAATTACTCTCTACTTTGTTATTTTCTATTTTATTCCAGCATAATGAATCTATACTGGGAACACTCTTAGTTGTTTTTAGACAGTATTCAGTTGAATCTCCTGCTGTTGTTATTATAAGTTTATTATTTTCTTTAGTAATACTTTCTATTTTAGCTATCATATTTTCATTAGGTTTAGCATAATACTGATTATTATCACTATCTGGCAAGATATTTTTTGCTACAATGAAACTAAATACTGATAAGACAAGAATACCACCAAGTACTATGAATGTACTATTATTATTTTTCATTTTTAACCTCCCTGTAATCTTTAAATAATTTTGTATATATTGGTTTTACTAACTCTCCTAATACAAACATTATAAAACATATTCCGATAGTTATCAAGATATAATTTATTTTTATATTTGGTACTATAAAGTATTTACTTATTGGGGTTACTAATACTATGATTTGAACTAATAGTATTAAGAATACTCCTAATGTTAGTTTTTTATTTGAAAAGATGTCTTTATTTAGTACTGACTTCTTAATATTACGACAAGAGAACGAGAATAGTAATTCATGAGTTACTAAGTAGATAAATAATAATGAACCTGCGGTATTTACATCTGCTTCTTTTGCAAAATAGATAAATATTATTAACATTACTATTGATTTTATGATTGCTCCGATTACTATTTTAGCTGTTAATAATGGTGTAAAGAAACTTTCATTGTATTTATTAGCAAGAGTATTTTCCATTTGGTCTTCTGTTTTCTTTTCGAAAGCTAACATAATAGCAGGTATACTATCGGTTACTAGGTTTATCCATAGTAGTTGTAATGTTGTAAACATTTCCATATTTAGTACCATAGATATGAATACTAGAAGTACTTCTACTATATTACCCGCAAGTAAGTATAGTATTATTTTCTTGATATTAGAAGTTATTCTTCTTCCTTCTTCAACTCCATCGACGATGGTAGAAAAACTATCATCTACAAGAATACAATCTGCTACTTTTTTTACTACTTCAGTTCCGGTTATGCCCATGCCTATTCCAATATCAGCTTTTTGAATAGCGGGTGCATCATTTACGCCATCTCCAGTCATGGCTACGACATAACCATTACTTTGAAGTGCATCTACTATCCTTAATTTGGTACTTGGTGATATTCTAGCATAAACATTATATTTTTTTACTGCTTCTTTTAATTCATCGTCTGTTAACTTATCTATTTCTTTTCCTGTTGTGGCTCCTTCATCGGTATCGATAATACCAACACTTTTAGCTATTGCACGAGCAGTATTTATACTATCTCCAGTTATCATAACTATTTTTATTCCAGAATTTTTACAAGTATTAATAGCATTTGGTACTGATATTCTTGGTGGATCCATCATTCCTATTAATCCTATAAATATCATATTATGTTCTGGATCACTTGTGTTTTCTGTTTTATAGGCTAGTGCTAAGATACGAAGGGATTTTTCTGATTCTTCTTCTTCTATTTTAAATATTTTTTCTTTATATTCAGTAGTTATATTATATAATTTATTATCTTCTAGATAATAGGAACAGTTTTGTAATACTGAGTCTAAACTTCCTTTAGTAAATGAATATTCTTTACCTTCAATGGTATTGATAGTACTCATCATTTTTCTATCTGAGTCAAATGGATACTCTTTTACTCTTGGAATATTTATTAATATATTTTTTTCTTCAAGGTATTTATAGATGGCTACTTCGGTTTCATCTCCTAGATATTTGTCGTTATTCTTTGTTACATTTTGACAACTTGATAAACAATAATTATATAGATTTATGTTTTCTATATTATCTTTTTCGGTATATAATTTATTGTTTACATAGATACTTTTTACTTGCATTTTGTTCTCAGTAATAGTTCCTGTTTTATCAGAACAGATTATATCAGTTGAACCTAGTGTTTCAACAGAGGCCATCTTTCTTATGATTACATTTCTTTTAGCCATTTCGGACATTCCTAGAGATAATATTATGGTTATTACTGATGACATTCCTTCAGGGATAGCGGCGACCGCTAATGAGATGGATAACATTAGGATATCAAAGAAATCATTCTTTTTAAGTAGACCTACGACCATCATAACTATTATTATTGCTATTATTATATAGGTTAATACTTTACTTATTTGGTTTACTTTCTTTTGAAGGGGAGTTAGTTCATTCTTATTATTCATAAGGCTTGCTCCTATTTTGCCTAGTTCTGTATTCATAGCGGTACTACATACTACTACAAAGGCATGTCCATTTGTTACATTACAACCAGCATAAACCATATTTTTTCTTTCGTATAATTCTTTTTCTTCGGTTATATCTATATTATCTTTCTTGATACTTTTTGATTCCCCGGTTAGGGTTGATTCATTTACTTCTAAGGCCTCTGATGATATTATCCTAGCATCAGCGGATACATAGTCACCAGCTTCTAGTTCTATTATATCTCCTGGTACTATTTTTCTTACATCTATTGTTTCTTTCTTACCATCTCTTATAACATTATTATTAGTTATAAACATTTTATTTAGTTCTTCGATTGCCTTGTCGGCTTTCTTCTCTTCGATAAAACTTAGGGTTGCATTTATTATGACGATTATTAGAATTATTACTGAGTCAGCATATGATTCTTTTTGGATATAAGATATTACTGCAGAAAATACTGAAGCAAATATTAATAGTATTATCATTAGATCATTAAACTGATTTAAAAAGATTATGAAATTTGATTTTTTCTTTCGTTCTGCTAATTTATTTTCGCCATACTCCTCTAATCTCTTACTTGCTTCTTCTTCAGTTAATCCACTTATATTGGTATTTAATTCTTTATATAGTTCTTCTACTTTTTTATTATAATAATTATTTTCTTTCATCTTTTTACTCCTTTATATTAGATATGATAGAACAAACATTACTATCATTATTATTAAGATTATTATTAAGAGTACTTTGGTTATTTTTATTAAGATATTTTGATATGGTTTTAGTACTCTTATGCCACAATTACGGCAATACTTATCACTATCTCTTACGACTTTTTTACAATTTATGCATTCTTTCATTGTTGTAACCTCTCTTTTATAATATTTATTATTTCTAATGAACTAGTACTTGACGAATCTCTATGTAAATAATAGTCATGAATGGCTTCGGCGATTACTTCGTCATAATTTACGTTTTCTTTTACTTTTTGACTAGCATAACCAGAGATACTTTTGGTAAATTCTTCAAGTGAAATATTGGTATTATACTTTTTGTTATAACTCTCTATGGATTCTTCGACTAGTTCTTTTGAGTATGTTCCTTTTTTTAAGATATTTAGAATATTTTGATAGCTATTTATATTATCTTTTGTTACTAGTGTTATGTTATCAATATTATTTTGCTTTAACAATGTTACAAATGTTATGTAATGACCTAGTTCATGAGCTATTAATGATTCATAACTAGCATTATTTGGATACCAGTTTTCTTTTAATCCTTTACTTAGAATATCTTTATTTAAGAAATAATAACTATTTAATAATATTTCTGTTTTATTTACTTTGTTATATTCTTTTATATCTAAGTTATTATTTACAAAAGTATTAGTAGGATTGAAATAGGCTATATAGTCTTCGTTACTTGGAGCATTGGTTACTGTTATGTTTGTTAGATATCCTTTTATATTAGGAAATAACTGATAGGTTGCACTTATTACTTCTTTTATTTTGTTTGATACATCTTCATCAACATCACATAAACTTACACTGGGAATGTTATAGTTTTCACTTATTTCTTTTTCGATTAGAGATACATTTATATTTCTTTTACATTTCCAAGATTGTTTTGTGATATCTTGTTTTATTAGATTTATGGCTTCTTCTTTAGTATCAACAACAATATTAGTATATTTATTATTGGTATTCATAATGGATACTTTATAACCATATTTTAAGCTAGATATTTCTTTTTGTAATTCTATGTATGGTCTAAACATATCTTTGCCACTTATTAAAGTCATAGTAATAAAACTTATTATGATAATAGAAGTTAAGGTAAATAATGAACCAATATTATTTTCTTTATATCTTAGTTTATTATCTTTTAGAGATAAATAACCATGAGGAGTTAGTTCTCCGCAGGTGGGACAGAAGTTATCATCCACTTCTAGTTCTTCATTACACTTTATACATTTCATAGTTTCTCCTTTGCTACTTTATTTAATTATATCATATTTTGTCGTATTTGTTTGTAAAAAATTAATAATTTTATTTTTAATGGGAAAATTGTATTAGGTGTTAGATATGAATTTTCAAAAACTAATAGAATTAAGAGAAGACTTTAATCTTAAACAAAAGGATATTGCTAAGCTATTAAACATTACTCAGCAGACTTATTCACTATGGGAAAATGGCAGTAAAATTATTCCTTTAAAGCATTTGAATTCTTTATGTAACTATTATAATGTTAGTATGGATTATATGCTGGGGCTTTCTAATAAGAATAGTTTTAATAATGGTAAATATAATATTGATAAAAAGATTATTGGTAGGAGATTAAAAGAATTTAGAAAAGAAAAAAATATTACCCAAGAAGAACTAGCTAGTACTCTTAATACTACTCATTCAACGATTAGTGCTTATGAAAGTGGTAAGACTACTATTCTTACGGCTTTTGCCTATGAGATATGTAAAAGATATAATATTTCTATGGATTATTTATGTGGTAGAACGCTTATTTGATACTTTTATATATTATATATACTTTTATTTCAGAGACATTTGGCTCTGAAGTTTTTTTGAAAGACCTTAGGCTTTCAAAACCTCGAACAATGTAGTGTGAGAGGCATATAATTTTTTATTATATTTTTATTATTTTGGTTCATAATATTTTTGAGGAGGATATTTATGAAAGAAAATTATGAATTAATGGAACATATTTATAAAGATGCTGAAATGGCTGTTTATACTTTGACTACTCTTACTAATGATTTAAAAGATAAAGATAATAAAATAAAGAAGACTCTTGAAGATATTCTTAAAGAATATGAGTCTTGGAAAAAGAAGAGTATGAAGTATTTAAAGAAAGGAAAAGCAGAAATTACTGATAGTGGAGTTATGGCCAAAATGATGGCTAAGATGGGTATTAAGAAAGAAGTTATTAATGATAATAGTGATTCTTCGATTGCTAAGATGATTATTAATGGTGTATCAACAGGGTCTGTGGATATGGAAAAGAAAATTAAGGCTTATGATAAAGATGTTGATAAGAGTGATTTGAAGATAGCGAAAGAATTTTTGAAATTTCAAGAAAAGACTATAGATGAACTTAAAGAATATCTATAGTTTTTTTAATATTTTTATATACAATTATTTATTTATGTGGTAAAATTATAATAGGTGAAGAAGAATATGTTGGGGAGAATTATTGCTATTAATGATAATATTGTTTCAGTACAATTATCTGTTAATATTTATGATTATGATAGTTTAATTAGTAAGAATGTTATATTTAAAGATACTACTGCGATTAGTATTGGAGAAGTTATTGCTATTGGTAATGGTATTATGCAGGTATCTTTAGTGGGAGAAATTAGAAATAATAAGTTTTTATTTGGAGATATTTCTAAGCCTTCTTTTAAGGCTACTTGTAATTTGATTGATAATAGTGTTCTTGATATTATTTTAAATAATGATGGGCCTAATAGTATTAAACTTGGTAAGTCTTTTATTTATCCTGATTATGATATTAAACTTGATGTTGGTAATTTCTTTTCTAATCATTTTGCTATACTAGGTAATTCTGGTAGTGGTAAATCTTACTCTGTTGCTAAGATTCTTCAGAGTGTCTTCTACCAATGTAAGAGTTTACCTTTCTATTCTAATATATTCTTATTTGATGCTTATGGAGAGTATCAAAGAGCTTTTTCTAGGATACATGAAGTTAATGATAATATTAATTATAAGGTATATACTACTGATTTAAATAGTACTGAATTTGATATTTTACAATATCCTTTTTGGTTACTTGGTATTGATGATTTAGCCTTACTTATGGGTGTTACTTCTAAAGAGCAATTACCAGTTATTGAGAAGGCTTTAAAATTAGTTAGTTATTTTGCTAGAAAAGAAGAAGAAGTTATTAATCAGAAGAATGATATTATTGCTAGATGTTTATTAGATATTTTATTTTCTGGTAAGAGTGCTAGTATGATTAGAAATAAGATTGTTTCTATTCTTACTAAATTTAATACTAGTAATCTTAACTTAGAAGTTAAACTTGTTAAGGGTGGATGGACTAGAACTATTAGACAATGTTTATTTGTAGAGAATACTGGTGAGTTTTCGGATGTTGAGGTTGTTATTGAATACTTAGAAAGTTTATGTTTGGATAATTTTGAACTTTCTCTTCCTAATGGGGAATATATGTATACTATGAAAGACTTTAGTACGGCTTTGGAGTTTGCTCTTATATCTGAGGGTACTCTAAATAGTGATAAGGCTTTTGAACTTACTAATATTCTTAAAGTTAGATTTAACAATTTAATGAATAGTAATTATGCTAGATACTTTGAATATGATGGTTATATTAATAGAGAGAGTTTTATTAATTTACTTCTTACTACTAATGATGGTAAGAAAGCACAGATTGTTAATTTTAATATTAATTATGTTGATGATAGATTTGCTAAGAATTTGGTTAAAATATTTTCTAAGCTTTTATTTGATTATATTGTATCTCTTAATCAGAGGGCTTCAATGCCATTTCATATTGTTCTTGAAGAGGCTCATAGATATGTTCAGAATGATGAAGATGCCACTATACTTGGATATAATATTTTTGAAAGAATTACTAAGGAAGGTAGAAAATATGGATTACTTCTTGGTATTGTTTCTCAAAGACCTAGTGAGTTATCTGAAACTACAATATCTCAGTGTAGTAATTTCTTAGTATTTAAGATGTTTCATCCTAGAGATCTTCAGTTTATTAAAGATATTATTTCTAGTGCAGATATTACTTTGACTAATAAGATTAAGACTTTACATCCTGGTACTTGTATTATGTTTGGTACGGCTTTTAAGATGCCTACGATTGCTATTCTTGATAAACCTAATCCTGAACCTCTTAGTCAGAGTTGTGATATTAATAAGACTTGGTATATTCATAATTAGTTATAATAAAAAGATAATTCTTAATATTTAGAATTATCTTTATTTTTTATGTCACTTCAGCCTATAGTCTTACGTGGTAAATTAGAGCCTGTAGTCTCTAATTTAGTTATTTGGCTTTTCTTTTTACTTTTATTTTTGATAGTTCTTCAGCAATATCACTATATAGTTCTTTTTGACTTTGATAGTAGGCTTCAATTATATCTTTATTACTTGAATATATTCTCGTAGTCATGTCTATGTATTCTCTATCTTCACTTGGTGCTGTTACTGCGTCAGTTAATGTTGCAAGTACTTTTTTATTTTTCTTTTGTTTTGGTAGTATGTGAATATCTCCTGCTGCTGATGTATCTATTAAGATATTTTCTTTTATACTACTTGGTTTATATATTCTAGATTGAGTTGGATCTAAATAATATGTATCTCCTTGGTAGACTGCTGTTGTTATTTTATGATTACCTATTATAGTTAGTTTTTTATCTTTTTTAGGTATAGTGTACTCATAATATTTATTTAGTTCTTCTTCATATTGATATACTAAATCTAAAAAAGGAATGTTTGTTCTTTGGTGTTCATTATGAATTTCTTCTAGCAGACTTATCATATTTTCTACATTATCTTGCATTACATCAAAATCACTTTGATATACAGTTAAAGTATTTCCTTCTATTCCATAAGCATTATATATTTCTTTTAACATAGTAGCTATATGACGACATACTGCTTCACCATTCATTATATTTGATGAGTATATATCTTTAATATCTCTAACTGTTGTTTCTCCAAAATGAAATTCTTTATTTTTAGATAAATAACCATCATATAACATCTTATTATAAAATGTATATATCTCTATAGGATTTTGAAATTCAAATATTCTATTTAATTTTACATATTCAGAAAGAAATTCTTGATAAAGAGTTTTTATTTTTTGAACTTCTTTAGTATGTGATTCTGAATTTTTTGAAAATATTGCATAACTAACATTTATAATATTTGCTCCTAGTAACAAAAGACTTGCTAACAAACTATCATTTTCATTAGGTAAAAGAGATGTTCCTATTCCACATGACATGATTGCTATAGTATTAGCTTTAGATATTATTTCATTAGTATTATAACTTATGTTTCCATATATTTTATCTTTTAAATTATCTCTCATATTATCTTTTTTCCTTTCTCTTTACTTTTATATTTGACAATAGATTTGATATATAATTATATAGTTCTTGATGTTCTTTATAAAATCTTTCTAATATATCTTTATTTTGTTTATAAATATTAATGGTGCTTTTGACATATTTTAAATCTTCACTAAATGGTGTTGATGGATTTGCTTTCATTGCTTTAGAAGAATTTGCTCTTGGTATTATTTTAGTATCTATTCGACCATCTTCAGATATTAAAATTTTTTGATTATTCATACTTGGCTTATACATTCTTGTTTGAGTTGGATCTAAATAATAATCTTTACCTTGATAAGTGGCTTTAGTTATACGATGATTTGTTAATTTGCCTATGTCTTCTGGTGATATATAATAACTAAAAGCTTCCTGTATTTTATCTTCGAGTAAGTAGGTTAAATCTTCTACTGGGATACCTTTTATATCACTTACTTTTTGTAATTCTTTTTGATAATATGATAACATGCTTTTATCTGTTGTAGTATCTTTTTGAAATACACTAATATCATAACTTGTTATGCCATAATCTAAATAAATATCTTTTAACATTTGTGCTATATGACGACATACTGCTTCTCCATTTATTATATTTGTTCCTTGTATAGTCGTTATGTCTTTAACTTTATCTTTTCCAAAGTGAAATTCTTTATCTTTAGATAAATATCCAGCATATAACATTTTATTATATAATGTATATATTTCTACAGGATTTTGAAAGTCAAATATTTTATTTAGTTTATTATAGTCTTTTATTAAATTATTATATAATTTTCTTATTTCTATTATATCTTTTGTATGTAATGATAATCTTTCTTCTTCACTATATATATAATATATCATATTTAATATGCTTAACATCATTAACGATGCGGCATTATTTAAATTTGCTCCTAGTGAGAAGAAGCCTGTACCAAAGGTTGTTAATATTAGTCCTAGATTTATATCACTTATTAATTCACTAGTATTATAGTTTATATTACTATATATTTTCTTTATTATTTTATCCATAACAATTCCCCTTCATATGTGCTGGGTATTATACCATATATTATAAAAAAAAGCAAATTTTTGTTTGCTTATGATAAAACTTAATTTAAAGACTTTGGCTTTAAATTACTATAGAAAGACCTTAGGCTTTCTATAGCAGTGAACAACGAAGTGTGAACTCTAAAAAAATAGTCTAGTATAATTTACTAAACTATTTACTTTTTTAATATTTCTTTTAAGAATTCCCCAGTATAAGAATTTGGATTATCGGCGACTTGTTCTGGAGTACCTACTGCTACTACTGTACCTCCACCAGAGCCTCCTTCAGGACCTAAATCAATTATATAGTCTGCTACTTTGATAACATCTAGATTATGTTCTATTATTATTACAGTATCACCATTATCGACAATTCTCTCTAGGATAGCAAGTAATTTTTTGATATCGGCTTGATGTAAACCAGTAGTAGGTTCATCTAGAATAAAGACAGTCTTACCAGTAGGTTTCTTTTGAAGTTCTTTGGCTAATTTGACACGAGCAGCTTCTCCTCCGGATAACGTTGGAGCGCTTTGACCTAGGCGAACATAACTTAAACCTACATCATCTAGTACTTTTAATTTATTTAATACTTTAGGATGATTTTCAAAGAAAGATATGGCTTCTTCAACACGCATATTTAATACATCATATATATTTTTTTCTTTATATTTTATTTCTAATGTTTCACTATTATATCTTGTTCCATTACATACTTCACATGGTACATAAACATCTGGTAAGAAGTGCATTTCTATTTTTTTAACACCATCACCCCAGCAAGCTTCACACCTTCCACCTTTAACATTGAAACTAAATCTTCCTTTGTCATAACCTCTTATTTTAGCTTCTTTGGTTTCAGCGAAGATATCTCTTATATCATCAAATACGCCAGTGTAAGTAGCGGGATTACTACGAGGTGTTCTTCCTATTGGTGCTTGAGATATTTGAACTACTTTATCAACATTCTCTAACCCTTTTATTTCTTTATATTTACCTGGTTTATCTTTAGAACCATATATTTTTTGAGCTAAGGCTTTATATAGTATTTCATTTATTAAACTTGATTTTCCTGAACCTGATACTCCTGTTACGAGAGTCATTGTGCCTAGTGGTATTTTTACATTGATATTCTTTAAGTTATTTTCTTTGGCACCTTTTATTTCTAGATATTTTTTATTACCTTTTCTTCTTACTGAAGGTACTTCAATTCTCTCTGTTCCTTTTAGGTATCTTCCAGTAATACTATTTTCATTATTCATTACTTCTTCAGGAGTACCTGCCGCTACTACATTTCCACCTTCTAGTCCAGCACCTGGTCCTATATCAATTAGGTAGTCTGCTGCTAGCATTGTATCAGTATCATGTTCTACTACAATAAGGGAATTCCCTAAGTCACGCATTTCTAATAGAGAGTTTATTAGTCTTTGGTTATCTCTTTGATGTAAACCTATACTTGGTTCATCTAAGACATATAAGACTCCTGTTAATCTTGAACCTATTTGAGTAGCTAATCTTATTCTTTGACTTTCACCACCGGATAAGGTGCCAGCTTCTCTTGATAGTGTTAGATATGATAAGCCAACATTTATTAAGAAGTTTAATCTTGAATCTATTTCTTTTACTACTATTTCAGATATTTCTTTTTGTTCTTTTGTTAATTTTAGATTAGTTATAAATGTTCTTAGATCTCCTATTGACAGACATGTTACTTCATAGATATTTTTGTTATTTATTAGAACATTTAATACTGATGGTTTTAGTCTTGAGCCATGACAAGTAGGACACTCTAGTTCTGTCATATAGCCTTCAATCCAATCTCTTATCCAAGTACTTTTGGTTTCGATATATCTTCTTTCAAGATTGGTTATTATTCCTTCATAGTAACTTGTTGTCTTCCTAGTATTTCCATTTTTGGCTTTATAATTAAAAGTTAGAGGTTCGGTTGAACCATATAATATTAAATTTAATTCTTCTTTGGTTAGGTCTTTAACAGGTTTACTCAAATCAATATGATAGTAGTCCGCTAGTGTTGTTAGTTCAGTATACATAATACTTGATTCTTCATCTAGATTTATTGGTTTGATAGCACCATCTAGAATAGAGATATCTTTATTTGGTATTACTAAGTCAACATCTATTTTATATTTTACTCCTAATCCTTTACAATCAGGACATGAACCATATGGAGCATTGAAAGAGAAGATTCTTGGTTCTAGTTCTTCAAGAGAATAATCACAATATGGACAAGCATAGTCTTCACTCATGGTTATTTCTTCTTTACCTACAACATCGATTACTACTTTACCATGACTTAATTTACTAGCAGTCTCTAGTGATGAATATAGTCTACTTCTTATTCCATCTTTGATTACTAGTCTATCAATTATTACTGATACATTATGTTTTTTATTTTTTTCTAATTCTAAATCGATTGTTAGTTCTTTTATTTCACCATCTACTTTTATTCTTATATATCCTTCTTTTCTTAGCTTTTCAAATAAATCTTTTTGAGTTCCTTTTTCACCTTTAACTACTGGTGACATAACCATTATCTTGGTATTTTCTTCTAGTTCTAAGATTTTATTGGTCATTTCTTCGATTGACTGAGATGAAATAGGGATATGATGATTAGGACAATGGGGAACTCCTACTCTAGCAAATAATAGTCTTAGGTAATCATATATTTCGGTTACGGTTCCAACAGTACTTCTGGGATTTTTGTTAGTGGTTTTTTGGTCAATAGAAATGCTTGGAGATAGACCTTCGATGACATCAACATCAGGCTTACCAGATGAACCTAAGAATTGTCTAGCATAAGCAGATAAACTTTCAACATATCTTCTTTGGCCTTCGGCATAAATTGTATCAAAGGCAAGGGATGATTTTCCTGAGCCTGATACACCAGTCATTACTACTAGTTTATTTTTGGGTATTTCTATATTTATATTTTTTAAATTATTTTCTCTAGCACCTTTTATTATTATTTTATCCATATTATCACTGCTTCCTTTTCCTTTGGTATTATACCACATTTTTTTAAATTTTTAAACAAGAAAAAAATGCTAATTGATAGCACTTTATATTTATTAAAAATTTAATTCGCCAGGGGATACGGTTCTAGCACCAGAGTCGGCCCATGGGTTGTTTATTTTTCTTTCTAGTACCTTATGTTCCTCTTGCTCTTCAGGAATAAAGTTTTCTAGGTCTGAACTTGTGTAGTTTGCTTCTTTTGGTTCTTCTTTTACCTTGCTAGAATCTTCTTTAACTGAATTATCAAGTTCTTTATCAAAAGTAACTGCAAGTTCATTTATAGGTTCTTCTGGTATATCCATGGTTAGAACTTCATCACGAGGATGAGTTAGTTTATCTTGGTTTACTAAGTTAGTATATTTTGAATCATAAATACTTGCTTCACCTGGAGTACTTGATAAAGTTTCTTCTTTAGGAGAATCCTCTAATACTTTGGTATCTTCAGGTAATGGTATACTCTCTTCTTGTGGAGGCAATGTTTCTTTTTTTGATTTTTCAGATAGTAATTTATTTACTGCATCTAAAAATTCTTCTTTACTTTGAGTAACCGCTAGTAAATCTATTATTCTTAATTTTTCTTCTGGGGTAAAATTATTATTCATACTTGTGCCTCCTTTACACTTATAGTATATATTAGAAAAGAAAAAAAGTAAATATTATAGTTAGTAATTATTTTTATTTGACACTATACTTGATACTTTTTTTCTTATCCTATTAATTATATTATATACAGTTCTTTGATTATTATCTATTATTTCAGATATTTCTTTTGGTTTATAGTTTTGTTCTTTTAATTTAAAAACTAATTCTTCTTGCCAAGTTAATTTACTTATGATTGTTTTCTTTAATTTATTATAGTTATATTCTTCAAATACTTGTAGTTCGGGGTCATACTTTTTATCATATGAAGATATATTTAGATAATCTGTACTATTAAGTGATGTTGCTTCACTTAGAACTCTACTCTTTTTGGTATTATTTTTTCTAAAGACATTTTTTAGAGCATTTTCTAGACATCTATTTAGATAGATATTATAGGGAATGGTATCTCGATAATTATCTATTGTTTCATATAATGCGATAGTTCCTTCACTTATATAGTCCTCTAGCTCATTATTAGTGTTATTTCTTTGCAAATATTTTCGAGCTTTATAATAAATTAGATTTTTATATTTTTGATAAATTAGATCTTTTACTTGATCATCATCTTTAGCTAAATATAATAGTTCATAATCATTATCCATATTATACTCCTCTTGATCTATTTATTTCTGCTAGAAAGATGCCACAAGCTACGGAAGCATTTAAACTATTTACTGTTCCACTCATAGGTATTTTGGCTAAGTAGTCACAATTTTCACTTACTAATCTACTTATTCCCTTGCCTTCATTTCCTATTATTAGAGCAGTTTTCATTTTATAATCAATATCGGTATAGACTGTTCCTTCCATATCAGTACCTACAACCCAATAACCATAGTCTTTTAATTTTTTGATGGTATTATTTAGGTTTGTTACTTTGATTATTTTTACTTTTTCAATGGTACCTACTGATGCTTTTACAACAGTTCCTGTTATATCTACTGAACGATCATTAGGTATTATTATGACATCTACACCAAAGGCTTCGCATGATCTTATGATGGCTCCAAAGTTATGAGGGTCTTCAATATGATCTAATAGGACCACTAGTGGATACTCTTTATCGATATTTGGTATGATATCTTCTAGTGAATAGGTTTTAACATCTTCTACTTCTAATATTATACCTTGATGTAAACCTTTACACATTTTATCTAAATCACGCATATCTAGAAGAATAGGATTTATATTTTTCTTTTTGATTAGAGTGATTATTTCATTATCTTTAAATTTATTACTTAGATATACTTTTTTTATTTTATCTTTTGTTTGTAATTTTTCTCTTGCTACATTCTTTCCATATATTTGCATTATTTCACCTCTATTTGTTCTAATATTTCTTTTAATCTATCTTTATTATTTAAGTATAAGTCTCCTAGTAAGGCTTCAAAACCAGTAGATAATTTATAGGTTATGATATCGGTATTTTTGGGGTGATTTTCTTTTTTGTTATTTCTTCCTCTTTTTACGATATCTAATTCTTCTTCAGTTAAGAAGTTATCTTTAGTTAATTTATCTAATATTTTTACTTGTCCTTTAGCGGATACATAAGGAACTGCTGATGCATTTAATTTATTGGCATTATTGATACCTTGTTTTAATAATTTTTCTCTTATATATAAGGATAATACAGCATCTCCTAGTAAGGCTAATACTTGAATATTTATTGTTTTAGTATTCATTTTATACACTTCTTTCTTTGAAAAAAATATTGTTTTTCTTCATATTTAAATGACACATATAGTTTATCATATATAGTTATCTTTGTCTATAATTTGGTAAAAGAAAAGTAGCATTTTTATCTGCTACTGATTATTTTGCATTATTTGTCCAAACATTGATGGTCCAGTTGTTTTTTGTCCTCCTACTGGGATGGGATTATTTACTTGATTAGACTCATTTACTGGATTACCAAAGAATGGATTACTATTTAAATTAGTATTAACTCCCGAATTCATGTTTGGAGTACTATTTATATCTATTTTGAAATTATCTGTTGTATCCATTAGATTGGTTGGTTCTGGCGTAGGTTGTTGATACAAATTACCACTGAAGTTTACTGGTTCATTACTTTGATTATTTACTACTTGATTATCTAATTTAGGAATTTGTTCTCCCATCGGTTGATAATTAGTTGGTTCTAGAACTGGTGTTGGTACTTCAAAGTTATTTGTTTGTAAATTTGGCATAGCCTCAGTTTGATTCATGTTAGGAATATTTAAATTATTTGGTACTTGTCCTTTTTGACTTGATACTTCTACTGGTTCTGGTGTTGACATTTGAGGTGTTACTTCTACAGCAGGACTACTTGGAGCATTAAATGCTGGTACTTCAAAACTTGGAGTACTTACAGGAATACTTTCTGTATTTACTAGTTCCTCTTTTGGCATATTGAATGCTCCTGAATTAAATGTTGGAACTTCAAAACTAGGCATGCTATTTGCTACACTTTCTTTAGGTGGATTAAATACAGACTCCTTAACAGGTAACTCTACTTTTTCTTCTTTATTATATTTGTTATTAAGATTTTTTAATGTCTCACGAGTAGGTTCTTGTAATAATTCATTCGTTATATCCTCTAACTCTTCTTTTGTAAAATATTTCATATTAGGCCCCTCCTTATTATAAATAAATTATAATATAAAAAAGATAAAAAGTAAATAGAAATATCACTTTTTATCTAGAATAATTTTTGAATTAGTCTGCTAATTTTTTGTTATGCTTTATTTCTTCCCAACCTAAATTTCTTTTAAATATTGATATCATAAGGCATAAGATATAGCTTAATAAAAATAATGGGTTATATAATGTTAATTTTGTTTTTGATACATTTAAATTTAATTTATTTTTTTCACTTTTAATTATTATATAGGTTATACCCGCTAATTCTAAGTAGATTAGTAATAAGACTACTACTAAAGTTTTTATAAATGCTGTAATATCATTTATTGTTAATGAACTTACTATTAATAAAAGAACTCCTATTAAAAGGTATATTAGTGGTTGTACTCCTATTACGGTACTTATTTTTGAACCATAGTTTTTATCTTTATAATCTAGACTTCTTCTAATTTCTTTGATATATATTTTACGAGCTTCAAAATAACCTTTTACCCATCTTGTTCTTTGCTTTATAGATACTTTAAAACTATCTGGTTGTTCATCATAAAAGATAGCTTTCTCATTATAGGTTGTAGTTAAGTTATTCAAAGTACTATATAGAGTTAATTCATAATCTTCAGTTAAGGTATTAAAAGGGAAACCTTGCCAATCTTCCACTAAAGAACCTTTGATATAATATCCTGTTCCTGATATGGTTAAATTATTGGTATATTTACTTTTTAATTGATTACCAATTGTATTTATCATAGAAAATGTTAAGGCAGAAGATGCTGCTACTAAGGTAGAACTATTTTTAGTATTACGATAACTTATGCCAATATCATAACCTTCTTCAATACTATTTATCATTTCTTTGATATAGTTTTTATCTAAGATATTATCGGCATCAAAGATAAAATAGGCATCATATTTTTTATTTTTTGATAATATTTCTTTAATAGCATCATCTAAGGCATAGCCTTTTCTTTTTTTAGTTAAATCTTTTCGATAGATGATATTCATATTATGCTTTTTGACTATTTCTACTGTAGGATCTTCTTTTGATTCTACAATTATATAGACATCTTTGGAATTTATTTTTTTAGTTTGTTTTTCAATACTAATTAGAAGTTGTTCTATTACTTGAGATTCGTTACGTGCAGGTATTAAAATACAATATTTATTAGTTACTGTATCTGACTTCTTGGGACTATTGTTATTTCTTGTCATTACAAAGAAACTATATACTAACAAGAATAGTGAATAAATTATTAATAAAAAACTTATTATTGTTGTCATCTTACCACCATATTCGTATAACTTTTCTTCATTCTTTCATCATTATATACTTTATCTAAAAACTCACCATATCCTGTCAGTGGTTTATAGCCTTCATGTCTTAGTCCCATTCTTATACATGCACTGAATGATATAAACATATCTATTGTTATTACTACTAATAGAATGTAATAAATTAGATTTCCTAAATTATATGGTATCTTTTCTATTTTGTTTGATACAAAGGGATATATTTTAACCATGAGTATATAACATAATAAACCCCAGAATAACATATATGGTAAAGTTGTTCTGCCATTTATATTTAATAGATATGTTGAATAATCCCATGATGTTGTTCCGGTAAAGGCCTCCTGCAAGAAGCTTATTAGATATTCGAAGGCTCCTCCTATTAAAGAACCTATTAAGAAATAATCTAATTTTTGCCTCGACTTTCTAGCAAGAATATATACCATGATACATGCTCCCCATCCATATATTGGAGATAATTCTAAATATAATAGCCCTCTTTTAGTGGAATAATCTAGTATTCCATAATTGATATAATTCTTAGTCATAAACAGTATATCTTCATAAAGACAACCTAAGAAACTAAAAATGACAAAGATTAAAAACATTTTCTTAAAAGATAAACCTTCAGCGAAGGGTGTTCTATCTTTTAAAAGATATTCTTTTATTTTCTTCATACTGCTAACTCCTTTTTATATTAAATTATTTCTTTCATATATATTGATATCATATTTAGTATATATATCAACTTTTCCTTTTTTAGTAAACTTTATGAAACATAAATCTTCAATTACGATATCTTTATCTTTTTCTAGATTGAATGTTATTTTTTTACATTCTTTTAATTTTGGATTATTATGAGTCATTTTTGTTATATTTAAGTTATTAGCTATATATATAGTAATATTATTATCTGTATAATAATCTAATCTAATATAGTCTTCAATTACTAGAGAACCTTTTCCTTTTAACTGATAACTTCTTGGTTTTATCTCTTTTTTAGGAGTTATTTTTTTTATTTCTTTTAAAGATAGACTATTTAGAATACTACCTTCATTTAATAAGCCCGGTGTATCTATTATTTTTAAATTATCTAAGTTTATTTCTATTTTATTTAGGGTTGTTGAAGGATATAGACTAGTTGTTACTTCTAGTTGTTTGTCGGTATAGTTTTTTATTAGTTTATTTATTAGAGTTGATTTACCTGAATTAGTCATTCCTACAAAGTATATTTCTTTATTACTTTTATTATATTTTTTTATTTTGTTTAATAAGCTATCTAGATTGTAATTTTTTATTGAACTTATTATTTCAATATCTAGATAGTTATTAGTTATATTAGATATATAATTTATTAATTTATAGTCCTGAACTGATTTTGGTAATAAATCTTTTTTGGTTAATACTAATATTACATTATTAAATTTATTTATATATTCTAAATTAATATTTAATAATGATGTTAAATAGACTACTAACGCATCTTTAGGGATACTATTTAAAATATCAGTATAGTCTTTATTATTTAATGTTACGGCTTTATATTCACCATAATTTTTTAATTTAAAGCATCTTAAACATAGTTCATTATCTATATTTTCGGTATATCCTTCTTTATTTATATCTTCTGTTTGAAGAATAATGCCACATCCTGTACACTTCTTAATCATAATATTCTCCTACTTTAAATATTCCTTTTTTATTCATTTTATTTATTTCTTTTCTTTCTATATAACGATGTATTTTAGTAAATGGCATATCAATATCAGACATTGGATTTACTAATACTGTTGTTATACCTACTCTATTACCACCATAGATATCTGTTACTAATTGATCTCCAATAATTGCTACTTCAGATAAGTCTAATTTGTATTCTTTTAATACTTTTATGAATTTTGCTTTTCTTGGCTTTCTAGCAGATGGGCAACAATCAATATTTAAATATTTTTTAAATGGTTCTAGTCTATTTCTTGGTGAATTAGAAAATATTATTACTGTAAAACCTGAATCTTTTAGTTTATCAAAATGATTTTTTAATTTTTTAGTTGGTTTTTTATCTACATATGGTACACAAGTATTATCTAAATCAAAAAGTAAACATTTTATACCATTTTCTTTTAATTTATCGTAATTGATGGTATAGATACTTTTTTGATAAACATCTGGATAAAAATAATTCATATATAATTCACCTCGCTATAAATATTATACTATATTTTTTTTATTATTGAAAGTTAATGGTTATTTTTCTTTACTTTAGTTAAATTTATGCTCATAACTAAAAGGGATAAAGTTAAAATTATAGTAACTATATTTAATACTACCGCACTTTGAGTTAAACCCGCTAGTAGGAGGAGAGTATAACCTGTAACTCTTCCAACATTTAATGTTACTTCTCTTATGGCATTAAATTCACATTGATTACTTTTATTTACTATTTTGCTATTAGATAAATTAAATATTTTAATTTTTCTAACTAAAGATAGTATTTCTGCAAATATTACGTAACTAAATTTATATATTATTACTGTAGTATTTGTTTTTAATATTAAAAATATTATTAAAGATATTACTGGTATTATACTTGATATTATTATTACTTTTTTATCATCTCTTTTATTATAAATTAAACCATATATTTTTACTACTAATATTGATAATAATGTTGCTATGGAGGTTATTATTCCTAGATTGATATTTGTTTTAAAGGAATTTAATATTAAAATTACCATTACTGTTTCTAAAGCACCATTACAAATATTCATACCAATAAAGAATTCTCCTGCTAAGCAATTTATTACTTGTTTATTCTTTTTGAGTTCTAGCCAAGCTTTTTTTAAATTGTACTCTTCTAAATCTCCATTATGATTATCAGTTATGAAAAAAGATAATATTATTTGGATAAGTGATATAAATAATACTATAACTGCTGTTAATATATAATTGGTTATAGTTATTATACTACCGAAAATTATTGGAAATAGAATACCTACTACTGATATGGTTATAAATAATTTTACCATGTAGTTTGTTCTTTCGGTATTTTTTACTTTATTTATAATGAATAAATTATATGGAAAATAATAACAACTTGCTGATATACCATATAGTATTGATATGATTGGTAAATAATTTATTATTTTTTCTTTTAATAATATTATTATTAAAATATAAATAAAGTTTAATATTATTCCTATTCTAAATATTTTAATTCTATTTCTTTTTTCTGCTAGGGCTGCTACTACTAAAGTGCTTAATGCCATTGTTGCATATGTAAATATATAGTATATAGCTATATTTAATATACTATTAGTAGATGTACTTATAAAGTAAGCTGTTAAGAATGGGCCAAGAAATATGGTCATTATTTTTTTGATTGCATCCATTATTATTATTATATTTTGTTCAGTTTTTATTTTTTTCTTCATTGTTATACCTCTTATTTAATATATATTTATATTGTATCATATATTTTGGTATAATTAAATGTTTATTTTTATATTATTTAATAGGTGGTATGATGTTATTTAATTTATTTAATCTTTTATTTGGTAACCTTACTTTTTTTAGTGGTGCTTACTCTAATAATGTTTTTCCTGATCCTTTATCTAAAGAAGAAGAGGAAAAATATATAGAAAGAATGATAAATGGAGATAAGGAGGCTAGAAGTAAACTTATTGAACATAATCTTAGACTAGTAGCACATATTGTTAAAAAATTTGAATCTACTTATAATGATGTTGATGATCTTATTGGAATAGGAACAGTTGGACTTATTAAGGGGATTGATAGTTTTTCTCCTAACAAGAATGTAAGACTTACTACTTATATTGCTAAATGTGCAGAAAATGAAATTCTTATGCATTTTAGAGCAGATAAAAAGAATTCTAAGAATGTTAGTATTTATGATGGTATTAGTTATGATAAGGAAGGAAATGAGGTTACAATACTTGATGTTTTAAAAACTGAAGATCCTGATTTTAATGAAGAAATATATAAAAATGATAATATTAAATTATTAAAAGAATATATGAATATTCTTACTCCTAGGGAGAGGGATGTTCTTACTAAAAGGTATGGTCTTGATAATAATGATGAAATAACACAGAAGGAAATTGCTAAAAATTTGGGTATATCGAGAAGTTATGTTTCGAGAATCGAAAAAAGAGCAATAACAAAAATTTTAAGAGAATTTATTAAAAATGATACTAAGAAATAGTAAAATCATAAATAATTGTTGACTAAAAGGCAATTTTATGGTAAAGTTAATTACGAACTGATGAGGAGGGAATACGATGAAGAAAGTAACAACTAAAAAAACTAGATCTGTAAATAATAGACCTAACTGTTTAAAAATAACTAAAGGTACTCAAAAAGTTAACTTTACTACTGTTACTGATAAAGATGGTAACAAAATTAAGACTAGTGTTAGAGAAGCTAGAACTATGAAGAAGAATAGTAAAAAAGATGCTTAATGAAATGGATTTATATCCATTTTTTTTATTTATCCACAGAAGTTGTTGATAAATAAAAAGAAGACTAGTTACTAGTCATTCTATTTAAAATACTCATCAAATATACTTTCATTATATTCTTCTATTGAATAGTAATAGAAGGCACCTGCTTGATTTTTATATTCTGTATTTCTTTCTTCATAGTTACTATTATTAAAAATATTTTTTATTTCTTCATCAGCAGAATCTAATACTATTGAACCTGCAAATACTTCAAAAGTATAATTTTGATTATTTATTTGATAAGATACAGTTAAGTGATCTCTATCTTGTCCACCTCTTCCTAAACTATATGTTTTTACTAATTTATTTGTACTTATTTTATCTAGTATTTGTTTAAGTTCTTCTTTAGATAAAGTTACTTCTTTATCCATATCTTGAGAGTCTCCTAACTGAGTATTTCTTTTTCTAGATAATTTTATTTCTGATATATTATAAGATAATAATTTATCAGTCCAGTTTACTTCAGTATTATTATTTTCTATTACATCATTTTTATTGTCTAATTTGTCATTTTTATTATTTACATTTACTTTACCAGTTAATACTAATGTAAGAATTATTAATAATAAAATTATAATTATTGTTAGCATTATGATTATAACATTTTTACTTTTATCTTCTTTCATTTGCTTTTGTTCATCTCCTTACTTTCTTTTATTTTATTATATCATATTGTAATTATAATTACCAGTGTTTATAAAAAAATATGGCTATTTTCTAGTCATACTTTTCTTTATCTTTTGGCATTTCTTTTAATAGTTTGTTATAGTATTCTTTACCTAGTCGATATTCTTCCTCAATTATTTCTTTACTTGGTTCCTTTTTATTTTCATTATTCATATTAAAAGCTCCTTTCTTTATTTATTATAAAGAGAGGAGCTATATTTATACTAGTGTTTTTACTTTTTCTATCATGTTATCACTAGTAGTTATGTATGAACCTACTACTGCTATGTCAGCAGTATTTACTAAGTTTATGGTTTTATCATTGATACCACCATCTACTTCTAGTAAAATATTTTTATCTTTTATTAAGTTCTTTATTTCTTTTATTCTATTTGGACTGTTTTCTAGGAATGGTTGGCCACCTTGACCTGGTTCGACAGTCATTATTAATATTAAATCGATATTATCTAAATATGGTATTAACTTATTTATGTCAGTATTTGGCTTAATAGATATTCCTCTTTTAAAACCATATTCTTTTATTTTGTTTAATATATTTTGAATATTCTCTTCTATTTCTAAATGAATTGTTATATATTCAATATTTTTTAAGTCTTTTATTTGTTCGATATATGATAGAGGTCTACTATGCATTAGGTGAATATCTAGTTTTTTTTCTGATACTTTAGATAGTTCTAATGTTTCTTCTGCTGGTAAAGATATTTGTTTAACAAAATTACCATCCATTACATCGATATGAAAATATGATATATCAGTGTTATTTAATATTTTTATTGTTTCTTTTTTATCTTTGGCATTTAGTATCGATACTGATATTTTCATTTTTGACCTCCTATAAATGATTTATAATTGTTATATCTAGATAATAATATTTTATTTTGTTCTACTAGGTTCTTTACTTCACAGTCATCTTCTTTGATATGCATACAATCTTTATACTTACAATTATGTAAGTTATCAAACATATCTTTCATATTATCACGGATATCTATTTTAGTCATTCCACGGAAATCTACTGATGAGAAACCAGGGGTGTCTGCGACTAAAGATGAATCGATATCATATAAAGTTGTACATCTTGTTGTATGTTTTCCACGACCTAGAGCCTTGGATATTTCATTTGTTTCTAGATTTAGATTTTTATCTAGTTTATTTAATAGAGATGATTTGCCTGCTCCTGATTGACCAGCAAAGACTACTATTTTACCTGCAATTAGTTTTTTTATTTCTTTGATATCATTATTTGTTACTACTATGTAACCAATACTTTGATAGTAGTTAAATATCTCTTTAATATTTTTTTCTTCCTCTTCATTTAGTAAGTCTGTCTTTGTTAAGCATATTATTGGTTCTATATTATTATAAGATATTATTGTTAGTAGTTTGTCTAACAAGTTACTATCAAAATTAGGCTCTTTTACTGATGTTACAATTAATGCTATATCAACATTAGCTATTTGAGGTCTTATTAGGGAGTTTTTTCTAGGTTTTATTTCTAGTAAGTAATTATTTATATCATCTATTATTACTTTATCTCCTACTAGAGGAGTTATTTTATCTAGTCTAAACTTTCCTCTTGGCTTACAGATATTTATCCCCTTATTTGTTCTTACTGTATAATTATTACTTTCGTTTTTGATTATTATACCTTCCATATTTTATTCCTATTCTGTTTTTTTATCTTTTTTATCATCTTTTGGCATTAATGAATCTGTTGGTTCTGTTTTATCTTCTGGTTTCTTTGATATAGTTATTTTTAAAGTATAACCATTATAAATTGGATCTCCAGGATCTCTACCTTGTGATAATACGATGTTTTCTTCTACATCTGTTGTTTCTTTATATGTTATATCTAACGTTAAATTATTTTCTTTAGCAAAATCTTGTACCTTTGATAAAGTCCATTTTTCTTTAACCATATCTGGATATACATCTACTTCTGGTATGTATAGTATTACTGAATCATTAGCATATAATTTTGTTTCTTTTTCTTTATCAAATTTTGGCTCTTGATCTATTATTTGCTCTTCTTTGTCTTTATAATCAGATGTATTTTCTACTTCTTTGGTTTTCATTTCTACTTTGATACCTTTTAATTCTAGTTTTGCTTTTATTTCATAATAATTTTTACCAGTATAGTCTTCTAGTAATAGGTATTCTTTACCAGAAGATTCTACTATTGTAATAGTACTTCCTTTGGTTTTTGTTGAACCAGCTTTTGGTTCTGTTCTTATTACCTTTCCTTCTTCAATATCAGCATTTTCTTCATCTTTTGTAGTATATTTTAAACCTTGTTTTTCTACTTTCTTTATGGCTGCTTCTAAGGTAAGACCTGTTACATCTGGTACTTTTACTTCTTTAACATCATGATTACTTATTAGTAGATATACTACTGCTAATACTATTAGAAAGGCTAATAATATACCTGCCAATATAATTGGTAGTTTATTTTTTTCGTCTTTTTCTTTTAGTATTGAATCATCTGTTTCAGTAGTTTCTTCTTTATCAAGAGGTTTATCTACGACGGGCTTCTTTGGCTCTTTTGGTATAGGAGCTATTACTTTGGTTTCCTCTAAATCATTTTCAGGATATTCATATACTAATCTTTTTTCGTTATCTCTTTCTAAAGCAGTTTGTAAATCATTATACATTTCTCTTACAGAGTCATATCTATTTTTTGGATTTTTAGCAGTTGCTTTTAGAATTATATTTTCTACTGATTGTGGTATTGTTGGGTTTTGCTTTCTAACACTAGGAATTTTTTCTTTCATGTGTTTTAAGGCTATTTCAACAGCAGTGTCTCCTTTGAATGGTACGGAACCGGTTAATAACTCATACATTAATATTCCTAATGAATATATATCACTTTTTACTGTTGATCCCTTACCGTTAGCCTGCTCCGGTGGTAGATAGTGGACTGAACCCATTACTGAGTTTGTTTGAGTTAATTGGGTTGAATTTAAAGCCATTGCTATTCCGAAGTCGGTTATTTTGATACGACCATTATCTTCAATCATTATATTTTGTGGTTTTATATCTCTATGAATTATATAGGCTTCATGAGCGTGAGCCAAACCATCTGTTAACTGACTCATTATATCTATTACTTCTGTTAGGGTTAAGGCTCCTCTTTTTTGAAGTAATTGTTTTAATGTCTTTCCTTCGATATATTCCATTACAATATAATAGTTTCCATCTTCTTCTCCAACATCATATACTTCAACGATATTTGGATGTGATAGGTTTGATACTGATAAAGCTTCTCTTTTAAAACGACGAATAAATTTTTCATCGTTTGAAAGATCACCTCTTAAAACTTTTATAGCTACTTTTCTTTCAAGAATGGTATCTTCTGCTAGATAGACATTGGCCATTCCTCCTTCACCGATGGTTTTTATTATTTCATAACGATCATTTATTTTTTGACCTTTAGTTAGCATTACTTATCACCACTTTCCTTCTTCAGATAAGCTATTGATATGTTATCTGTTCCACCTCTTATATTACTTTTTTTTATTAATTTTTCTACTTGTTCTTCGATTGACGATTTACTATTTAATACTTTTTCTATTTGTTCATCTGTTACCATATTGGTTAATCCATCACTACATAGGAATAAACCGTTTATGGTATTATCAATATCGAAGATATCTATTTCGATTGGATCATTAGCTCCTAGTGCTCTTGTAAGCAAGTTCTTTCTTGGATGAAACTTGGCTTGTTCAGGAGTTAGTTCTCCGGTTGAGACTAATAAATTTACTAGGGTATGATCTTTGGTTACTTTATGTAATTTTTCATTTTTTATTACATATCCTGATGAATCTCCTATATTTCCATAAAGGATATAGTCATCTGTTTTGATGGCTATTACTAGAGTTGTTCCCATTCCTTTACTTTCTGGATGAATAGAGGTATATTCAAATATTTTTTCATTTATTTCTTTTACTATTTTTCTTAACCAATCTATTCCTTCTTCTTTTTTTCCTATCGTTTCCATACTTTCGAAACTTTGAACAATATGTTCTATTGCTATATTTGAAGCTATTTCTCCAGCTTTATGTCCACCCATTCCATCTGCTACTGCGAGAATGAATTCATTATTTTTATTGCCAACTATTATTACACTATCTTCATTATGTGTTCTTACTTTTCCGGCATCTGTCATATAAAATGTTTGCATTATTTCACTTCCTCTTAATTATTGGCTCTTAGTTGGCCACATGCGGCATCAACTGAACCTCCAAATTCTTTTCTTATTGTTACATTTATCTTATTTTTCTTTAGTATATCATAAAACTTCATAATTTTCCACTCTTTTGTTCGTTTAAATTCAATATTTTCTGTTTCATTATATGGTATTAGGTTAACATAGCAATTTATTCCTTTTAATAATAATGCTAATTCTTTAGCATTTTCTTCGCTATCATTTACATTATCAAGCATTATATATTCAAAGGTTACTCTACGATTTGTCTTATTTATATATTCTTTTATTGTTTCCATTAATTCATTTAAAGGATATGCTTTATTGATAGGCATTATTCTGCTTCTAAGGGCGTTATTAGGAGCATGTAAGCTTATGGCTAGGTTTACTTGGCCTTCTTCATTCATAAACTTCTTTATACCAGGGATTACTCCACATGTTGATATGGTTATATGTCTTGAACCGATATCGATTCCTTTACCACAGTTTATTATTTTTACAAATCTTAAAACATTATCATAGTTATCAAATGGTTCTCCTATTCCCATTAATACTACATGAGTTATTCTTTTATTTATGTCTTCTTCTATTTGAAGTATTTGCTGTACTATTTCATAAGCTAATAGATTTCTTACTTTTTTTAATCTTCCGCTTTCACAAAAAGCACACGTCATATTACAACCTACTTGAGATGATACGCAGATACTTGTTCCGTAATCATGAAACATTAATACAGATTCTATCTTGTTTCCATCTTCTAATTCAAATAGATATTTATTGACATTCTTGCCTTGCTGTTTTATTAACATTTTTATTTTATAGAAAGAGAAATCTTGTTTTAGTTTTTCTCTTACTTCTTTACTTATATTGGTCATATCATCAAATGATTTTATTCTTCTTTTATATAGGGCTTCATATACTTGAACTGCTCTAAATTTTTTTTCATTTATTGATATGAAATAGTCTTCTAATTCTTTTATTGTTAAATCATATATATTTCTCATTTTTTCACTTCTAACTTTCCATTATTATTATACCAAAAAAAATATGTTATTAAAACATATTTTGATTATTTTTCTTTATGTTCATGATGAGAATGTCCTCTTTTTCCATATCTTTTGGTTATTGGATCTTTGAATAAGAAGTTTTTTATTGGTAATAATGTTAATACCATATAGGAACCAAATATTATAAATAATACTATTACTGATATGTATGTATAGAAGAAGTGTAATGATTCTATATTTATTATATAGTAAAATACTAGATTACTTATAATAATAGTTAAATAGAATATTGTGATATCTATTGGTAATATGGCTTTTTTGGTTATTAATTGATAGGCATAAAATAGTAATGGTATTAGTACTATTATTACTAATATACTTAAGGCTTTGGCTTCAAAGTAATTGGGATTAAGACCATATACTGCTCCATCATATAATGTCCATATAAAGGTTGGTGTTAAGGCTATTTTGATATGTTCCCAAGTACTTTCATTAACTGCGGCAAAAAGGGATACTACTTTATTATGTCCTGACCATTCATACATGAAATGTAAAAGTGTTCCTATTACCGATATAAAAATTATGGCTATTACTATATTCATATATCCTCCTATTTATAATATAATTATATATTATTTTTTTATTTATTACAACCAGTTATTTTAATGAAATCACAACAATTAAAAAATGAGTAATTCCTTATGATATATGGTTTTACTCATTTTTGCTGTCAAATAGTTATTTATTATTCTTTAATAATCTTAGAGTATTTAGAATACATAATACTGTTACTCCTACATCAGCAAAGACAGCCTCTAGCATTGTTGATACTCCTAGTAGAGTTAAGATTAGTACTAATAGTTTTATGCCTATAGCAAAGATTAGATTTTGATTTATTATCTTTCCTGTTTTCTTAGATATGTTTATAGCAGTTATTATTTTATCTAGGTTATCATTCATTATTACGATGTCTGATGCTTCGATAGCAGAGTCTGTTCCTAGATGACCCATAGAAATACCTAGATCTGCTAGTTTTAGAACTGGGGCATCATTGATACCATCTCCAACAAAGGCTACGATGGTTCCTTCTTTTTTGTTTGTGATTATTTTTTCTAAATAGTTATATTTATCATTTGGTAACATACTATAGTTTACATCTTCTATATTTAGTTCTTTTGATATTTCTTCGGCTTTTTCTTTGGTATCTCCAGTAAACATATGAACTGTTATATTCATATCTTTTAATTTTTTTATTGTTTCTTTAGCAGTACTTTTTATTTCATCTTTTATTTCAATATCTGCAACTAGACTATTATTTATTGTTAGATATATATTACTACTTTCTTCTTTGATAGCACAGTATTTAGGGTTTCCTATTTTTACTTTATCTTTTTTATAAGTAAATTCTATTCCTTTCCCTGATACTTCTTTGAAATCTTTGATATCATTATGTGATACTTCTTTATTATATTTTTTTAATACTGATTTGGCAATAGGATGATTTGAAAGTGATTCTCCTTTAGCAAAAATTTCCATTATTTTATCTTCAGTATATTCTTTGTTATGGATATTTATTTTTGATATATAGAACTCCCCTGTTGTGATAGTTCCTGTTTTATCAAAAGCTATTTCTTTGATATTTTTGATACTATCTAGATAATTACTTCCTTTTACTAGTATTCCTTCTCTAGATGATGCTCCAATACCTGAAAAATATGATAATGGTATTGATATGGCTATAGCACATGGACAAGATATTACTAGTATTGTTAATCCTTTATAGATACTTTCACTATATGTTAGATTTGTAAATAGTGGTAATAAGACTGCTGTTAGAATGGCGATTATAATTACTCCTAATGTATATTTAGATGAGTATTTGGAGACTACTTTTTCGGTTTTGGTCTTTCTTTCGGTAGCAGTTTCTACTAATTCTAATATTTTATTTACTGTTGAATCTTTATAAATTGATGTTACTTTTACTTCTAGTAAACCTCCTTTATTTATACTTCCTGATAGGATATTATCACCAACTTTTACTGATATTGGAAGTGATTCTCCGGTTAGAGCACTTGTATCTAACATGGAAGAACCTTTTACTATGGTTCCATCTAGTGGTACTCTTTCTCCTTCTTTGACTACGATTATATCTCCGACTTTTATTTCGGTTGTTGGTACTACTATTATTTTATTTTTTTCTTTTAGATTTGATGTTTCTTCTTTGATATCCATAAGTTCGGCTACTGAGTTACGACTTTTATTTACAGCCATGCTTTCTAATACTTTTCCTAAATCATATAAGAATAGGACCATTAATCCTTCATGGGAATCTCCTAGTGCAAAAGCACCGAGAGCAGATATTGTTACTAGGAAGTTTTCATTTATTACTTTCTTTCTTAATTGTTTAATAGCGGTTAATAGTGTTTTATATATTAAGATTATATAGGACACTACTATTAAGATAGTATTTAAATGACTTGGTAATTTTAGTACTATTCCAAGTAGTCCTATTAATCCTCCTAGTACTATTCTATAGATATCTATATTTTTATTTTCTTTTATTTTATCTTCACTTAAAATAGCATCTGGTTCTATTTCACTTACTATTTTTTTTATATAAGTAAAAGCATCTTTTAAGTCTGTCTCCACAGTTACTGTTGATGAATTAAAATTAACGATTGCTTTTTTGATATTTTTATCTTCATTTAATTTATTTTCAATGGTTTTAGCACAATTAGCACAGTCTAGATTTTTGATATTATATTTATATTTCATTTATATGTTCCTTTCCAATATTAAATAGTTTTTTCACATGATCATCACTTAGTTCGTAGTAGACTATTTTTCCTATTTTGGTATATTTTACTAATTTTGCTGATTTTAGTATTCTTAGTTGATGTGAAATAGCAGACTGTGTTCCTCCAACTAGTGTTGCTATATCGCTAACACATAATTTATTTTCTAATAGAACATTTATTATTTTTACTCTTGTTGAATCTGCAAATACTTTGAATAGTTCTGCTATATCAATAATTGTATCTTCTTCAATTAATTCTTTTTGTATTTTATTTATATCTACATTATCTATCATATTATTCCTCCTTATTATATATGAATATATATTCATATATTTAAATAATATCACTATTACTAAAAGATGTCAATATGTTTATATTATTTTTTATCAACTATATTTATTATATATAAGTTAATTATTATGTACTGTGATTATTCTAAGAAGAAATAATTTTAGTTTTGAGATGACAAGCTCAAAACTTTTTTCTAATGACCTTAGGCATTAGAAAACGGCGAACAACATAGTGTGAGACGATACTGAAAAAGAATCTATTTAATAGACTCTTTATCTTTATATTCTTCTAGTGTTAGGTTATTGTTATAAATACTACTGGCTATATTTCCTACATATCTTAAATGCCATGGTTCATAACTATATTTGGTTATATCTTCTTTTCCTTCGGGATATCTTATGATAAAACCATATCTATGACTATTTTGATGTATCCATTTGGTTTCTATTTTATCTTCAACATCATGTTCTATATAACATTTTCCATCTTTATATATACAAAAATCTAAAGCTAATCCTGTTTGATGTTCACTCTTACCAGGAGATGCTATTCTTGTTATGGCATAGGTAAATCCTTTTTCTTCTAGTAATTTATTATATATTTTTTCTTGATAATCATAGTCTCGATAGCCACTTACTATATCAATATGATATCCATATCTTAAGGCTTCTCTTTTTAGTTCTTGAAATGCTGCTAGGGCTTTATTATCTAGTAATATGTTTTCTTTATATTCACTATGAACATTTTCTAATGTATTTGGTATGTATGCTCTTGGCAGGGGATTATCTTTATTTACTAAAATACTATAATCCATAGATACCTCCTACTGTATTATATGTTATAAAAAAAGAAATAGATACTATTTTAATTTATCTATATCTTTCTTTACTTTATTTATTTTGGTATTTAGAGTAGTTATTTTATCTTCTAAGTCTTGTTTTTGTTTTTCTAGATTTTGATTATTTTCTTTGATTAATTCATAATTTTCTTTAATGTTTTTTAGATCTTCTATCTCTTCAGTTAATTCTTGATGTTCTTTTAGGTAGTTATTTAATTCTTTATTTTTGTTACTTAAATTTATTTTTTGATATAGGGTATATACTAGAAGGCTAAATATTATTAGGGTTATTATTATGATGATAGGTGGTAATATTTTGTTTACTTTCTTCTTTTTCATTAGTAATATAACGCCTTCTTTCCATAATAGTTATATCTTTCTTTGAAGATACTTTTTGATTGGTATTTGGCTTTACCATCTATTGGATCAGATATTATGACTTTATCTTCGGTATAGCCTATTATTACTACAGCATGCTCATTGGCCTTCCAGTAAATTGTTTCTCCTGTTGGTTCATATATCCAAGACTGTGATATATATGGGACTGCTAGTGACATGGAGGTCCATACCATAACTGGTTTGCCGGTTTTTACTACTTCTAGTATTTTTTCAAAACTGGTTCCTGTTGCTATTTTGATACCACTTTTATATTGGCTAGCAACATTAGCAATTGGTTTTTCATATACTCCGTAAGCATTTAAACTATAGGGATTACCTATAAACTCTACCTCAGGATTGCCTCCATATAGTTTACCATCTTTGGTTATAGGAACACTTCCCTTTGGTAATTTGTTTATGATATCATCTGGTGTTACTGCTACTCCATAGTAATTTAGAAGAATGGTTATGGCTACTGATTCACAACCGGTCGGGTAGTTAGGATACTGATTGATAAAGGGTACATTTGAAATATAGAAACTATTTTTTTCAGCATTTTCTTTGACTAATTTATAGTATTCTTTTTGAAGACTTGATAGTTTATCTTCTAAATCTATGATGGTATTTTCTAGTGATGTTATATTGTCTTCAAGATCTTTTAAGATTGTTTTTTCACTAGTCATTATTTCTTCTATATCTTCATCACTGAAGGTAGAGACTGCGAGTAAATTGGATACTGAGGTATTTAAGTCTTCTTTTTCTTCTTTTAAAGTACTTATATTTTTCTTATCTTTTAGGTCTTCTTGTAATATCTTATTTGATGCTTTTAGTGATGATATATCGTTATTTAGTATTAGTATTTCTGATATCATTAATAGTAATACTATGGTAAAACCTAGTAGTGTTTTTTTCATAACTACTCCTCTTTTCTTTTTTATAATTTGGTTATGTTTGGATGGCCTTTCATTAGTTTTCTTATACCAAATGGATGTGGAAAGGCTACGGTTATGATGGATTTATCAACACTTATTACTATTCCTTCACCAAACTCGGTATGAGAGATATGTTCTCCTACTTCATAAGTGGCATTTTTGTCGACAGTCTTTCTTACTTTAGTTATTATTTTTTCTAGTTTTTTTGGTCTTTCTTTATCGATATATTCTTTATCTATTTCATCAATAAATCTACTAGGTTGATTTCTCATTGGATTACCAAATAACATTCTGGTATCTGCTGATGTTATATATAATTCTTTTTTGGCTCTTGTTATAGCGACATAACATAATCTTCTTTCTTCTTCAATAGCGGAATTACTTCCATCATTAATAGCATTATAGTGAGGGAATATTCCTTCTTCCATACCGACAATGAAGACATAATCAAATTCTAGTCCTTTAACAGAATGGACTGTCATTAGGCTTACTCTATTTGAACTATCTTGGTGTTCGGACATGTCACTTACTAATGAGATTTCGTCTAGGAAGTCTCCGAGTGAGGCAGTTCCGTATTCTTCTTCATAACTTTTGGTTACGCCTTTGAACTCATTTAGGTTCTCTAGTCTTATTTCATCTTCGAGTAATTTGGATGTTGATAGTTCTTTTTTGATACCGGTTTTTTCTAAAATTTCATCTATTAATTCAGTTAGTGATAATGATTCACTGGCTTTGGTTAGGTCTTCGATTAGGTTTTTGAACTCTAGTTCTTTTCCTTTACTTATTGTTTCATATAGAGATAATTCTCTAGTTGTTGCTTCTTCAGTTAGAGTCTCAATTGTTTTATCTCCGATTCCTCTTCTTGGGGTATTTATTACTCTAAGCAAACTTACATCATCTTTATGATTATTTATTAGTCTTAAGTAACATAATAGGTCTTTTATTTCTTTTCTGTTATAGAAGTAGAAACTTCCTACGACTCTATATTTAATATTTTTCTTTAACATTTCTTCTTCAATAACACGAGACTGGGCATTAGTACGATATAATACCGCTATATCTTCTTCGTTTATGCCTTCACTTAATAGTCTTTTTATTTCAGTTCCGACGAATGATGCTTCTTCTTTTTCATTTGCCACTTCTTTATATTTTATTTTATTACCAGTTGCATTATTACTCCATAGGTTTTTATCTTTTCTTTCATGATTATTTTTGATTACGCTATTAGCGGCATTTAATATGGTTTTGGTTGAACGATAGTTTTCTTCAAGTAGGATTGTTTTGGCCTCAGGATAATCTTTTTCGAAGTTTAGGATATTCTTGTAGTTGGCTCCTCTAAAGGCATATATTGCTTGATCATTGTCTCCTACTACGAAGATATTTCGATACTTTGCTGATAGTAATTTACTAAAGGTATATTGGGCTTCATTGGTATCTTGATACTCATCTATTAGGATGTATTTATATCTATCTTGATATTCTTCTAATACACGAGGATAGTTTCTGAATAGTTTTATTGGTAGTATTAGTAAGTCATCAAAATCTACGGAATTACCATTTTTTAGTTTTTGTTGATATTCTTTATAGACTTCGACTACTTTGTGATCAAACTCTACTTTGGCAAATGAATCTATACTCATCATTTCATTTTTAGCAGAACTTATTTTATTTTTTATTTCTCTTGGGTTATATCTATCTTTAGACATATTTTTATCTTTTAATATTTTCTTTATGATTGTTAGGACATCATCACTATCTATAATAGTAAAGTTTTTTTCATAGCCTAACATACTATAGTTTTCTTTTAATATTTTTAGGCCTAAGGAATGGAATGTTGATATTTGAATATTATAGGCTTCTTTTCCTATTAATCTTACTACTCTATCTTTCATTTCTTTAGCGGCTTTATTAGTAAATGTTATAGCTAATATGTTATATGGACTTATACCATTTTCGATTAGATTTGCTATTCTATTTGTTAATACTTTGGTTTTTCCTGAACCTGCTCCTGCTAAAACAAGCATTGGTCCATCTATATGATTAACTGCTTTTTGTTGTTCTTTATTTAATTCTTGTATTTGCATCTTGTTACCTCACTTTTCTCTATTTCATTGTATCATATTTTAGAAATATTATAAAGGGTAAGATATTTATTTTGTTATTTTTTGTCACTTTAAGTCTTGGGTCTTAAAGTGCTATTTAAAGCCAATATTTTTATTGTCTTTAAATAGGATATCAGCCATATTTATTATAGAGTAGTTAGGGGTATATACTCTTTTTATTGGTTTATTAATAAAAAAACTTAATAGTTTGTTGTCTATTAAGTTATTTTTTACTTTTTTTGTAATGGCATTTCGGATAATTACTGCAACCAATGAAAATTCCATATTTTCCTTTACGCTCTATTAATTTACCTCCACAATCTGGACAGATCATATTTTTTTTCGAACTATAATCTTCCATTTTATTACTTTTACCCATATTACATCTATCACATAGGGTTTGAAGATTACTCATGATAGTTTTTCCGCCTTTAGATACTGGAATAATGTGATCAACGTGAAGTTTTGCTCCGTCTTTAGCTGATATACCACATAATTTGCAAGTAAAGTTATCTCTTTTCAAAACATTATATCTAATATCATCATTCATAATTTTTCTTTCCTGCTTTATGGTTTCTTCGTATTTATTACCATTTTGCCATTCTTTATACAATTTAACTAAATCTTCAAAAGAATAGTTTCCATATCTAGTTTCATTAACCTTTCCTGCATTACTTCTATAATAAACTTCTAGCTTTAATTTTATTAAAAACTCTTTTCTTTTATGAATAGAATCATTTAATACTCTATTTTCTATTTTTTGAAATTTTTTTAATGAATAATTTGTTTTATTTTCAGATTTATAATTAATAATTTTATCTACTTCTTTGGTATATTCTTCTAATAAATCGATATTATATATAGCATTTTCTATATCAGTTCTAATTAAATCAATATTATTTTCTATATGATATTTTATAATACTTGATCCCGTCACTCTCTCTAAACTTTTTCTTGAGTATTCGCGATCTATAATATTATGTTTTTTCTTTGTTATCCTTTTAAAATGATATTTTTCGTTTAATTTATTTAATTCTTGTATTTTTATACTTGATTTTGATACTTCTTCATTTTCTTTTTTTACCATTTTTCTTATTACAAATATATATAATATTAGTGGAAACAATCCTATCAAAGTGCTGATGACTACAATTGTTTGTTCATTTAATGCTAATAATTTAAATAATATATATGATGTATAATAACTAATATAACCACTAATGATAATTAATGTTGTTTTTTGCCATTTTTTCATATTTGACACCTCTTTTTTATTATAACATACATTTTAAATAATCAATATATAATTTAACTAAGCAATTTGACAAAAGTATATATTTATGCTATTATTAGTATGTAAGCAAGGAAACTTGCATAAAATAAAAATAGGAAATATTCAATAGTCACAATTGAGTGTTGCCAATAATTTGGTTTCACTTGACTTAAAGCATTAAGTTAGGTGATTTTCTTTTTAATTAAATGTTTTAAATAACAATATAATCAAAAGGAAGATTGTCATAGTTTGAAAGAAAATTAAAAAATCTTTCTTGCTCATAATATCGCCTCCCTTCCTTAATAGAAGTTCGGCAAGCACCCAACTTATTTGAATATCTCCTAATACAATTATAACATTTTTTATATCTTAAAAACAAGTAAACACCTTAATATTTATGGTGCTTTCTTTAATATTTACTATAACTTTACAAACAATGTAAATAATTCATAGACTTCTACTGATGGCTATGAATTACTATAGAAAGACATTAGGCTTTCTATAGCAGTGAACAACGAAGTGTGAACTTAAAAAAAAGAAGGATTTATTTTTTCCTTCTTTTAAATATTTTTACTAGTAATTTTATTATTTTATCTATAAACCATAACAATGGATTTTGTCTCTCTAATTCTTTATCTAAGTCATTATTATTTATATTTTTTCTAAGACTCCTAATTCTAAATCTTTTATTGTATATAAGTGCTCAATTTTATCATAGGCATCTTCTAGATTCAGTCTAGATTTATTCCAACCATTTCCGTCTGTAATCCAAACAAATTTAACACCATTTAGTTTATTAATTTCATTATTTAGTTCTACATAACTTTTTGCAGTTTCATTCGGTTTAGATCCTTGTGTTCCATAAAAATTCACTTCCATTACTATTAATTCGTTATTTGAAGGACTCTTAAAAACAAAATCAAACTTCTTTGTTGCCTTTCCTATTGCACATAGATTTGTTCCATATTCTTTATCAATATCTTTATATTTCATTTGTTTTTGATATGGTACTCCAAGTTTTTTTATGAATTCCTCTACTAAATCTTCCATTATTTTTCCACTACGATTTTTTCTACTATTTGAATCTAATCCCACTTCTATCCCTATCGCATAATCAACAAGATTCTTAATTTTTCTATTACTTATTAAGTCAAATAATCCACTATTTTTTAAAAAATCCGCATAATTGTTGATCGGCTTGTCAATTTCTTTAAAATCGTAACAAATAAATTTTTCTTCTAGAAATTTAAAGTCCATATCTTTTATGGAATTTAACATATCTACTGTTGATGCATTAATTATATGAAATTTATATTCGTGAGTTGCTAATAAAATCGGTATTGATTTCATTATTTCTGGATACTCATTTATTAAGTCAACAAATTCTTCCTCTATATTTTCTTTTCCAATCAGGCTATTTAATAAGTTTAAATGTCTTTCATAATCTTTGATATTTAAATAAACTTTAGAAAAATCAACAAAAAAATCCGCTGGGGTTATACTTTTTTTTAATGATAACATTAAGTCATTAAAATTTCTTTTCACTTATATCACTTTCCTTTCTCCTTATTGTTAAATCTAAATATTCTTTTTCTTTTTCTATTCCTATATATCTTCTTTTTAATCTGTTTGCCGCTATTCCTGTTGTACCGCTTCCATTAAATGGATCTAATATTAAATCATTTTCCTCTGTAGAAGCAAGTATTATTCTTTCTAATATTTCAATTGGTTTTTGTGTTGGATGTTTACCACAAGTCTTTTCGCTAGGCTTTGTTAAACTAGTTTCCCATACATCTTTCATTTGCTTATTATTATTTATTTTTTTCATTAGTGAGTAATTAAACTTATGTTTATTTTTTTTGTCGGCTTTTTTAGCCCAAAGTATTGTTTCAGTAGAATGAGTAAATGCTCTGCAACTAATATTTGGAGGTGGATTTAATTTTCTCCAAGTAATGTTATTTATTATTTTAAATCCCTCTTCTTCTAATGCCATTCCTATTGAATAAATATTATGCATGGTTCCACTAATCCAAATAGTACCATTTTCTTTTAGTATTTTTTTACATAGTCTAATCCATTTTTTATTAAATTCGTGTTTTTCTTTTATACTAATTGCTTTGTCCCATGGACCTTTATTAACTGATACCATCTTTCCAGCACTACAAGATATTCCATTATTTGATAAAAAGTATGGTGGATCTGCAAATACCATATCAATACTATTTGGCTCTATATTTCTTAGTACTTTTAATGAATCTCCTTGTATTAATTTGAAATTATCTTCTTCATAATAATATTTTTTTATCATATTATTTATCCTATATATTATAGGTCAAAGCCTCTTTTATTTTCATAATTTGTAATAATAACTTCTTCTACTTTGCCTCTTTTTTTACCATTGGCGTTGATACTTCTCTTTGCTTCTATTAAATGTATATTATAATCTTTATAAAGTTCATTTATTAGTTCAGTATTGTGATTAGATAACATTACGTAGCAGCCTTTGTCTGATAATTCCCTATATACTTTGGCTAACCTCTTTTGTTGTTCTTTCCCAAAGCCATCCTCTGTATAACTATTGAAGGTTGAGGTATCTGAATCATATGGTGGATCAAAATATATAAAATCTCCTTTTTTTGCTTCTTTTACTGCTTCTTCAAAATCTGTTGATAATATTTTTATATCATTGTAATTTAAAAATCCACATATAATTCCTAAGTTTTGTCCTTCATAGGTATTTACTTTTGTTTTTTTACCAAATGGTACATTAAATTCGTTTTTACTATTTACTCTGTATAATCCATTAAAACAAGCTTTATTTAAATAAATTGTTCTTGCTGCTCTTTTATAATCTACTACTTTATTAAATTTCTTCTTATCTCTATCCATATTCCTTATTGTATAATAATATTCTTCTGAATGTTTCATTTCATGATTATTTAGTTCTCTGCACATTGCTTCAAATTTTTTTTCATCTTTAATGCATTCGTATACATTCATAAGTTCTTTATTTGAGTCATTAATAACTGCATTTTTTGGAGATAATTCAAATAGTAATGCTCCCCCTCCAACAAATGGTTCATAATATGTATTAAACTCATCAGGAACATATTTTTTTAATTTATCTATTATTTGTCTTTTTCCGCCTGCCCATTTTACAAATGGCCTTCCTTTTATCATTATTTCACCATCCTATGTTTATTATAATCTTGCTTTCTATACAATTATAACATTTTTTACATGTTAAAAACAAGCGAACACCTAATATTTATTATATTTTTTGCTTTGTTTGATAAATGTTTTTATTTATCCTATTATTTATTAGTATGTAAACAATAAAATTTATATAAAATAAAAAAACAGGAAACATTTAATAGTAATAATTGAGTGTTATTAATAATTTAGTTTCAACTGTAAATGCAATATAGTCAATCACAATTCGGTTATTTGTGACTTTTTTGTTCGGTTATTTGTGGATTTTATGATAATAATATATACTTAAAATCAGAGACTATTAAGAGGCTCTGATTTTCTATAGAAAGACATTAGGCTTTCTATAGCAGTGAACAACGAAGTGTGAACTCTAAAAAAGAAGGATCTATTTTTCCCTTCTTTTAAATATTTTTACTAGTAATTTTATTATTTTATCTATAAACCATAACAATGGATTTTGTCTCTCTAATTCTTTATCTAAGTCATTGCTGTTTGTATCTTTATTATCTTGATTATCATTATTTTCTTTATTATTATCTTCTTTTTTTGGTTCTTTAGTTGTCTCTTTATTATCTTCTTTTTGTTCTTCTACTGGTGGTTTAGTAGTTGTAAACTTACTATAATTATTAGTCCATGCTGCATCATAATATGTATTTTCTGTTCCTAATGCCATATATAATCCTTTATTATAGTGGTATTTTTTTACTATTGACTCAGTATTTTTAGTTAGTAACATTTGCCCTCCGCCATAACCTGCTGTTTCAGTTAGGTAGATATCTTCAGTGTTATATATCTTTGTTCCTACTATGAAAGGTCTGGCTCTAGTTTCTGATAGTTTTTCATTTATCATATTTAGAAATCTATCCCACCCCATATCTAGTGTTCTATGAGGACAATATTTATTAGTGTAATCCTGGTGTTTTGTTACTTTATCGATATCCCAATTATATCTATTTAATATGTCTACGATTAGGTCAACTGCATTCTGTTCGGCTTTAATAAAACGGTCTCCTCCTGATAGTGAATAACATATTTCAATGGCTATTCCTTCTCTATTTCCTTTACCATTTCCGTCACTGGCGTGCCAACCATTTCTATTTTCAGGCAAGCCTTGAACTATTTCTTTATCATCTACAGCATAATGAAATGATGTTTCATAGTCATTATTTGTCATATAACTTATTTCATTTCGAGCAGGAGCATCGTTAGCGGTATTATGAACTACTATTCTAGTTGGTGTCATTTCATAAGGGCATTTTAGGTAGTATCTACTCTCTGGTACTATCTTCTTTACTATGTTTACCATTATTTCCCTCCTTTATTAATTTTTCTATATTATGAATAAGATTATATCCTGTTTCGGCGAATAATCCACTTAAGGTTATGGCTAAATTGAAGTCTTTGGTTATTATAAAATAGAATATTGATACTGATAGTCCAATTACTATGTTTTGTATTATTATTAGATTGTTATTTACATAAGGACATCTTTTAGAAATAAAACCAAGTATCCATGTTAATGTCATAGTAAGTAGGGTTATTACTAGTTCGGTATTTTGATTTATGAATTCCATGTTTTTCACCTCTATTCATAATCACTTTATTTTATGTGAAATTATTTTTTATTGTAATAGAGATCGTCCTTAGAAATTAAAAAAAAGATTATATTTCTATAATCCTTATTTCCACTCTTTATATATGGTGTCTGTTGCCATAGCATTTAATGTTAGATCAGCAAAGATATTTTTTTGATAGGCAAAATAGGCAGCAGCGGCGATCATGGTAGCATTATCTGTACAATATTTTAGTTCAGGGAATGAGAGATGGATATTTTCTTTTTGACATTCTTCAGTTAATTTTTCTCTTAAACCGGAGTTTGCTGACACACCACCCGCTACGACAAGATTTGATACTTTATATTCTTTTATAGCTTTCATTGTTTTCTTTGTTATTATTCCTACGACTCTATTTTGGAATGTCGTACACAAATTTTCTTTGTTTATGGTGTTTCCTCTTTGTTCTTCGTTATGTACAAGATTTATGACAGCGGATTTGATACCACTAAAACTAAAGTTATAGGTACTATCGTCTAGAGGATATGGTAAGTTATAGGTATCTTTTCCTAGATGGGCTAGTTTATCTACTTTTGGTCCTCCTGGATATTCTAGACCTAATACTTTTGCTACTTTATCGTAACATTCTCCAACAGCATCATCTAGAGTACCTCCTATTTTGGTAAAGGAATAGTCTTCTTTCATATAGATTAGTTCGGTATGTCCTCCACTTACTACTAAGGCTATTAGGGGGAATGTTAATCTTTCTTTTAGGTTATTGGCATAGATGTGTCCTATGATATGATGAACTGGTATTAATGGCTTTCCTGTTACTAAAGAGATTGTTTTAGCGGCTTGTACTCCTATTAAAAGACTACCTATTAGTCCTGGTCCATATGTTACTCCGATAGCGGTTATGTCTTCTAGTTTCATATTTGCTTTAGATAGAAGTTCTTCTAAAACAATTGTTATGTTTTCGATATGGTTACGACTAGCTATTTCTGGTACTACTCCTCCATAATTTTTATGAATATCTATTTGACTTAGCACAATAGTGGCTATTTCTTCACTACCATTTTTAACAATACTCATACTTGTTTCATCACAACTTGATTCTATTCCTAATATATATACATCTTTCATTTACATCACCTGTTTTTCCATTAGTATAGCATCTTCATCTCCATAATAGAATTTTCTTAGGGCTACTTCTCTAAAGCCAAACTTTTTATAGAGATTTCTGGCTATTTCATTACTTACTCTTACTTCTAAAGTTATATTTACGACATGTTCTTCGATTGCTATACTTATTAATCTACTCATTAATTTGTTTCCTATTTTTTGACCACGATATTCTGGCTCAACAAGAATATTATCTATTTCCATGCGATCATAAATAAGGGAATATTTTAGATATCCTAATATTTTATCTTCTTCAATATATTCTATATATTTTACATAGGGACTTGGGTCATCTTTTATTACTTCTCTTAACATTTTTTCTCCATCGCTTCGGGTAATTTTAGATAGATAGGGTTCACACCATGTGGATTTTCACTTTTTAGTTTCTTAGTATATGATACAATTTGTTCTACTTGATATGGTGTTGTTTGGTCTATAACTACTGGAGAATATTTTTCTTTTAGTTCTGCTACTTCTTTAAAGGAAGTAAACTTCTCTTCAATAGTGTTATATTCTTTGTCATATACGCCAACATAATAATTATTGTGTTTGGCATCTATTGTTGTTAGTAAATAATTTCCGGTATGACCTAGTACTCTTGCTTTTAAAGATGTTATGGTTACGATTCTTATTTTTTTGATATAAGCAAACATCTTGGCTATGGTTACTCCTATTCGGATACCAGTAAATGAACCTGGTCCATTTACAACGATTATTTCATCAACATTATCTGGGGATAAGTTATTATTTTTTAGAATATCACTTATATACTTAGTTACATATATGGAATGTTTTCCTGGTATGTATTCATGTATTTGAGATAATTCTTTTCCATCTTTTACTAAGGCAATAGATACATCTTCAAGTGATGTATCTATAAATAAACTTATCATATTATGGCCTCACATATATTTACATATTTTTCCCCATGTGGTTTTAATATTAATACTCTTGTATTATCATCTGCTATTTTGATTTTGATATCTAATCTTTCTTCTGGTAAGATATCTTTTATCATATCAGCCCATTCTATTATGGTTACTCCACCTTTATCAAAGTATTCTTCTATTCCTATATCTTCATGTGAATCTTCTAATCTATATACATCCATATGATATAATGGTAATTCTCCAACATACTCTTTTATTATTGTAAATGTTGGAGATGTTATCTCATCTATTCCCATAGCATGAGCAAATCCTTTAGTAAACATTGTTTTTCCACTACCTAAATCACCATTTAAACATATTACCATATTTGGAAACTTTTCTGATTCTATGTTTTGGGCTATTGCTATTGTTTCATTATCACTATGTGATGTTATTTTGTATTCTTCCATCTTTTTTCACCTTTCTTTTTGTCATATTTATTATAACAAATATTACATACAAAATACAATAGTTTTATATTTTTTTTACATTATTATTTTATTTTTAATATCACTGTAAGTCTTAAGTAGTCTTACAGTGATACTTATAGCCAATTAAATTGTCTATAAGTAGTATATCAACCATATCTATTATATAGAAGCAAGAAATATATAATTAAATATTGTTTGTTAGGGAGACAAATATTTTTGGCTCACTAACACCACGGAAAACTTAAATTTATTTAAGTTTGAAGTGGAAAAAAATAACCTAGAATTAATCTAGATTATTTTGATTCTTCAAGTGTTACTTCAGAAGTTAACTCTTTACCATTTCTATTATAAGTAACTGTTACTTTATCTCCTGGATTATGTTTATATAATTCATAACGAAGTTCTGCTACTGAAGATATTTCTTCTTTTTCTAGTTTAGTTATGATATCACCTTTCTTTAATCCGGCTTTTTCTGCTGGTGAAGATGATGATACTTCTAGAATTGCTACTCCTTTTTCAACACCTTTTGGTAAAGTTATTCCAGCCTGCCATAAGTAATAACTATCTGTTATATCTAACATACTTATTCCAATATATGGTCTCTTTACTGATTCACCTTTTTCAATGATACCAGCATATGATAGAGCGTCTTCTATTGGTATAGCAAAGCCCATTCCTTCGACACTATAACTTGTTGTTGAACTTGTTTTTTCTTCTGTAAGCTTTAAAGATGTTACTCCTATTACTTCTCCATTTACATTACATAATGGACCACCACTATTACCTGGATTTAAAGCAGCATCTGTTTGTAATACTTTCATATAGTAATCAGAATTACTTCCGGAGAATGATACTGCTACTAAACGATCTTTTCCTGATAGGATTCCTTTAGTTACTGTACCACTATAAGTATCGCCAAGTGGGGCTCCTACGGCAAAGGTAGTGTCTCCTAATTTTATTTTATCAGTGTTTCCTAATGTTGCTACTTGCTTTATGCTTGCAGCACTTACTGTTAATACTGCTATATCCGAATATGTCTCTCCACCTAAGATTTGAGTATCTGCTGATGTCCCATCACTAAAGATTACTTTAGCAGAATCGCCGCCTGATATAACATGATTATTTGTCATTATATAGGCTGTTGATCCTTCTTTTTTATAGACAAAGCCTGTTCCTGTTGATACTGCTTTACCATCTTTATAAGTGGCTACTGTTACAGTGGCATCATATATTTTATCTACTGCTCCGGATATGCTATTTTCATTTATTGTATAGTTCCCCCCTTTAATTACTGAATTTGTTGTACCTCTATTTAATTGATTTATTACTAGATATGTCCATACTGAACCACCAATAAAAGCTACTAATACTAAAAGAGGTATTATTATTTTATTATTTTTCTTATTCATTATTATCACCTACTTATCTATTATTTCTATATAATTTTCTGGAAATCCCATTCTATCTAATACTTTACTTATTGGAATGGTATCCACTCTTCCATCTAACAATTCTATTTCATATTCTATTTCTTTCATCATTAAACGAAAGGCTTTTTTATTTAGTAATATTTTAAAGATTATAATTACTGCAAATAAGTCATTTTTACCATAAATATATTCGCCATCCATCTTTGGTATTTCCATTAGGTCATGATATTCTGTATCCGGTATTACTCTTTCAGTTTTATGTTCAAACACGATATCTTCATGAGCACATAAATTTCGATAGTTGGATAATATTATTAGTATATCTGATAAGACACTTGGTGTAGTATCAAAAACTTCTGCTACTTCTATTTGGTCTTCTTTCTTTAATATAGTATATAATTCACAAACTATTCCGAATGATAATACTTTTACTAAAACCCATAAGGGAATATAACCGTAGTTATTTATGTAGTGTATTGTAGCATTATGGGTTGTAGCATTGATTCTTATTTGTCTTTTCATCTTATCAATTAAGTCACGAACACGGCGTGCTTTATCATGATCTTGAGTGAAGTTTTTAGGATTTAAATAATCTTTTTCACGATATCCATACTTCTTGGATAATTGATATGATATTACTGATTTTAATTGATTTTCGATAACAAGTACATTTTTAAATATTATATTTCTAAAATTCCTATCAAATGTGAATAATGAGTATATTTCATTAAAAGTTGTACCGGGTATGAATTTTCTTTCCTTTTGCGATATAAGGAAGGCGTGACGATAACCCATTAAAAAGAAATAGTTTTCTCTGAGTAGGGTATCTTTAACGACATTTTCATCTTCAATTATAAGACCTTTGTTTTTTAATATTTCTACTTGTTCATTTATTGTCTTAAAATTTTTCTCCACAATATCAACTCCCATTATTCTATATTAAAGTATACCATAGTTTTGAAAAAAATGATATATTTTTTGTTATTTTTTTGAAAAATAAAAGGAATACATCTACTACTGAAGTTTAAAGTATATTCCTTTTTTTATTAGAATATCTGAAGAATTATAGTCTAATGGGACATAGCCATCTTTTAGTAGTTCTTCAATTACTATCATGTTATAGTTGGCTGCGAATAAGAGATTTATGACAAATAACATTGCAATACATATGATTATACCAATTATAAAGGGAATGAAGCACATTATTAGGGTTGAAACTGCTACTTCAGTCATTAACATGATATAAAACATTTTATAATTCTTTTTCTTGATTGGATATAAGAATCCTAGGTAAACCATTTCTGGTATAAAACCATAGTCGCATTCTACTGGTGGTGTATATTCATCATATTTTAAATATATTTTTTGCATATATTATCACCCTTCTTAGTCTCTATTAGAAGTATACACTATTTTTGTATTTTTTGAAAGTGTTTTTATTTATTTTGATAATATTTTTCGATTGAATCACTAATTAGAGTTATTAATTTATTTTGATAATTGATGTCTCTTAAAAGATAGTTATCGTTTGGATTGGATATAAATCCGGCTTCAATTAATACTCCTGGAGACTTTATATATTTATACATGTAGTAAGTATTGTCTTTTTTTATTTCTCTAACATTAGATATGTTTTCTTTTAGATGATTAGTTATGGTTTCAGCGATAATTTTATTTTCTTTATTATTACCTGTATAAAATACTTGAAGGCCTCTCCATGAAGGGGATGGTGAAGCATTTAAATGGATGGATATATACATATCAGGAGAAATATCATTTATATATTTAGCTCTATTGTATAAGTCGTTTCGTTTTCTATTAATAGTTGTTGTGGATAAGTCGTTGTTATCTTTACGTGTTAGGTAAACGGTTGCTCCTCTTGATATTAATTCTTTTTCTAATTTTTTTGTAAGAATTAAATTAAGTTTGCTCTCTTTGATGGGACCACTGCTGGCACCTTCATCCTTGCCACCGTGTCAGGGCTACTTGTTAGCAAGGCAACTATCTTAAATTAATGATATTCAAATGAATATCTATATCTCTGCTTTTTGTTTCTTTATTTATTTTTCCTATTTTTATTACATCTACGAACTCATCAACAATTTCTTTTGTTAATTTATCTATATGTCTATACTTTTCAAATATATTTTTGCTTGTCTTAATATTTTCTTCTTTTGATTTAATATTTTCTAATTCTTCATTAATAATTTCAATTCTTTTTTTATAGTTCTCAATTTCTTTTGAAAACTTTTCTCTAAATATTAAGAAATCTTCTTGGGTTATAATTCCCTCTAATTTATCTTCGTATAGTGATTTATAGTGGTCATTTTTTTTAGCTAATTTTTCCTCAATAATTTCTTTTTCTTGTTCAAAAGTTTCTCTTTTTGATAATGTTGAACTATTAAGTGCTTTCTTTTGTAATATATAATTTTTTTCTAATTCGTCTAAACTATAATATATATCTAGTTGTTTATTTAATTCTTCTAAAATATATTTTTCTAGTATTTCACATCTAATAGACTCTCTATTATCACAATCTCTACTTGCTAGTTTTCGGCTTTTACATTTCATATATGGCACTTTACCATCTTTCGTATGATATAATTGCCTATTAAATACTGAGCCACATTCTTTGCAATATACTTTTTTACTTAACATATATACTTCGCCTGTTATTTTACTTGTTCTAGTTCTTTTTTTAAACTTTGATTGAACATAATTCCAAGTTTCCATATCTATGATTGCCTCGTGTGTCCCATAAGAATATGTCCACTCACTTTTTGGTTTTGTATATGACTTATGATTTTTATAACTTACATAAGTCTTTTTACCTTGAACTAAATTACCTATATATGCTTCATTTCTTAATATTCTAGCAATGGTATCTTGCGACCATTTTGTCTTTTCTTTAAATTTTGCAGCTCTACATACATAATTACTACCATTTTCTTTCTTATAATTAGTTGGTGTAACAATTCCTTTTTCATTTAAAGTTGTAGCAATCTTATAGTATCCTGCACCAGAAACATATAAAGAAAAGATTTCTTTTACAACTTCTGCTGCAACAGGATCTACTATAAGTTTGTTTTTATTATTAGGGTCTTTAACATACCCATATGGAGCAAAACTGCCAAGATATAATCCATCTTCTCTTTTATTTTGCAATGAACTTCTTATATTATCTGATAAATCTTCTAAATACCACTCATTAATTAATCCATTTATTTGTCTTGCTTTTTTGTTTCCTTGAACTTCTGTATCAGCATTGTCAACAATACTAACAAAACGAACTCCCCATTCAATGAATTTGTTGTGAATATATTTTTCAACAACTTCCATATCTCTTGAAAATCTTGATTGTGTTTTGCATAAAACAATATTTATTAATCCATTTTTACAATCTTCTATTAATTTTTGAAATTGCGGTCTATTAATATCTGCTCCTGACCAATCATCATCGCTATATACATTTATCACTTCCCAATTATGGCTTAAAGCATATTTTAAAAGCATACTCTTTTGATTTGCAATAGACTCACTATCATCAGATTTATCTTTTTTATATCTATCTTCATCTGATAATCTACAATATATTCCAACCTTATCCTTCATAGAGAGTTCCTCCTTTCTGCATACATATTAATTCTTTTTACAAAATTAACCAACCATGCAAAAAAATAATTTGTAGTATTGCAATTTATCAAGAACTAGTTTTCTCAAATAATATTATTAATTTTAATAATTTCTGATTAAAAGCTTTAATTATTTCTTCTTTACTTTTACCATCGGTATTTACATAAGTATTAATATTATATTTTATTTCATTATCCATTAACTCCACCTAGTTATAAATTATGTGAAGATTTCTTTGAATATTCATTACCGATACCAAAAGATATTTTTAAAGCATTTTCCACTTCTTTCATTTGGCTTTTATCTAACATATCAACAAAACCTTTTATTCTACTCTTATCAATAGTTCTTACTTGTTCTAACAAGATAATTGAATTAGGTCTTAATTTATCAAATTGTTTCACTTTTACATGAGTGGGTTGTTTCCTACCTTTATATTCTTTTGATGTTATAGGTGCAATCATAGTTGTAGGACTATATTTATTACCAATATCATTTTGCAAAATCAAAACAGGTCTAGTTCCTTTTTGTTCACTACCAATTATAGGGTCTAAATCTGCATAAAATATTGCTCCTCTAATTATCTTCTTACTCATCTAAATCTTTACCCTCTTTCTTTTTTAATTCTCTAATTTTAATTTTTTTCTTTGATTTAACATCTGGTAATGCTAATATCACAGTATTATGAATTATATAATCTAGTTGTTCCATAATATCTTCCTTTGAAACTCCATCTAATTCAAAACAACTTTTTATTCTTAATTTAATCTTATATCTTTTTAATTCTTTCATTTTTAATTCCCTTTCTATGTATAAATATCAGTTGTTTAATTAAAGTTTGCTAAAATATAAATAAAATTAATATTTCACTTAACCCCAACTGATATTAAATATTTATATATTTATTTTTAATGTGTTAATATTGTTCCTACCCCCTTAACACAGGGAATCATCAAACGACTAATTGCTAATTAGTTCCATAGGAATTGCACCTCAACTGTGGTTCTCACAGAGTCGCCCCCATTGATTGAGTCTGTGGCTAGGCGAAAGTATCATTATGCCTATTACTTGTTATCGCATTATTAGGAGCAACCTAATATTTATAGTCAAGTTTTAATCGCCTTTTTTGAACATCAGTTAAGTGGTTTATTGCTTTCTTTAAATCATCTAATAAAACTTTATTTTCTACTTCTTCCTCAATAGAAATAGGTTTGTATAACATTCTAGTATTCAAAGTTTCTTCAAACACCTCCGAATGTTCTATATGGCTTCTAACTTTATGTATTTGTGAAATATCTTCAAGTTCAAACTTATCAAAAGCTTTATAGACTTTTTCTGATATTTCTACTTTATGCAAGATATTTTTATTATCCTTAAACTCAACTGTATAAATATTCTTTTCTTCATCAAATCCTAATGTATAAGGATTATCTTTACTTTTATTTCTTATAGGCATTTTTGCCATTTTATTTCCTCCTATCAATTTCAAATTTTTTTAATTCAAAATTGATAAAAGGTGGCGACCTACACCTATACAGTTTTTTTCTCAAACGAAAAAAAGGGCAGAAAGTCGTATTACCAGGAATACAATTTTCTACCCTATATGTTTTATTTACTAATTTATCTAATAATTCAAATTGGTTACTGCAGTATTTTACCTCACTCATAAACATTACCTCTTTATGAGCATGACGGTATAGACAAATACTGCACATCTATACAAAAAAATAGCTAAATAATATAATTACTAAAAATAGAAATAAATACTACTTAACTACACAAAATTCTATTTTTATTACTTCACTACTCCTTTAATTATATTAATTAGCTTTGTCAATGCTATTATAGTTCCATTATACACCTTTTTGCCAAAAATTGCCAAAATCAGACACAAAAAAAGATAGGATTTTTTAGTTCCTATCTTGATCTACCTTTTGTTTCACTTTCAATTTCATAAGAATATAACCTATCTAATTGTTCAGGAGTAATATGAATTACCCTACCACCTTTTGGATTAATTCTTTCGCCACCAAATACTATCCATATTGCATCAAGTGGCATATCTGGCATTGAAGCTTCACCATCGGTAAATATAATTTTATTTTCAACTCGTCTTGAAAAAGCACCTACTGCGACATCAAAGTCAGTATCTCCACCACCTTCAAATCGCATATTCTCTATATCTTCTTCTGTCCTAATTTCGTGAAATCCATAAAACTCTGTATCAAAGCATCCAACTTTTAGCTTTGTGTATTGTAATATATTCTTACACTCTCTTAAAAAGTTCTTTAATAATACCTCATTTATAGAGCCACTTGTATCTAAAACAATTTCAGTTTCTGGCATTGGTTGTTCTTCCAAATTAGCAACTACTACACCATCTTCTAATGTAGCGTTTTTATATGACCAATCAACATCATATTTAATTGCTTCTCTTAAAACATATCGCCAATCAACTATTGGTTTTGCAGTTCCTATATCATTAACTGTTCTTACATCTCTATTTGTTGAAGTTCCTGCTTGCGATGCTTGTTTAGAAATTGCCTCTTTTAATTCTTCAAGTTGCTTTTTCTTATCTTCAAGATTTTTTTTGAAAGCATCTTTTTCTCCCATACCTTCAAGTTCTTCTTGTTTCTTTTCAAGTTCGCTCTTTTCTTTTTCTTTTTTATCTTTTCCTAAAAGTTTATCTAATAAGCTTTCTTTTTTACCAGATTTTTCTTGTTCTTCTTTATGTTTTTTTACTGCTTGTTCCCACATACTGTGAGTATCATGTCCAACATCTTGTTGTTTTTCTTCTTCCTGTGAATCTTCGCCAGATCCACCACCACTTTGTTCTTGTGATTGTTTATCTTGTTCTTGTGAACTTCCTCCACCAGAACTACTTTGTTGTTGAGATTGTGATTGTTGTTGGTTATCTCCACTTTGTCCACTACCACCGCTTTGTTGCTGATTTTGTTGATTTTGTTGTTGGTCTTGGCTTTGTGAATCACCACTCTGTTGTTGTGGTTGTGATTGTTGTTGACCATTACCACTCTGTCCACTGCTACCACTTTGTTGCTGATTTTGTTGTTGATTACCTTGTTGATTTTGACCATTACCCTGTCCATTTTGTTGTTGCTGTTGTCTTTGTTGCTTTTCTTGTAATAGTTTTTCATATAATTGTTCAGCATCATAGTTTATAGCTTCTGCCATATCTACTCCACCTTTTGCCATTTTTAATCCGTCTCTTTTAAGAAATTGATTAATAACACCATCAGTGGCAATATTCCATAACTCAGGGTCTTTTCCTTCACTTCTCAATATGTGATTAAAAGCAATATGACATACTTCGTGGGCGAATACAAATGTCTGTTCCTCAACACTTAAACTTTCTAAATATTCAGGATTATAATATATTGTTTCCCCATCTGTACCTGCCGTTGGTATATCTTTATTTTCTTTATAACCTACACTTGCTACTACACTCCCAAAAAAGGGATATTTAACAAGCATTTTTCTTTTTAATGCTGCTATATCATATTTCATAATTTACACCTCAAATTCGTGCAACTAATGAGAATACTTCTTCGCTTATCTTATCTTTATTTATTTCATTTGCAGTAACAATTATTACACAATTTTTTGGTAATTCAAATGTAGATATTTTTCTATATTCTAATAATTCACAAAATTTTAATTGTTCTTCTTTTGATATTGTATCAATCTTATCAATTACTAATAATTTAATTTCATTTGTATTAGTAATATCATTAAACCATTTAGGAGATACAAATTCTGACTCCTCGTAATGACCATTTAATTCTTTAACATCAATGTTAGCAGGTAATACAACTGCTCCATTTAAGTCTTTACCAGATATAAAATCAACTAATACAGGTGCAACATTTGCTTTGATATATGATAATAACATTTCTTTCTTATCTTCCATTATTTTCTTATACCTCCTCCTGGCATTTCGGCAAGTTTTGCCTCTGCTAATCTTTCTAATTTACTTTCATCGCCATGTGTCCATAAAGCATCAAAAATTGCTCCAAATTCTGCACCTAGTCCTGTAACAAAACCTCTTACTTTTTCTAGGTTAGCATCATCTACTTGGGATAATCCCATAGTTGTTGCATATCTTTCAGCAGTATTTAATGCTTGTATATCTCTATCGGTATAATTTCCATTAATTACATCATCTAATGTTATTACTTGTTGATTACAGAATTGTACAAATTCTCTTGTTATATCTTCCCCAACTAGTGCTCTTAACATTTCAGGGCTACCTGTTGCATATAGCATTTTAGATGCCATTTCCCACTTTCTAGGGTCTGCATTAGGTTTTTCGCCATCATATTTACTTCTTAAAGTTTCGCCTTTCTTATAAGCAATATAAGAATAAATTGCAGGGTGTATATTGTGTTCACTTGCCCACTTTAACCAACTTTCAGTAGTTGTTTTAATATATACATGAGCAAATCTATTGAATAATGGCTCTGCTAATTGATTTGCAGCTAATGAGTCTTTCATATCATTTCCTGCTGCAACAATCCTTGCATTCTCTGGTAATTTCCAAATACCATTAACTTCTCTATCTAATACAATGTTAAATGCTATACCTTGAATACTAGGTAATGCATTAGTTATTTCATCTAAAAACACAATATGAAATCTATCTGGCTCATTTGCACATTTTTCCTCTAATTTTTTTAACCAACTTGGCTTAACATCCATCATTTCGCCTGTTGCTTGATTATAAACACTTTTACCATTTAAACTTTCTGGTGTAGCATTACGAAGATATATAATTTCACAAGTTGGATCAATTTGCTTAACTCTTGCAGATTTACCTTCTGATGAAGGTCCATGCAAGAATACTGCAACTCCACTTTCTATTGCTCCTCTTATGATTTCTTCTTCACTTACTTGTCCAAACTTCAAACCATAAGGATTTCTTCTTTTTTCAGCTTGTTTTCTTTCTTCCTCATATTGTGCTTTTTCCTCTGGTGTCATTTCGTGAATAACACTAGGTATCATATCTTTTGCAAAATACTTATTTAAGAACATATACATTTCAGTTGTTTTGAAATCATCTCTATATTGACCATCATTACAAAATCTTATTCCTGATGCAAGTAATGTTTTACTGACAAGCATTTTAGATTTTTCATCAACATACCATACAATAGGTGAAACTTCTAACCAAAAGTAATCTCCAGGATGAGTGGTAACACCATTTGTTAATTTGAAATTTTCATTTGTATCGTTTGATTTTACTCTTACATATCTTTTACCATTATACTCATATTCTTCATGTTCAACAGGACTAAACTTTTCAGAATTAGCATTCCATCTTCTTGAATCGGTTGTATATGTTTTTCCTGTTTTTCTTAATCTACCTGCCGAAAATTCACTATCAAGTGTTCTTCCCAAACTTGTATCAACAACATATTGTGGATATTCTCCATACTCAACTTCTAAAAATCCACTTCTTCCCCTCACTCCGTTCGGGGAGATGTCAGAGATGTTGGAGTACGGTAAAGTTGGGCGGACGGCACCAGAACGCTTGCCAGCATAAGTCCATTTACGATCACCACCTTCGATAACATCACGAACATCCCCATCGCCATCAGAGGACGATAAATACCACCAACCTGTTCTTCCTTTTAAAGAACTATCACCATCTACATGATAATCACTAGATACATAAGCACCCAATAAGATTGCAAAATCGGATATAGCACACTTCCCACCTAATTGTTCTATAACATCTATCTTACGGCTTCCAAATGTTTGTTCATCTGAAAGTAATGTAAACTCATTTGTTCCAAAGTTCATTTATTACACCTCACTCATTATAATTTTACCATAAAATCGTAAAACTTCCTATAATTTCATGTAAAATTACACTTTTTTTAATATTCTGGCTTTGCTTTGTTTAAAAATGTTCTACTTTCATCTGAATTATCAATACGAGAATAAAAATAATTTTTCCTTATGTTAACATATTCTCTATCTACTATTCCTTTGTCTTCTAACTTTTTTAAATTCCTTAAATGCCTTTTTATTCTTCGTTTTGATGACCCTCTTAACTTTTTTATTACTTTTCCTGTTTCAGTTAGTATTAATCTAAACCCTAAAAAATCAATGCCATTTTTTACTTTGCCTATTTGTGTTTTTGCATTAAGTTCTACTTTTAATCTTTCTTTACAAAAACTGTCAATCTCTTTTAAACAATATCTTAAATAATTTTTGTCTTTATGAATAAGAATAAAATCATCCATATACCTTATATACCCTTTAATTTGTAATTTTTCTTTTATAAATCTATCTAAATCATCTAAATATATTAAGGCATACCATTGACTAGATAAATTTCCAAGTGGAATACCTACTGATGTTTCATAATTTGTCATGAACAATCTAGCCATATATAATTCATCATCAGTTAATCCTATTCTTTTTAACTTATTTAAAAGAACTTCATGATTTATACTAGGAAAGTATTTGTGTATATCACACTTTAAATAATAAAAATCATTGCCATGTTCATTAATAAATTCTCTTTTCAAAAACTTTGTAAGTCTATTCAACCCAAAATCAGTACCTTTATTTTTTTGACAAGCAGCATTATCATATATAACATGCTTACTTATTATTGGTTTAAGCACATTGGTTACAAAACACATTAATACTACTCTATCTTTATATGATAATGCTTCTATTAATCTTTCTTTTGGTTCAAACAACTTGAACTTTCTATATTTTCCTAATTTATACTTTCTTGATGTTAATTCTTTTATTAATTCTGTTATATTTTTACTTAAATCAATTTCAAATCTAACAACTTCTCCCTTGTGTTGTTTAGATTTTCTGCACCATTTATGTGCAGCATATATATTTTCAAAAGTGAATATTTCTTCTAATGACATAATATCCTCCTTTCTTTATTTTTAGCCAATTCAAATTAATGAAATGGCTATGTATGGCAATAAAAAAAGAACTAAAATCAATTAGTTCCTATGTTTTTCCTATATTTTCTTTACCTTGTTAACAGGTATCTAGGTTGTCCGGCATCTAAAATTATTACCTTTCCCAGTAAATTTAAATTTTTTACAGTAGCAGTTACTCTGGGTAAACATAATGTGACAAGAAAAAAGCATATTATTATAAGTAGTTTATATTTATTCATATTACACCTACTTAAATATATGCTTTTTATTTATTCAAAATAACTTCCTCCAATAAACTCTCTTAATATTGAAGTTTTTGGTACAGTTTCACTTGGTATTGGTAAAACGAATTTTAATAATTCTATTAGTCTTTGAGCTAATTGATAGTTAGGGTCATCTTCGGATATGGTAAATAACAGTGGCTCAGCATATGTTTTGATGACTGCTAGTTCATAGGCTAGACTGGTGTTAAACATAACATCGGCATTATCTTGATATGGGAAGACATATTTTTCTTCTCCATCGCGGACATCAGACCATGATTCAAGCGTTTTTGATGGATTATATCCTCTTGTTCGATTATCTCTTACAATTCTTCTTAATAATCTTAAATCAGTCATACCAATACGATTATCATTATCAATATTTAGATATATTAATGGACTTATGTATACTTTAAACTTTTTCTTTCTAGGTATATTAGTTAATAATTCTTCATTTAAAGCATGTAAGCCTTCAATTATTAGAATATCATTATCTTTTAACTGAACTGTTCTTTTATATTCTTTTTTTCCTTCAATAAAGTTAAATGTTGGTACTGTTACTTTAGTTCCCTTTAACATTTTACTAACTTGACTATCAAATAATTTTACATCAATAGCATTAAGAGACTCGAAATCCGGCTTACCATTTGGTCCTAATGGAGTTTCTGATCTTTCTAAGAAATAGTCATCTAATGATAGATGAGTGGGATTTAATCCTAGACTTCTTAAATATAAAGATAATTTCATGGCACTAGTTGTTTTACCTGAACTTGATGGTCCTGATAATAATATTACTTTATAGTCATCTTTATTTAAAACTATCTGCTCTGCGATACTAAGTAATTTATAGTCCTGCATTATTTCTGATAACTGAATGATATCTCCAGCATTATTATTAGTTATAAATTCATTTAATTCTCCTAGGCTGTTTATATTTAAATTATTTCCCCATGTTCCATATTCTTCAAGACTATTGAAATAATTCTCATGATGGGTATATTTTACTACTTTATTATTATCATATATTGATGGGAATCTTACTACGACACCATGGTCTTTAATTAATGATAAGTCAAAATATTTTAAAGAACCTGTTGTATATGGAAGGTCTCCAATTATATAGTTATAGGTATCTCCTAGTTTATATAGGGTTACAAAATTTGTTTTTATATAGAATAATGTTCTTACTTTGTCTTCTCTTTTTTTATTTTTGAAATATGCTATGGCATCTGATTTAGATGTTTCTATTTTTGTAAAAGGTATATTTTCTTTTATTTTTTCTTTCATTATCTTTTTTATTTTCGTTATATCTTCAGTAGTTAATGGTTTATTTACTTTGCAATAAATTCCTTTGTCAATTGAATGTTTAACTATTATTTGAGTATCTTTTCCTAAGGCTTCAACTGCTGATACTTCAAATAGATAAAGTAATCCTTTTTCATAGATTTTATTTCCTTCTTTGGTATTTAAATCATATATATATAGTTTACCATTTTTAGTTAGTGTTTCTTCATAGTCAATCATATTATTGTTATAAAGGGCTCCTACTACGGTATTTGTTAATTTATCTTTTTCTTGTTCAATTATCTCTTTTAATTTTATTCCTTTTACATATTCTTTCTTTTTATTATTATCCAAAGTTATTATTATTGTTTCCATATTATTCCTCCTTTTGGATAGTCTATATTATTATTATATCATAGTTTGTTATATTTTGTCATACTTTTTTTGTTATGAATAGACTATCTATATATTATACTAATTATGGGTGACTAATTATGAATTTAATTCCTACGATTATTGAAAAGAATGATATGGGCGAGAGAGCATATGATATTTATTCGAGATTATTAAAAGATAGAATTATTATTTTGAATGGAGAAATTAATGATAATACTGCTAATGTTGTGGTAGCAGAGTTTTTATATTTAGATAGTTTAAATAGTGATGATATTTGTTTGTATATTAATTCTCCTGGTGGTTCTATTACTGCGGGTATGGCTATCTATGATACAATGAATTTTATTAAAAGTGATGTATCCACAATTTGTGTGGGAATGTCGGCATCAATGGCTGCTTTTCTATTGGCTGCTGGTAAAAAAGGTAAAAGATGTATTCTTCCCAATGCAGAAGTTATGATTCACCAGCCCCTTGGAGGAGCACAAGGCCAGGCAACAGAAATTAAAATTGCCGCTGAAAGGATATTAAAACTTAAGAAAAAACTTAATAAAATTTTAGCCGAAGTTACTGGTAAAGATATTACTACAATTGATAATGATACGGAAAGGGATTATTTTATGGATAGCATGGAGGCTTTAAACTATGGTATTGTTGATAAAATATTAAAATAGAACTTCTATTGAAGTTCTATTCTGTTTTTGTATTTCCTGTTTTAGTATATCCTTCTAATGATGTTTCTGTTGACCATTTTGTTTCTTTATTTTTTTCAACATAACGATAGTATGTTATGGTATCATAATCTCCTGATGGTTTTTCTTCTGTTATTTTAGGAGACATAAATTTAACTGTTACTTTTAATGGTACAAAGTATACATTATTATAAGATGATATGGTTGTATTTATATCATTTAATGTAACATCTATGTAGAAAGAGCCTTTACGATAGTATGGAGATAATTTATATGTAAAATTGTCTTCAGTTAATGAGTAATTTTTAATACTATTTGGTAATTTATTTATTTTTGTTCCTTTAGATATTGATGTATTATTACTAGATAAGAATTCTTTTTCATTATTTGATAGGAATTCTACCTCTTTAACTATAGTAAAGTAGTAATCTTTATTTGGAACTTTATCTAATTTTATGGTGTAAGAAGCTGATGTGCTGTTTTTAGATACTGCTCCTAATGTGTAGTATTCTTCAGTTGCAGTACTATAATACTCATACTTATTTTCTATATTATCGCCAGTTTTATTGCCTTTTGCCCATTTACTATATGTTGTTGTTTCTTTTACATATTCGTAATATGTTGTTTTTGCAGTGTTTGTGCTAGTGTTAGTACTGGTTGTATCTTTGTTAGTATCCTTATTTGTGTTATCTTTAGTTTCTGTTTTTGTATTACAGTTTTTGCAATCTTTAAAACTAAATTTTCTTGTTATGGTATCTTTTTCTTTACCACATACTAAAGTAGTTTCTACTTTATAATCTTTTTTATTTCTAGTTATTTTGGAGTAACTTTTTTTTACGTCACAAGTTGATTTTTTATTTTCATTGATAGAAACAATTAATTTTTTTTCTATCATTTCCTCTAATGTTATTTTAGTACTTTTTCCTTTTTCTTGTGGTAAATCTATTTCTTTAAAATAAGAAACTGCTACTTCTTCCATATTATTAATATTGTTTTTAAATGTCTCTGATGGTTTACTACTATTTATTATTTTTGATACTAACCATATTAATATTATAGCAAATATGAATATGATTATTATTTTAATAAATAAGCTTAACCAATTTATTTGTCTTTCATCTTCCATTATATAAAACCTCCCTATTTTGGTGATATTATATTAATTCAACAATGAATATTATTAAACATATTATTAATAAAAATATTAGCAGTATGATTTCTTTTATGATGGTATTTATTTCTTTTATCTGTTTAATTATTTCTTTATTTAGCATATAATATCTTCCCTAAAATTGTAATTTATTATAGCATAGAGATAATTAGTTGTCAACAGATAAATAAACTATTGTGCATCCATCATTTAAGTTATCGGTATGATATTTTGTTACTTCTTTTCTTTTACTTAATACATTATGAACTGATTTTCTTACTACTCCTAGCCCTTTACCGTGTATTATTAATATTTTATCATTTTTTAGTATTATATTTTCATCTATAAAATCTTCGGTAGCTACGCGTGCTGTTTCTCTATCATAGCCATGAAGATCTAGAGATGGTAAATTCTTTAAAAATATATCTTCCATAAAATCACCATTATATATTATAGCAGATATTTATAAATATTAAAACAATAAGATCACTAATATGGTAATCTTATTGTCACTTTTGTACCTTTATTCAGTTCTGATGTAAATAATAATTCTCCATTATGGGATTTTATTATCTCATTTGATAGGGCTACTCCCAAACCAGTTCCATTTTGTTTAGTAGTATAAAACATTTCTTTGATATTCTTTAATGTTTCCTCATCCATTCCTATTCCATTATCTTCGATTAATATGTCTAAATAGTTTTTATATAGATTGGAAGATATTTCTATTTTACCATTTTCTGTACAGGCTTCGCAGGCATTTTTTAATATGTTGATAATTACTTGTTTTAATCTTTCATAATCTCCATTAAAATAAATTTCTTGGTCATCGCGATTTTTATATTCTAACTTTATTTTTTTATTAGTCATAAGTATTTTAAAAGAATCATAAACATCATCTAATAGACAGTTTAAATCTATTTGTTCTTTTACTACTTTTATTTTATTATACTCGACAAAATCACTTATAATATTTAGACTTCTATTTATTTCTTGTTTCATTATATTAATATATTTTAAGGCTTTTTCCTCTTTATTTAAATCAATCATATCCATGTATCCTTTACAAACTGCTAATGGATTTTTTATTTCATGAGTTAATTTAAATAATGCATCTTTTATTTTTTTATCTTTTTCTAGCATTTTAATCGTAGTATTTAGTGATTCTATTTTATCCATTACCTTAAATAAATATAATATAGAAAATGTAGTAAAGTAATAGATAAATACTATTATTAATAATAATATAAAATCATTTACTGATACTTTTATATCTTTAAAGAAGTATTCAAATGATAAAAAGAAACCTTGAATTATGGCTATTGATAATATAAATGAACCACTACTAAGATTCTTTTTTCTAGCACATAAGTATAAACCTAGATATGATGCATATTTTATAATCATTACGATTACCTCTATATTTAGAACATAATAACTATATAAAACATTTATGATTGATAAAAATATACCTAAATAATGTTTCTTTTTCATGTAAGCTATTACTATTGGTATATTGCAGAATAATAATACTTTGGTATTTATTTCACTAGGAATATATTTTAAACATAAATATAATGATGTAATTAGAGCTATTGTTAACAATGTATCTTTATTGTTATTATCTATATTTTCTCGATAGCAAACTAAAACTAAATATACTAAAATAGGAAAAGTAATTAATATTAAATTTAATATTATATCTTTTATTATAAATAAATTCATTCTACCACCTTCGATATAATTATACGACTTTACTTTGTCGATTTTTGTCGAATTAAGTCGAAAAAAAGAACTTTTTGTAATTTTTTGTAATTACATAAGTTCTTATTTTAATTCATCTATATATTTTTTTAATTTTTTAGCATCTGAACCTAGAATTATTTTTAATTGGTCATCTATTTCAACAACACCTTTAGCTCCTAATTTCAGAATTCCTTCCTTATTTGCTTTAGTTATATCTTTTAATGTTACTTTGAATCTAGACATTTCTACTTCGGTATCAAGAATATTATCTTTACCTCCTAGTAAATCAACTAATTTATTAAATTCTAATTTAATATTCTTTTTATTCATTTTCACAATGGCAAGGGCTATTATTAATAAGACTACCATTATGATTATATATTGATATAGTTCCACTTTATCTTCCACCTCTATTTAATTATACTATCTTTTTTGCTATATTACAAGTAATATTTTTTTTAGTCAAAACAAAGTGCCCGTTACTCAATAGTTAACATAAAAATTGTTAATTATTTTGATTAATTTGTTTTATTAATTTCTGTTTTCTGCTACTGCATTAGTGATATACTTGATTTGTAGGTAAAAATATGAGAGAAAAAATTTTAAGTACTGCTATGATTAATATTAAAAATAAATATCCAGAATATAATGATGATAAACTAGAAGAAATTAGCTATGGTCTTGAAGCACTTTATATTACTTTTACTAAAACAATTGTTATATTTGGTATTTCGTTAGTTTTAAATATTTTTAAGGAAGTTCTCTGTATATTGTTGTGTTACAACATAATAAGAACTACAGCTTTTGGTATGCATGCTAAGAAAAGTCGGCACTGCTATATCATATCTGGTGTACTTTTTATCGGTACTGCTACTATATGTAAATATGTTGATGTTAATATATATGTAAAATATATCATTAGTATTATAGCTTTTATTACACTTGTAAGATATGCTCCTGCCGATACATATAAAAGGCCACTTATAAATAAATATAAAAGAAAAAGATATAAAGTTATGACTATAATAACAAGTATGATATATTTGATATTTATTATTTTACTTAAAAATAATGTTGCTAGTTCATTCTTGTGCTTCGGACTACTAGATGCAAGTTTGATGATCCATCCTTTTGTATACAGGATGTTTCAATTGCCATACGATAACTATAAGAACTATACTGTTACTTATCGTTAAGTTGGAAAAATATAAGATTAGGAGGTAAAAAGATGTTTGCTGGATTGTTGAATTGGATCGGTTCATTATCTGCTAAAGCAGGTACTAAAGCTTGTTTAGTGTGGTTTGTTGATGAGCCTAAAATGCCAAAAAGTTTATTAAAATAGCCTTTCAAACTAAAACAATAAAAAAAGAATCAAAAATACCGCAAGCTGATTCTTTTTTTATTTATTTTTCATTTATTTTGATAGTTTGAATATACAAGCTATCAGTTATTTTAGTTTCAGAAGTTATTCTATTATTTTCATTTAAAATTCTTTTTACTAATAATAATCCATGACCTCTGTTTTTACCTTTAGTACTATATCGTTCATTGCCAACTTTATCTTTTTCAATGGCATTATCATAAGTATTTGAAATTATAATTTGAATAATACCTTTGACTTCATATATTTCTATTCCTAATTTTTTATCTTTAGAAGTACTTGCTGCTTCAATAGCATTATCTAAGTATACTCCTATTATTCTAGTTAAGTCTTTAAAATCTTTAGTTTTCATATCTCCTAAATAACTATTTTCAACTAGTTTAGAAATATTTAATGAAACTTTTATTCCTTTTTTCTCGGCTTCAATAAATTTATAATAGAAAAAGCCTTTCAAACCATTAGATGGTAAATATTTAAATTTAGAGAATTTTGCACTTTTAACACTTTTCTTATCTCCAATAATGCTATCAACATAACTACATAATTCCTTATCATTTTCCTCAGATAATTTACTTCTTATAGTTAATAGTTCATTTTTTGATTCGTGATTAATTGTTCTTTGCTCTTCAATATCACTTTCATAGTTTTTCATTATTGTTAATAAATCATCATATTTCTTAAACATATTTTCGTTCTCCATCTTTTGCCTTAATAATGTTACTAAAATAACTATTAATGTTATTATTACTAATAAATAGGTATAAATATCATTATCATGTCTAAAATCACTAATCAAATTATAAAAGAATATGGCAATAGTAATTAAAGTTAAGGCAGAAACAGTCACTATTTTAACATTATTAGATAATTTATAGTTAACTACTGTTTTTAATGGTTTCCTTAATAAATATATTAATATTATCATTAGCATACTTATTACTATATTAGATATTACTCCACCAGCTAAATTATCATAAAAATATACTTTACTAATTCCTAATATTTTGGTTGCAAAGCAAAGAGTTAATAAATCTGGTATAACTAACAATATTATATATAATACTGCTGAAAAGATAGATTTATATACTTTTTTATCAAAGATTATATAAAAATACATTGTATATAGTAAACATATCGCAAGTGTTTTTATAGAGCAATCTAAATATAAATTTATTATTGTATGTAATACAGCAAAGAGTATTAATATTAGTATGTTTTTTAATTTTATGCTCTTCTTTGATTCATCTTTTGATGTTACTAATCCAAAGACATGGACTGATATCATCATAAAGATACTACTCAAAAATATCTTCAAAACTTCCAACACGTTGTCTCAACCCCTTTCTACATCCAGCACTCAACAAGGTAGTTGATGCACCATTTTTGAAGTGGATTGTGAATTTTGCATATTCAACTTTACTTATATTTTCTAAATTAACTAAACATGCTTTATGTGAACGATAAAATAATGGTGATAATTCTTTTTCCATACTTGTTATTGTTTTGAGTGTATGTTTTGGTTTATCATTCATAAAGTGAATAATACATTTTGATCCAGATGGATCTTTTTCTATGTAAGTTATATTCTTACATAAAACTTTGTATGTTGTATATTTGTAATTGAATGTTAGTACTCTATTCCTTAAAAGTCTATCTATTATATACCTTATGGTGTCCTCTACTCTTTGGGGATATATTGCGCTTTTTTCAACATAATCAATAGCTTCTAATCTTGAAAAGAATATATCATTTTTACATTCTGGATGGGCTGTTATAAATACTATATAACTTTTATCATCTTGTTCTCTTATTCTTGAGGCTATTTCTAAACCTCCTACTACTGGTAATTCAACATCTAGTAAATAAATTTTTGTATCAAATGGTTCATTTATTATTTTTTCTAATTTTTCATTATATCTTTGAAATTTTTCTACCTTATATTCAATGTCGGCATATTTCATCATTGATTTGGTAATTGTTTGTACTGCAATATTTAATTCTTCTGCGTCATCTTCGCATACTATAAACTTTAGCATTTTTAATCTTCCTCCCATACTGCTAGTTACTTTTATTAATACCACTTTTTAATTCTTTTATTAGATTGTATGAAATAATATCATTAGATACTTCTATTATTTCTGTAGCATAGTCTGCTCTTTCTTTTATGTATTCTTCACCCACTCCTTCTTTAATTATATCATATATTTCTGCTTTTGGTGCATTATAATATACTTTTGATGTTAAAAATGAACCATCAACAAAAACTACAGTGTTATCTTTATCTTTTAAACTAAATATATCATGACCTATTTGGTAATCACTATGTATTCCTAGCATATTACCAATAGTAGGTAATACATCTATCATTCCAGTCGGGGTATCTACTTCAATATTATATTTTTTTTCTTTAGTCCAAATTATTAATGGTACCTTTCGATCGAGCTCATAATCGTATTTGTTATATGGTTTATATTTATCATTTTCTTCAGTTCTTATTTTGTTTTCAATAGCATCATAATTATATAATAAATTAAAGTCATTATAACTTAGTCTTGCATCATGATCTCCATATATTATCAAAACGGTATTATCTAATAGATTCTTTTTATTTAACTCTTTAATGAATTCTCCAATAGCAGAATCTGCATAATGAACAGACCTTAAGTAGTTATTCATCGTTGTTCCTTCAAGATAATCTCTTGTTATAGTGCTATAACCGGTATCAACTGATATTGTAGTATCAAATTCTTCCATTAAATCAACATCATCAAAAGGTGTATGATTAGAAAGCATTATTAATAGGCCATAAAATGGACTATCTTTTGTTTCTTTTATTTTTTCTATTTTTTCTACTGATTGTCTAAAAAATGATTTATCTGATAAACCTAAACCTATCGTTTCGTCAATCACATATGATTCTTTACTATAAAAATCATCATATCCTAATGCTTTATACATATTGTTTCTATTCCAAAAGTCACCAGTATTTGCATGCATACTAAATGTATAATAACCTTTATCTTTTAATAAGTTTGGTATGGCAACATATTCTCTATCAAAATAGTTTACAAAGGCTGTTCCTTTTGTTGATGGCATTAAAGATGTATTAAAAGTAAACTCACTATCACTACTTGTTCCTACTCCCACTTCAGCATAAAAATTGTTAAAAAATATTCCTTCTTTTGCAAGTTTATTTAAATTAGGGGTTACTTCTTTTCCATTAAACTTTAAATTCATAGGAAAAGTTTGCATACTCTCAGCATGAATTACAATAACATTTTTTCCTTTAAATATATCTGTATATTCATTAGTTGTTTTTTTATAAGGATGTTCTTTATAATAGTCTGTAACTTTTTTTAAAGATTTATCGTGTCCAAAAATACTATTTATTTTAGGCGTTAAGCTTTGAAAAAAGTCATCCAGTTGATATATATATATTCCATAATTCATTACCACTGATTCTCTATTCCATAATTTATATAATCTATTCCAAGAACTTAGTGGCATTGTTAGAGCACCACTTATAAGTAAAATTAAAATAGTTATGAGAACACTTTTATTTAGTTTCTTTTTCTTAACTGAAATTTCTTTTGCTAATTTATTTTTCTTTTTTAGATAATAATAAGATAAATATAATATTATTGGTGCTGCAATATATATTAAATCTGGAACTCTTAAAACGTTTTTAAATATGGCATCTTTTACATCACTGGCAAAAGAAATATTGGCAATTATTGAAAATGAGGCATATGAACTATAGTAATGGTAATATATGCTATTTACAATACATATTATGGTAAATAATATTGTCATAGCCATATAATAATATATTCTTTTTTTGATTTTTATTTTTTGGGCTAATAGGGTAATTATTAGTAAAAAGGATAAGTCAATAATAAATGGTGAATATCTTAATCCATTATTAACTGTGTTTATACGAAGTAATAGTGCATTTATTAAATTAAGTAAAATAAATATTACTTCTAGTAAATTATTCTTGTAAATTACTGCTAATAGCTTTTTAATTTTCTTTTGTATTTTTTCTTTTTTCATTTCCATCACTAGATTAATTGTATCAAATTTCTAATAAAAAATCTATGATATGTTTTACAAAATAAAAAAAATGTGAATTAATCACATTATTTTTGAGTATCAAAACCAAATTTTTTATTAAATTTCTCAACTTGTCCTTTTTTAGAACCTAATGTTTGTTTTCCAGTATAAAAAGGATGGCATTTTGAGCATACTTCAACTTGAATATTTTCTTCAGTTGATTTTGTTTTAAATGTATTTCCGCAAGCACATGTTACAGTTGCTTCTACATAATTTGGATGAATGTTTTTTTTCATTTTTTTCTCTCCTTCCGCCATGACAAATGTCATAGTAATAAAATTACATGGTATATTATATCAGTTATTTTGTATTTTTTCAACTATTATTTGAGAAATTTTTTCATATCCTTCTAAATTTGGCACAAAAGTATCTTTTTTTGAGAAATAATTAGGATTGTTACTTAGAATCTTTGATAAATCTACATATATAAATCCTCTTTTTTGACACTCTATTTCTAATTTGTAATTTGCATAATCAAAAATATCATCTTTTGTTCCTAAAACGTTATAATATCCTAGAATTATTACTTTTTGATGATGAAACTTATTTATGTAGTTCATTATTTTTGTATAATCATTAATTAGTGAATCTATATAAGTATATATATTTTGATTATTGTTTAAAATTTTATTATATATTTCACTCATCCCTAATGATACTGTAATTATATCAGATTCTTTTATAAGTCTATTAAGTGAATAATTATCTTTTTTTTCGTTATATGATAATATTCTTATTATGTCTAATATACGATAGTCATTTGAAGTAAATGTATTGTTGTATTCTTTTAACATTCCTTTATCTTTTAAATAATCTCTTATATAGTTGCTATAACCATTATTTGATACTCCATATTCATTTGTTCCTTTTGATAAAATGTCTCCTAGTGTCAGATATGACACTTTTTTATCTATTGTTAAATTATATATAAAATAGCATGCTATGAATATAATTAATACCAATATGATTTTTTTCATAATTCACCTAATTAATTATATTTATATTAGTTCTATTTTAGCACCTACTTTAGATAACTTTTCACATATGTTATCGTATCCCCTTAAAATATATTTTATATTATCTATTTGAGTTATTCCATCCGCTATTAAACCACATATTAGCATAGAGGCACCACCTCTTAAATCTGTTGCTGTTACATTTTTGCCATGTAGTGGTGTTATTCCTTTTACTTTTGCTATTTTGTTGTTCTTTACTATGATGTTTGCTCCCATTCGATTCGTGTCATATATATTTTGAAATCTATTTTCATATATTGTTTCTTCAACAGTACTTGTACCACGACATCTGGTTAGGAATGGTATTATTGGTTGCTGTAAATCTGTTGGAAAGCCCGGATATGGTTGTGTCTTTACATTTACTGATTTATACTTATCTTTGGCATTTATTATTATTTCATCTTCTTTTATTTCCATATCTGCGCCTGCTTCTATTAATTTTGAAGTTAATGATTCTACATGGGTTGGGATAATTCTTTTAATTTTTAGATTTTCTCCTAATAGTGCACCTATAATAATGTAAGTGCCTGCTTCTATACGATCCGGAATTACTTCGTGAAAGGCTTTATGAAGATGTTCCACTCCTTTAATCGTAATTGTTTCAGTACCTGCACCTCTTATTTTGGCACCCATATTATTTAAAAAGGTAGCTACATTTACTATCTCTGGTTCTTTGGCAGCATTCTCTATTGTTGTAACTCCCTTTGCTTTAGTAGCCACTAGTAAAGCATTGATTGTGGCGCCTACACTCGGCATATCAAGATATATTTTGTTTCCTTTTAATTCTTCTGCTGTTATTGTATATCTATTTTCTTCCTCTATTATTGTTGCGCCTAATGCACGATAGGCTTTTAATGTTTGATCTATAGGCCTTTCACCTATTGAGCAGCCACCTGGAAAATACATTTCTACATGTTTATATTTTCCCAATAGTGATGACATAAAATAATATGATGCTCTTAATTTTTGGGACATTTCTTCGGGAATTTCTTTATTAATTATCTTACTTGAATCTATTACTACACTATCTTTTGTTCTTTTGATATCTGCATTCAAATATGTTAAAATTTCTTCTAAAGAATCTACATCGGATATATTTGGTACATTACTTATTTCTACTATTTCATCACATAGTATTGCGGCGGGAATTAATGCTACAACACTATTTTTTGAGCCTGAAATGTCTATTGTTCCCGACAATTTATGTCCCCCTTCTATTTTGATTTTTGGCATTTTACTCCTCCACTCTTTACTTTATTGTATTCTTTAATGGAGTTTTAGTCAATGATAATAATTGTTTTTACATTTTATTTACACATTATTTTAGTATATATAAAAATCCTAATATGAAAAGTACCATTCCTCCTAATATGGTTGATATTTTTCCATACTTTCTATTTAATGTGTCTCCTAAATTTAATCCTAAATATGTAAATAGCATACTTGTAATGCAAAATACAGTTGATGAAAAAATGCAATTTTTGGTTATTAATGATAATCCTATTCCTGTTGTTAAACTATCTATACTTACAGATAATCCGAATATTAAATAGCTAGGAAATGTTAAAAGAAATTTATTGTTAGTTTCTTTAAAACTAGATATTATCATTTCTACTGCTATTAGGGATAATATTATGCCCACTAAAATGTTAGTATTTATTAGAATTTTGCTTGTTATTAAATTTCCTATTATTACACCGATTAAGGGCATTATGAAATGATATACTCCTACTATCAATGATAATAATAGTTTGTCTTTTTTTGCTATTCCTTGCGTTCCATATATTAGTGCTAATGAAAAAGCATCCATAGATAGACTTACTGCAATTAAAAATATTGTTATTATTTTCAATCTTATCACCTATCTAAATATATGTATTGATTTTTAAAATATTTTGTTTATTTGTTTTACTAACCATGATTTATATTCTATGTCTGTTTTATTTTGTAAATCTACTAAGCATAAATTAGGAAACAAAAAACACCACCAATTATTTCCTTCTCCATTACCAATAGTTATTACGATTGATTCGTAATATCCTTCTTTATATTTTATATTGCGATACTCTTTAGCAGGAAAATAATTATATCCAAAGTTTATTTTATAACTCATATCATAATTATTTTCTTTAAATATATTTCCTATGTCATTATCTAGATTTTCTATATTTGCATTTATTAAAGTTCGAGCTTCTTTTAAGTCGCTTGCTTCTTCTAGCAAAGTATAGGTGTTTTCTTCTAAATATTTTTTTACTTTATTTTTTATATTTTGATCTACTGAGGTATTACTATTTGGAATAACTCTTAATCTAATGGCACTATCTGGTATTACTACTTCATTATTTTTAATTTCTAGATATATTAATGTTGATACAATTAAAGTTAATAAGATTATAATTTTTTTCATAAAAAATATCACCCTTTCTTTTAAGTTATGAGTGATATTTGTCTTTTTTATTCTTATTTTTGTAATTTTATTATTATTTGATAGTCATTTGTTGTATCAATTTCTTCTAATGAGACATTATAGCCAGCCTTTTTAATATCTGCTACTGCATCTTGTGCTAGTTTTATTGCTGTTGCATATTTTATTTTTGATATATTATTTACATTATTATTTTCTTCTATTTTGGGAATTTCATTATTAGTTAGAATCATATTATCATTTTCCTTTTGTGGTGTTTCTAATTTTGAATTTTCTTCTGGTGCATCTAAACTATTTATATTTATAAAATCAATATTTTTAGTTTGAGTATACACATTTGGATTTTTTTGTTCTTCATGTGTTGATGGCTCATTAGCTTCATATAGTGGATTTTGCGTCTTGTCAATAGGAATTGTTAAATCTATGTTATGTTCATTGCTATTTGAAATTGGTGGTGTTTCTTTAGTAATTCCAAGTAGATTTTTAATATATTCATCAGTATCCCTTACATTTATTCTTTCACTAATTATTTTATTTAATACTTGCTTTTGTAAATCTTCATCTTTTATTTGTAATAAACATCTTGCATGACGCTCAGATATTAAATTATTCATAAGAGCAACCTGGACTTCATTGGTTAGTGACAACAATCTCATTTTATTAGCAATGGTTGATTGACTTTTTCCCATTCTTTTTGCTAATTCTTCTTGAGTAAAATTGCCCATATCTAGTATTTTTTTATATGATTTTGCTTCTTCAATGGCACTTAAATCTTTTCTTTGAATGTTTTCTATTAATGCTAATTCTGCACTGGTTTGATCGTCCATTGTTCCTACAATTGCTGGAACTTCAGTTAAACCTGCAATTGTTGAGGCTTTATATCTTCTTTCTCCAGCTATGATTTCATATTTGCTTCCTAAATCTCTTAATATTAATGGTTGGATTATTCCATGCTCTTTTATGGAACTTGCTAATTCATTTAATGCCTCTTCATCAAATGTTAATCTTGGCTGAAATCTGTTTGGTATTATGTCTGAAAGTTTTACCATTACTACTTCTTTATTCATTTTCATAGTTATACACCCTCTTTTAATTTCTTCTTTCCTACTCTAATATAATAATACTATAATTTTGTAGATTTTACAAGTTATTTTGTAATTTTTTTTGTATTGTTATTAAAAAAAGAAGAAACTAGTATGTCTCTTATATTTCTTTTTTTAGTATTTCATTATATCTTCTTGGGTATTTTTTATCTGTTTTTTTTGTCTTCGTATACATAATTATTGTTCTTAAGCTATTTTCTACTGGTAAATTAAATATTATTCTTTTTTTCTCTTGGATGCTTAATTTGTTTAAATAATTTTCTATATTTTGTTCTTCATTTTCGACATTAGCCTTCATTGCTATAAAATTGCCATTTACTTTTAATAATGGTATTCCATACTCTAACAAATGCTTTAATGGAGCTACTGCTCGTGCTGTTACTATATCAAACTTTTCTCTATTTTTTTTGGCATAATCTTCGCTACGCTCATTTATCACGATAACATTATTTAATTTTAGTTTTTCCTTTACTAAATTTAGAAAATAACATTTTTTACCATTTGATTCTATTAATGTTATTTTAGTTTTTGGAAAGCATATTGCTAATACTAGGCCAGGAAAACCAGCACCTGAACCTAAATCACATATGTTTTGACTATATATATCTATTATTTTATTTATTGTTAAACTATCATAAAAATGCTTTAAATATACTTCATTTTGTTCAATTATTCTTGTTAAATTATATTTTTCGTTTTCCTCTTTTAAAATAATATAATATTCCTCTAGTAATGTTAATTGTTGTTTGGTTAGTTCTATATTTATTTTTTTTAATTCATTAATAAATTCTTCTTTATTCATTGTATTGTTTCCTTAAATATACTAATAATATTGATATATCAGCAGGGTTTACACCACTTATTCTTATTGCTTGAGCAATATTTAATGGACGAACTTCTTTTAACTTTTGTCTTGCTTCACTAGCCAAATTTGGAATTTTGTCATAGTCTATGTTTGTTGGAATTTGTTTTTCTTCATTCTTTAGCATTTTTTCAGCTTCTCTTTCAATCTTTTTAATATACCCTTCATACTTAATTTGTATTTCTACTTCTTCAATAACATCCTGTGGATAATTTATATCTAAATTATGTTCTTCTATTATATTTTTTAGGTTAGAAGTTGGATTTTTTAAGTAGTCATATACCGATATTCCTACTCTTCTTTTTTCATTATCAACAATTATTTTTATTTCTTTTAATTTATTCTTTAATTCTTCAATACTGTTTTTCTTATTAATAAATTTTTTGTATTTTTCTCCAGTTATTAATCCTACTTGATGGCCATATTCTCTTAGTCTTAAATCTGAATTATCATGTCTTAGTAACAAGCGATATTCTGCTCTTGAAGTTAACATACGATATGGTTCTTTTGTTCCTTTAGTTACTAGATCATCTATTAAAACTCCTATATAGGCCTCGTTTCTTTTTAGTATTAGTGGGTCTTTCTTCTCTAATTTTAATCCAGCATTTATTCCTGCTATTAAACCTTGACAGGCTGCTTCTTCATAACCACTAGTACCATTTATTTGCCCTGCAGTAAATAAGTTATTTAATACTTTTGTTTCTAGACTTGGTTTTACCTGTGTTGGATATATAGCATCATATTCAATTGCATAAGCATATCTTAATATTCTAGCTTTTTCTAATCCTGGTAATGAATGAACCATCTTTTCTTGTATTTCTTTTGGCATACTTGTAGAAAATCCTTGGATATAAATATCATCATAATAAAGGCTTTCAGGCTCTAAAAATAATTGATGTTTTTCTTTATCGCTAAATCTTACCATTTTATCTTCAATTGATGGACAGTATCTTGGACCGACTCCTGTTATATCATCTAATCCACCATACATGCTTGATTTATTTAAGTTATCGTGAATTATTTTTTTAGTTTCTTCAGTTGTATATATTAAATAACACGGTTCTTGATTATTGATATCATATACTGGCTCGTTAGTATGAGAAAATGTATAATAGTTTTTATCACCATCTTCTCTTTTTGTTTTAGTAAAATCAATTGTACTTCGATCAATTCTTGGTGGCGTACCTGTTTTTAACCTTAGTATTTTGAAACCGTATTTCTTTAGATTGTCTGATAAATGCATTGATGGTTTTTCATTATGGGGACCACTTCTAGTTCTGGTATTTCCTATTAAAATATCTGATTTTAGATAAGTACCAGTTGTTAATATTACTATATTTGAAGTTATATTTGTTCCATCTTCTAGTACAACACCATAAACTGTATTATCTTTTACTATTAAGTTTTCAACCATAGCTTCTTTTATTGTTAAATTAGGCTCTTCCCTTAATAGTTTTAGCATTTCTTTTGGATATGTTATTTTATCTGCTTGTGCACGAAGAGATTTTACAGCGGGACCTTTAGCATAGTTTAGCATTTTCATTTGGATTAATGTTTTGTCAGCTACCTCACCCATTACTCCGCCTAAAGCATCTATTTCCCTTACTATTATTCCTTTAGCAGATCCTCCTATCGAAGGATTGCATGGCATTGTTGCTATGTTATTTATTCTACCTGATATTAATAATGTTTTATGTCCTTTTCTAGCAGAGGCCATGGCAGCTTCACAACCAGCATGACCACCTCCTACTACTATTATTTCATAGTCCATATTTACACCTACTTTCCTAAACAAAATCTACTAAATAATTCATCAAGTAATTCATCGGTATATGTTTCACCAATTACTTCTCCCAAATTATTCCATGATTCTTTTAGACTTAATTCTACTATATCTATTGGATTATTATTATTTATTTCATTTATTGCATCATTTATATTATTTAAAGATTTTTTTAATAAGGCTATACTTCTAGCATTAGATAAATATGTCATATCGTTAGTAGATATTTCACCTATGTTAAATAATCTTTTTATTTCGTCTTTTATTTTATCAATACCAATATTTTCTTTTACTGATATTTCTATATAACTATCTAATAATTTTTTATTTAATTTTGTTTTTAAGTCTATTTTATTTACTACTATTATTCTTTTTTTGTTTTTTGTTTTTTCTAATATTTCTTTCTCTTCTTCAGTTATTTCTTCATTATTATTTAAAATGTAAATTAATAAATCTGAAGTATCAATTATTTTTAAACTTTTTTCAACGCCTATTTTTTCTACAGTGTCTTCTGTCTTTCTAATTCCTGCTGTATCAATTATATTTAGTGGTATTCCACTTACGATTAAAGAACCTTCTACTATGTCTCTTGTAGTGCCAGGAACATCTGTAACTATTGCTTTTTCTTCTTCTAACAGCGAATTTAAGAGACTACTTTTTCCTACATTTGGTCTTCCTATAATACCTACTCTTATTCCTTCTTTAATTACTTTACTATCTTCTGATTTTTTTATAATTTCTTCTAATTTTTCTTTGAATTTTTTTATATCTGGTAATATACTTTCATTTGTTAATACTTCGATATCCTCATATTCAGGATAATCTATATTTACTTCTATATTACTAATTATTTTTACTAGTTCACTTCTTAAATTTTTAATTAAATTAGATGTTTCACCTGTTAAAGTATTTATAGATATTTTTCTAGCGGATTCGGCTTTTGATGATATTAGATCCATTGTAGCTTCCGCTTCAAGTAAATCTATTCTACCATTTAAAAAAGCTCTTTTTGTAAACTCACCTGGTTCTGCCAATCTTGCACCATTTTCTAATAATACTTCTAATACTTTATTAGTTGTGGCTATACCACCATGACAATTTATTTCTACTATATCTTCACGAGTAAATGTTTTAGGAGCCTTCATAACACTAACTAATACTTCATCTATTTTTTCATTATTGCTTGTAATAAAACCGTAATGTATGGTATGTGAATCTACTTTTGTTAAATCTTTTGTAAATACTTTACTTGCTATATTTAAGGCATCATGACCACTTAATCTTATTATTGAAATAGCCCCTTCGCCAACTGATGTTGATATTGCTACTATTGTATCTTCCATATGGTTTCCTTCTTTCTTCCATAGTATTTTACCACAAGATACAAAAAAATAAAAGTAATTATTTACTTTGTTAATTATTTTTTACAATTATTTGTATATTTCTATTTCACCATTTTTATATGCTAATAATATGTCGCTGGATATTATTGATTCTACATATCTTGCTTTTTTAGGATGAATTAAGTATCTTATTTGCAATTCTATATGATCTTCATTTATTTTGGTATATATTATAGGATCATACTGATTATAGTATATTCGATAACTATTTGATACATTATTTATTTGTTTTTTTAATTTTGGTGGTATTTTTTTTATTATTTCATTTGAATTTACTATTTTATATAATACTTTTTTAGCTTTATTTACATCATAATCTAATGGTATTCTAATTGTTATCTCATCCCATATATATTTAAAGGCTTTGTTATAATTTTTTAAGGGATAGTTAAAGATTATAGAGTTTGGTAAATGAATTATGATTCCTGTGCTTTGACCTGTTGTATCAACATTTGATACTTCCAATATTTCAAAATTCATTGTGTTAATATTTACTACATCTCCTTTATAGCCATTTATTTCTATTCTATCTTCTACTACAAATGGTTTTACTATTTTTATATATATTCCACAAAAAAAATTAAATATTAAATCTCTTATTGCTATAGTAAATGCTGCCGATACTAAACTTATTAATGTCAAAAAGTTTTTGATATATTTTCCCCATACTATTATTATTGCCGATAAGATTGTAATTCTTATGATTAATTTATATTTTTTAGTATAATTGTATTCTTTTTTACTATCTCTTGTTCTCTTTATTATTCTTATACCTATTTTTTCTACTACTAATATCAAAAATATTATAATTATTGTTTTTAATATTAAGCCTATATATATTTCATCTATATTAAATAATTTACTTATTTTTTCTATATACTTCATTTATTCACTTCCTTTCTAATATGATATTATATGTTTATACAAAGGAAAAAAGAAGATTACTCTCCTTTTAGTTTAATTACTACTTTTCTGTTTGGTTCTTCACCAATAGATTCAGTATAAACGTATTTATCATCTGCTAACGCTGAATGAACAATTCTTCTTTCATAAGAATTCATGCTATCCATAGTTATTTCTGTTTTTGTTTTATATGCTTCTCTTGCTAATTTTTTTGCTAGATATTCTATGTTTCTAGCTCTTTTTTCTTTATAATTTCCTACATCAATTACTATTGATAATGGTTCTTTTAAATTTGAATTAACCATTTGTCTTATTAAAAGTTGTAAAGCTGATATATTTTTACCGTTTTTTCCAATTAATAAAGCATTATTGTCTGAGAATATTGTAATTGATATACTATTGTCTCTTCTTCTTACTTCAAGATTTGCTTCAGCATGCATTTTCTTTATTATTTCATTTATAGTGTCTTTAATAAAAGCTACTATTTCATTCATATTTAGAACTTCTATTTTTACAGATTTTTTTAATAAGTTATTTTTTTCTTCTATGCTGTTGATTATTAAATCTTCTTTTGATACTTTTAATTCTTCTAGTGCTAACTCTTCTGCTTGTTCTTTTGTTTTTCCTTCATAATAATACTTATTCATTACTTCTTAGCCTTCTTTCTTTCTACAAGCATATTTTGTAGTATGGTAAATAGTGATGAAGTTATCCAATAGATTCCAAGTGCTACTGGTAAACTAAATGCTCCTACTAAAATCATTGCTAACATAAAGTAAATTGTTCCCTTCATTTGTTTTGCCATTGCTGTTTGATCTTTTAAAGTTTTTCTAAATGAAAAATATGAAGTTGCAAGTATTAATAATAAGAATATAATATATGCATACCATAAGTTTGACATTATTCCATGAGAAATTGTTGTACCCATATCTAACTTTAGAAATTTATTTTCAAATATAACGGGTGTTCTATTAATTGCCTCTAAGAAAGCAAACAATAATGGTATTTGAATGAATGATAGTAGACAACTTGATAATGGATTAATTTTATTTTTTGAATATATTGCCATCATTTCTTCGGCTTTTCTTTTTTGGTCTTCTTCACTTGTTTTATCTTTATATTTCTTTTCCAACTTTTCTAATTGAGGTTGAACTTCTTTCAACTTTTCTGATTGCATTGCAGTTTTTCTAGTTAATGGATAAAGTATCAATCTTATTACTAAACATGATATTACTATAGCAAATCCATTAGCTAATCCTTTACCTAGGCCTATTTTTTCAAGTAATAATCCTATATTTATTATAGCCCAGGCTAGTGGCTTTACAAATATTGTTGTCCATAGCCCTTCGTATTCAGAAAATGGTTTAAATGTCTCACATTTTGGTAATTTATCAATGTCCACATTATTTTCTTTATATATGTTAACTACATTTTCATCTGTAGGTCTACATAATACATTTTCTGTAAGTGCTTTACCTGTTTCTTCATATTTGACTGGCTTTTTATCCTCTCCAGTAAGAGTTTTGGTACATCCTGTTAGCATTGCTAAGCTTAATATTAGCAATAATATTTTTATTGTTTTTTTGTTGTTATTCAATTTTATCACCTATACTTATTAGTTTTAACAATTCTTTTTCCATTTCTTTATATGTTAATTCTAATATACCTTTCTTAATAATTATAACATAGTCATAACCATTATGCACGACTTTTTTATTGTTATCAATAATGTTTTTTACCCTTCTTTTAATTTTATTTCTAGTAACTGCTGGTCCTGTCTTTTTAGGAACGGTTATTCCATATCTGTTACTTTTATTATTTTTTCGATAGTAAACACTAAAGTATTTACTTTTTTTTGCTCTACTATTATTTATTATATCTGTATATTCACGAGATGATTTTATTATTTCAATCTTTTTCATAGTATATTCCTTTTTGGTAAAAAGAAAAAAAGAAAACAAAATTATGTTTTATGCGCATAATTTTTTTCTTTTTTTTGCTCTTCTACTTTTTAAAACATTACCTTTAATTCTACTAAAGAAACCGTGCTTTTTAGCTTTTTTTCTATTATTAGGTTGATATGTTCTTTTCATTATATAATACACCTCCAAGTCAAATGCTATTTTATTATATATTTTTATTTCGATTATGTCAAGTAATTTTGTTATTTTTAATTAATTAGTATTTTTGAAGATTCTTTTCTTCTTTAAGTGGTTTAAAACCATTTGATTCAAGTTCAGCCATGGTTACTACTTTATTATTTAATGCTTCTTTAATATTATATTTCTTACCATCTACTATGACAAAGATACTTCCACTTTTTATACATGTAAAATAATATTTATAATTGTTATCTTCATAATAATATTCTATTGCTGAAGCACAGGCAGTATCTTTTGATTCATCTATTATAGTAATTTTATCTTTTGATACCGCTATATCTTCATCCTTTATTATGGTTTCTTCTGGTATTTTGTTATCTGAATTGTTTTCTTCTTTTTTAGGAATAATTTCTTTTTCTTCTTTAGTTGTATTGTTTTCGTTAATAGTATTTTCTTTTATACTTTCTTTAGAATTATTATTAGAAAGATTTATATTGGTTTCTTTTTCTTTATAATAATATCTTAAACAAAAGAATAGGATAACTACAATAAAAATAATAATTAATATTGTATATAATGTTTTCTTATTCATAAAATTCCTCCTTCTTACTTAGTATTCTACTATAAATTTTATATTTTTACAAATATATTTTGATATTTGATACTTAAAAAAAGTTATATACTAAAAATAATCGTTAATTCAAAGACTTTATGGCTTTGAATTATTTTTTAAAGACCTTGGGCTTTAAAAATAAGTGAGCAACAAAGTGCGAACTCTAAAAAAGTAAATAAAACCCTTTCTTTTTTTAATTTTTTTTGATACAATTATATTTGAGGAAAATAAGGTGAAGCAGATGGGAAAAATTATTGCAATTGTAAATCAAAAAGGTGGTGTAGGTAAAACTACTACTAGTATAAACTTAGCAGCATCTTTAGGTGTTTTAGATAAAAAAGTATTGCTTGTTGATCTTGATCCACAAGGAAACGCTACTACTGGGGTTGGTATTGATAAAAATGATATATCCAGTAGTATTTATGAAGTATTAACAAAAAAGGAAACTATAGAGAAATCTATTATTAAAACAAAGAGTAAGAACCTTTATCTTCTTCCGGCTTATCTTAATTTGGCTGGTGTCGATATGGAACTTATAGAATTAGAGAGAAAGGCAAAAGAGAATGGTGAAAAATTTAATAGAGTAATTAGGTTAAAAGAAGAACTTGGCAAAGTAAGTGATAATTTTGATTATATTTTAATTGATTGTCCTCCTAGTCTTGGTATTCTAACTACTAATGCTCTGGCTGCTGCTAACTCTGTTCTTATTCCTGTTCAATGTGAGTATTTTGCACTTGAAGGTATTATGCAGCTTATCAATACTATTATGCTTGCTCAAAGAAAAGTTAATCCTAATTTGGATATTGAAGGTGTTTTACTTACAATGTTCTCTAATACTAATCTTGGCATTGAAGTAATAGAAAGTATTAAAGGTTTCTTTAAAGAAAGAGTATATAATACTATTATTCCTAGACTTGTTAGGTTGGCTGAAGCTCCAAGCCATGGTAAACCGATTCTTGAATATGAACCTAGAAATAAAGGTACTATTGCTTATCTTAATCTAGCAAAGGAGGTTATTGAAAGAAATGGAACAGAAAAAGAAAGCCCTAGGTAAGGGACTTGAAGAATTATTCTCTAGCGAGGTATTAGATTTTGATACATTTGAAAGTAACATTATGGAAAATACCCCTGCTAATGATGTAAAAGAAATACCTGTTAATGAAATCAGACCTAATCCATACCAACCTAGAAAAACTTTTAATGAAGAAGCACTTAATGAACTTGCTGAATCTATTAAAAACTATGGAGTATTTCAACCTATTATCGTTAAAAAGAGCATTAAAGGTTATGACTTAATAGCAGGTGAAAGAAGACTTAGAGCTAGTAAACTTGCTGGTATGGAAACTATTCCTGCTATTGTTAAAGAGTTTTCTGATGAAGAAATGAGAGAAATCTCATTACTTGAAAACATTCAAAGAGAAAATCTTACTGCTATTGAACTTGCTTGGGCATATAAAGGAATTATTGATAACTTAGATATTAGACAAGAAGACTTAGCAAAAAAAATTGGTAAAAGTAGAAGTCATATTACTAATACTTTGGGGCTTTTAAATTTGCCTGAAGATGTTCAAAAGAAAATTCTTGATGGTGAAATTTCTATGGGACATGCTAGAGTATTATCTAAAATGAATGATGAAGATGAAGTTACTGATTTAGCAAACAAGGTTATTGAAGATAATATTAGTGTTCATGAACTAGAGGAAATTAGTAAAAAAGAAGAAATTAAAAAAAGAATGCCTATTACTAGAAGAAAAATGGATACTGATTATTTTCATATTGAAAATGAACTAAGAGATATTCTTGGTACTAAAGTAAAAGTAGATAATAAAAAAGTTAGTATTTATTTTGAAAATGTCAATGATTTAAATAGAATTCTTGAAATTATGAATATTGAAATTAAGTAAGTGGAAGAAAATTCCACTTTTTTGTATAGTAGAATCTTGAGATTCAATTAGTACTATTTTGTTACAAGTCTTTCTTGTAATGTATATAAATTATTTACTATCTTGTGAATCTCACACGATTTAAAAAAAGTATGCTTCTAATATTGCTATTAGAATTTTCTCCATTTAATAATATCGTTATTAATGTAAAGAGACATAAAGCAAATTTATTTGCTTCTTTGTTCTGGTATACAAATAGTTAACTCGGGTTATTTTGTAAGATATTTTTTTATATTTATTAAAATATTTATCCCTCACATTATATACATGATATGATTAATGTGCTTGCGGTAAGAGTAAGTATAAAGTTCAACTTAGAAGAATTTTTATCAAATTTTGTCGTACTTAATTGTTTGCAAAATAGGTCAGCAGTATATTATAATATTCTTGTAAGAAAGAACAGAAAAGTGAGGTGTCAAAGATGCAAGGAAGAGTCAAGTGGTTTAATAACGACAAAGGTTATGGCTTTATTGATTATCAAAATGGTGAAGATATTTTTGTTCACTATTCCGCTATTAAGCAAGATGGTTATAAAACATTGTCTGAGGGTCAAATTGTTGTATTTGATCTTATAGAAACTGCTAAAGGTTTACAAGCTATAAATGTGGTAGCAGCTACTAATGTTAAAGTTTAGAAAGGAAGTACAATTATATAAGACAGCTAGATGTACTTAAAGCTATCTTATTTTTTTATTGAAAAAGTTATGAAAAGAATTAAATCTTTATTATTATCTTTAAAAGAGATATTTATTGTTTTATTTATTCAATATTTTATTCTTATTATTTCTATTATTTTATTTAATGGATATGAAAATATTTATATTGGTAATATTTTACTTAGTATATTTAGTATTATATATATTTTGAGTAAGAAAAATATAATTAATGTTTCTTTTAATATTAGGAATAATTATTTTATATATATTATGTTGGGAAGTTCTATTTCGATTATTTATAACATGATTTTATATAGATTTAATTTATATACTTATGATACTAATAATACTTTTCTTTTTCTAGATATTTTAACTTCTGGTATTATTGGTCCTATATTTGAAGAAGTTGTTTTTAGAGTAAGTTTTATTCCTAAGGTAGAATGTTTTATTTATAATGAAGAGAAAGTTATTATAATAACTAGTATTATTTTTGCTATATTACATTTTAATTTTTTATCTGGTTTTATTGCCTTTATTATTGGTATTATTAATGGATATATCTATATTAAGACGAGAGATATTATTAAAATATCTTTGGTTCATATTTCTCTTAATACTATAAGCTCGTTAATAACTGGTTATAATAATCTAATATTTATTTTGGGTATTATATTAATGATAGAAGTGATGCTATATTTTGGAAAAGAAAGATATTTGTAAAGAAGAGAGTTTAACTTCTTTTTTCTTTACTTTTATATTAATTTATTATACAATATAGGTGGAGAGGACAGGGGATACTTATGAAAAAATATATTCTTTTGCCTGCTGATTCTTATGTTGTTATTAATAAGACAATTTTACATGATGAAGATAGAAAAATTATTACTAGTTTGTATCTACCTGTTATTGGTATGGATGCGGTGATGCTGTACTTTTTGTTATGGAGTGACTTAGATAGTTCTTCAATTGTTAGTTCTGATTTTACTCATCAAAAAATTGTTTCTAATCTTAGAATGACTATTAATGAAGTAGAAGATGCTAGAAGTAAATTAGAGGCTATTGGCCTTATTAAAACTTTAGTTAAAGAGGGTAATGTTAATAATTATATTTATGAATTATATAGTCCGGTTTCTGCTACTGAATTTTTATCTCATCCTATACTTAATATTGTTTTATATAGTAATATTGGTAAAAAAGAGTATGATAATTTGATTAAAACTTTTAAGATGCCTAGATTTAATACTAGTGGATATACTGATATTACTAAGAATTTTAACGATGTATTTGAAAGCACATGCATGACTTCATATGATTTATCATTAGAGGATATTAGAAAATATAATAAACTTAAACTTAATATTAATAGTAATTTTGACTTTAATTTTCTTATAAATGCTATGCCTAAGAATATTGATACTAGTAGAATTTTTACTAAAGAGATTAAGGAACTTATTATTAGTTTATCTTTTATTTATGATATTGATGCTATTAAGATGACTAATATTGTTAAAGGAAGTCTTAATGAAAGAGGTACTATTAATAAAGAAACTCTTAGAAAGACCGCTAGAAACTTCTACCAATTTGATAATGGTGGTAATCTTCCTACAATTGTATCTAATTGTCAACCAGAGTATTTGAGAAAACCAATCGGAGATACTTCAAAGAGGGCTAAAATGATATATACTTTTGAAACTATTTCTCCTAGAGAACTTCTTATTAGTAAGAATAAAGGTAATGAACCTACTAAAAGAGATTTAAGATTAGTTGAAGATTTACTTCTTGATTATAATTTAAAACCTGGTGTTGTTAATGTTTTAATTGATTATGTTCTTAATATTAATGATAAAAAGCTTACAAGAGGATTAGTAGAAACAATGGCTGGTGAATGGCAAAGAAAAGGTATTGAAACAGTTGAAGATGCTATGAGTCTTTGTGAAAAAGAACATAAGAAAAGAACTAAAAAAACTATTGAAGAGAAGAGAATTATTACCAAAACACCTGATTGGTTTGATAAAGAAATTGAAAAAGAAAAAATTAATGATGGTGAAGATAATCAATTAGAAGAACTTTTAAAGGAGTATAAATGATGAAGGATACTAAGAATATTATTAATAAATATAGTTTTGATAGATATGAGTTAGAGAGAAATTTTGATATTGAAATGGAAGATGAAACTTTTAAAAAGTTAGTTAGTAAACTTAAGTTATCTAAAGATGAACTTATTAAATATACTTCTAGAATTAAGGATGCTTCTTTAGAACTTAAAAATTGTGCTAATTGTAAAAATATTATGGAATGTAAGAATAATATATGTGGATATGTTTATTATCCTAGTGTACTTCAAGATAATTTAGTTTTTTCTTATGTTCCCTGCAAATACAAGAAAAAGTTAGATAATGATACTAAATATCAAGATAATATTATTTCTTTTGATATGCCTAAGGAAATAATTAATGCTTCAATGAAAAATATATATACTGATGATAAAAATAGACTAGAAACTATTAAATGGCTTACTATTTTTATTAAAAAAATTGAAAATAATGAAAAAAGTAAGGGTTTATTCTTGACAGGTAACTTTGGATGTGGTAAAACATATGTAGTGGCTGCGGCCTTCAACGAACTTGCTAAGAAAGGTAAAAAGGTAGCTTGTCTATATTATCCAGAGTTTTTAAGAAGTCTTAAAGAAAGATTTTCTGACGACTATAGAGAAGTATTTGATAAAGTTAAAAAATGTGATCTTTTATTAATTGATGATATTGGAGCAGAGACTGTTACTAGCTGGAATAGAGACGAAGTACTTGGTACTATCTTACAATATCGTATGCAAGAATCATTACCAACATTTTTTACTTCTAATTTATCTTTAAAGGAATTAGAAGTACATCTTGCCGGTAATGATAGTGAAGGTAAAATTAAAGCAAGACGAATTATTGAAAGAATTAAATATTTGACAGATAATATTACAATGATCGCAGAAAATAGAAGAAAGTGAGGATAAAAATGGAAAACAATAGTAATGCATTTAAGTTTGATCCTAATAAATTAGAGAAGTCTTTTACTGATAAAAATGGTACTTCGAAGATTGAAATGGAAAGTGATGGAGCATATCTTAATATGCCAGAGAGTGTTACTCTTGCTAATAGACCTAAGACTAAAATTCTTACCAAAGAGATAAAGACTCCTAAAGGTGGAGCTAACATTGGTATTGGTAGTAATGGATTTGCTGGTGTTATAACTCTTGCAGGTATTATTGCAATAGCGGGAGTAATTATTGCTTATTTAACACTTAGATATTAATTAACTTGTATATAAAGGAGGAGTAGTTATGCTTTGTGCTTTAGAAGTTAAAACTTGTTATTCTATTTTGAGTAGTTTAAATAGAATTGATATTTTGACTAAAAAGGCTAAGGAGATGGGCTACTCCTCTTTAGCTATTACAGATTTGAATAATATGTTTGGAGTATATGAATTCTATTTAGCTTGTCTTAATAATGATATTAAACCTATTATTGGTATGGAAGTTAAAACTAATCAAGATAATTTTATTTTAATTGCTAAGAATAATAATGGTTATAGAAATCTTATTAAAATAGCTACAATTATATCTGATAGAGAAATTACTTTTGATGATTTGAAGATATATTCTAAAGATATTATTTTAATTATACCTTATAGTTCTTATAATGAAAAGATTACTAATTTTTTTGATGAATATTATATAGGATATACCTCTGTAGAAGAAAGAGATAAAGTTAAAGATAAGGGAGTTCTTATTACAGATATTTCTTATATTGAAAAGAATGACTATAAGTACTTAGATTATTTATTGATGATCAAAGATGATAAGAAATTAGGAGAGATGGAACTTAATACTTATGCTGGGAAACATTTACTTGATAAAGAAGAATTTAATAATCTTACTAATGATATTGTTAGAAGTAATATGAAATATATTTGTGATGAATGTAATGTTACTTTTGAGAAAAGAGATGGATTATTACCTATATATAATAAAGATGTTGATTCTTTTGAATATTTGAATAGTTTGTGTAATAAAGGTCTTAATAAAAGACTCTCAGGTAATATTTCTAAAGAATATCAAGATAGACTTAATTATGAACTTGATGTTATTAATAAGATGGGCTTCTGTGACTACTTCTTAGTAGTATGGGATTATGTTAAATATGCCAAGTTTAATAATATATTAGTAGGTCCTGGTAGAGGTAGTGCAGCTGGTAGTTTAGTTAGTTATTGTCTTGGTATTACAGATGTTGATCCTATTAAATATGATTTGTTATTTGAAAGATTTTTAAATCCTGAAAGAGTAACTATGCCCGATATTGATATTGACTTTGATAGTGAAAAAAGGGGATTAGTAACAGATTATGTTATGAATAAATATGGTGAGAAAAGAGCGATTGGTATTATTACTTTTAATACATTAGGAGCTAAACAAGTTATAAGAGATGTTGGCAGAGTACTTAATATTTCACTTCCTATTATTGATGAAATTGCTAAGGCTATTACTACTAAAAACCTTAAAGATAGTTATGTAGTAGGTAGTAAGTTTCATAGACTTATTAATTCTAATCCTGATTATATAAAATTATATAATGCTTCGGTTAAACTAGAGGGACTTCCTAGACATATATCGGTTCATGCTGCTGGGGTTGTTATGAGTAATATAGATATCGATGAAGTTATTCCTTTATATAAGAATCCTTTAGGTATGTATGTGTCAGCCTTCTCAAAAGATTATTTGGAACCATTAGGACTATTAAAAATGGACTTTTTAGGGCTTGATAATTTAACTTTAATTAGTAATGTTATTGAAGAAATTAGAAAAAATGAAGGTATTAATATTAGTTTTGAAAAGATTCCTCTTGATGATAAGAAGACACTAAAAGTATTTAGAGATGTTGATACTGATGGTATATTTCAATTTGAATCTGTTGGTATGAAGAGGTTTTTATCTAAACTTAAAGTTAATTCATTTGATGATATTGCTACAGCTTTAGCATTATATAGACCAGGTCCTATGGATAATATTGATTTATTTATTGCTAGAAGAGAAGGCAGAGAGAGGGTTGATTATATTCATCCTGACTTAGAAGATATTCTTAAACCTACTTATGGTATTATTATTTATCAGGAGCAAATTATGCAAATAGTTAGAAAGATGGCTAGTTATTCTTATGGTGAGGCTGATATTTTAAGAAGAGCAATGTCAAAGAAAAAAGAAAGTATTATTTTAGCAGAAAAGCCTAAGTTTATTAAGGGATGTCTAGATAATGGATATGATGAAAGGACCGCTACTGAAGTGTATGACTTGATTTTAAAGTTTGCTAATTATGGTTTTAATAAATCACACTCTGTTTCTTATGCTATTACTGCTTATAAGATGGCTTTTATTAAAACATATTTCCTTAAGTACTTTATCGCAGGAATCTTAACTAATTCTATTGGTAATACTAGTAAAATTAATATTTATGTTAATAGAGCAAGAAAATCCTTAATTAAAATTCTTCCTCCAGATATTAATGAAAGTAGTAATAAATTTTATGCTGGTAAGGATGGTATTAGATGTCCTTTATCTATTATTAATGGCGTTGGTACTTCTATTTCTAATGATATCATTAGTGAAAGAGAAAATGGTAAGTTTACTGATCCTATTGATTTTATTGTAAGAATGTCGAATAAAGGTATTAATAAAAAGACTATTTCTAGTCTTATATATGCAAGAGCAATTAATTTTGGATATAATAAAAATACTCTTATACAAAATTTAGATACTATTTTAAATTATGCAGATATTGCTAAAGATGCTGGAATGATTGAAACTTTAAAACCAGAAATTATTTTATATGATGAATATGATAAGAATGAACTTATTTCTTTAGAACTTAAAACTATTGGTTTTTATCTTACTGAACATCCTGCTTCTAAATATAGAGATGATAGTATTATTGTTAATACTTCTAATATTAGTGATTTCTTTGATAAGAGAATTTTTATGATTGTTATGATTAGTAGACTTAAGGAGACTACTACTAAGAATAATGATGTTATGGCTTTTATTGTAGGTAGTGATGAATTTGGAGAAGTTGATCTTACCTGTTTTCCAGATGTTTATAAGAAATTTAATAATATTAAAGTTGGTAATATTATTAAGATTTTTGGTAAAGTAGAAAAAAGATATGATAAATATCAAGTTATTATAAATAATATTAGTATATTGGAGTGATGTTATGAAAAAAGGTAAATTTGTTATTATTTCTGGTCCTTCAGGAGTAGGAAAAGATACTATTTGTGATGAGTTAGTTAAAAAAGGAGTAGGCAGATATTCTGTATCTATGACTACTAGAAAGAAAAGATTTAATGAAATAGAAGGTATTAGTTATTTCTTTGTAAGTAAAGAAGAATTTGAAAGACATATTGAAGAAAATTATTTTCTAGAATATGCTATGTATAATGGTAATTATTATGGTACTCCTAATGAATTTATTAAAGAGACTACGAATAATGGAGATAATGTTATTGCAGTACTGGAAATTAAAGGGGCTATTAATGCTAAGAGGATTTTTAGTAATGCTATTACTATATTTATTATGCCTCCTTCTTTTGATGAATTAGAAAGAAGACTTAGGGGTAGAAAATCTGAAGATGATAATATTATTAATGAGAGACTTAATATTGCTAAAGAAGAAATTAAATATAAGGATAAATATGATTATATAGTTATCAACAATACTGTTGGTGAGGCTGTTTTAGAAATTGAAAATATTATTAATAATTGTTAGTTTATCAACAGATACTGTGGACAGGTGGTAATTATATAACAAAAACTCAAGAAATTAATCTTGAGTTTTACTATTTTATCTTCCTTTTCCTACGTTACCAAATTTATACCCCTCTTCTTGCATTCTTTTATCAACAAATTCTTCCCAATTTGCATAGTCTGACTTGATAGGTTCTCCTGTAAGTTCTGCTCTTCTCTTAGCTTCGTTATAATAGTCATAAAATTCTAAATAACTTTGTACCATTAATTCTAAAGCATATGGATCATCTAATTCAGCCTTTAAATACTTATCATACATTTGGTTAAATACTGGTTTATCTATGATATCATTATTTCTAGTTTCTACTACTAGACGATTATAATAAAATTCTCTTTCTTTTAAATCATCATGTGATAAGCCTTCATCAGGAATAACGGCTTTATTTTTTTCTTCTGATTCTATTCTTAAATCATTAATTCGTGATTGTTTACTTAAGTTATATATTCTTAATGCTTCTTGGTAGGCAATAGAATTTTCTTTACTTGCTCTTTCTAATTCTTGCTCATATTCTTGTAATTTTTCTTTTGATAATTCATTTCCTTTACTATCAGTTTTTCTATCTACCATAGTCATTAGAGCTACTAATCTATTAACGTCTACTTTTCCATGAACTTTTTCAGATATGCTTACTCTTTCTTTTGTATAATCTTCTTTTAGTTGTATAACTTCATTTGTTAGGTTTTGACTTGTTAATTCTAATTCTTTAATAAATTTGTTTAAGACAGCTTTAGTTTCTGGTGTAAAATACATCATATACTTATTCATATTTTCTATGGTAAAGTTAATGTACACTATCTTGCTATTTAAATAATTTACATTTCTAGTTATTTCTTCTAACTTAGCAACACTTATTTGTGGTTGTCCTTCTCTTTCAAGTGCACTCTTAAAGGATTGTGTTTCTCCATATAAATTGCTTCCAAGCATTTCTTGAGTTTGACTAACTATTTTATTATAATCTGGTAAAAACATAGTAGCACTACTTTTATTAAAATTTTCCAATAAATTAGATTGTGAATCCATTAGTGAAGAAGTTAGAGAGTATGCATCTTTTCTTCCACCTTCTGGAGATAAAATGTATTCACGTTTTCTACTAACATAGTCTGTTCTTGTGGAAATTTTGCTTCTTGATGACGGAGTATATTTAGCATATAATCCTATTGATTTTGTTTCTATACTCTTTTTAAAATTAATGAAATAGCTATCCTTTTTTCCTGCTTTAGCTGCTAACTGGTTATATAATTGTTTTCCGTTAGGAGTTAATTTATCTGTTACATTTAAATTTCTTAGTATTTGACTTAACAATACTGCTTCGATATAGTTACTCCATTCTTTTTTTACTGTTTGAGTTATTTCTTCAGTTTTATTATGCTTCTTATCATCATAACCTTTAGTGTTATATGTATTTCTTACAACTTCATTAATAGCCATAAGTAAACTATCAGCACTATCAATATTTATTTTTCTTCCTTCCATTTTTCTTCCTCCAAATCAATTTCTATATTAATTGTATCATACCTAAGTTGGTATTTCAATATTATTTTTAGATGTTTACATTTTCTTTATTTTTGATATAATTATATTATAAGTATGTATATAATATATTTTTTTATTCTTTTAAACATAAAATTGGGAGGAAATATGATATGATAAATGATGACTGTTATAAATTTTTAAAACTAGATATTGTTAGTGATACAGATAATATGATTAGTGTTTACTCTTTATACAAATTATTAAATGAATACTTTGAAGATTTTAGAATATTAAGATATGGTAATGATAAAATGATTAATAGTATGAATAATGAATATACTTTTGTAGATAGAATTAAAAATAGCATGATAAATCCTTGGTTTAGAAAAATCTTTATTTCAGAATTTAATGATAATTTTATTAAGATGGTTATTATAGTTAATCCAATATATAGAAGAAAAGAATTTTCTACTAATAACATTTATTATTATGTAGTGAAGGATAGAAAGAGTGGTAATATTTACTTTGAGAATAATGTACTAAAAAATAGGGTATTTGATAAATTTTATCAAGAAATTATAAATATATTTTCTTTAGCAGAAATTTATACTGATATTTTTATGCTTGATAAAAGAGATTTTCCTATATATCATCAGACATTTGACTTAGATAATGTTGGTGCCAGTGTTGATTATAATAATTTTGGTAATGTTTCTTCTTATATTATATATGATGGCAAAATATGTAGTAATAACGAAATTAAAGATATTAAAAATGATATCTTAAAAAGAATTCCTGTATATACAGATAATCTTGATGTTATAAGTAGTTATATTGTTAATGAACAAAGAAAAGCTAAAATTAGAAAAAAAGAATATTAAAGTAGAGACAATGTGGCTCTACTTTCTTTCTGAAGACTTATGGCTTCAGAAACAACGAACAACGAAGTGTGAGATGCCTAAATAAATTAGATATTTTACTTGAAAATTATATGATTTTATTATATACTTATATTAACCAAAGGAGGTATTTTATGAAAAGTAGTAGAATTATGAAAATATTTGAACAATATGTCAGAAAATATGATATGAATAATATAGATATTAAAGCTAGATATTTTCATTCACTGAAAGTTATGGAACTTGCAAGAGAACTAGCTACTGGTTTGGGTATTTTTTCTGAGGAAGAAGTAGCCGTCTGTGAACTTATTGGTCTATTTCATGAGATAGGTAACTTTTCTAAAACTCCTAATTATCAAATGGATGATGATATTAATGATAGTTATAATAGAACTATTGATGTTTTATTTAATAAAAAGTTAATTAGAGAAATTAGTAAAGAAACTAAGTATGATACAGTTATTAAAATGGCTATCTTTGCTTATGATAAAAATGGATTCCCTGCTGATATTGATGAGAAAGGTAGACATATGTGTGCTATTATAAAAGATGCTCATAATTTAGATTCTTTTAGATTATTTGTTAATTATCCATATGTAGATACAGTAATCAAAAGTTATCCTAGTAGTCTCGTGTATGATGACTTTAAAAGTTTTAAGACTATTAGTTCTAAAGTGAGTGATAATGCTAGTGATGAAGTATTAGTTACTTTATCAAAGATGTATTCATTTAATTATAAATATTCTTATTATTTATTAAAACAAAATGATTATGTTAATAAGATATTTAATTCTTTAAATTTTGATAATAGTGAATTAGAGGGGTTCTTTAAACAACTTATGGTTGTTCTTAATAATTATATCGATAAAAGGATAGGTGTTGTAAATGCTTGATAAAAAATATGACCACTTGATGGTTGAAAAAGATAAATATGATAAGTGGAAGAAAAATGGGTATTTTAAATCTGGAAATTTAAGTAAGGAACCATACTGTATAGTTATTCCTCCTCCTAATGTAACAGGTAAATTACATTTAGGTCATGCTTGGGATACTTCAATTCAAGATATTATTATTAGATATAAAAGAATGCAAGGTTTTGATGCTTTATGGCTTCCTGGTATGGATCATGCTGGTATTGCTACGCAGGCTAAGGTAGATAAAAAACTTAGAAGTGAAGGTATTAATCCTAGAAGTATGTCTCGTGAAGAGTGGCTTAAGGTTGCTTGGTCTTGGAAAGAAGAATATGCTGAAAATATTCATAGTCAGTGGGCTAAACTTGGTTTATCTCTTGATTATGATAAGGAAAGATTTACTTTAGATGATGGTTTATCTCATGCTGTTAGAAAGGTATTTGTTGATTTATATAACAAAGGTCTTATCTATAGAGGTGAGAGAATTATTAATTGGGATCCTGCGGCGATGACTGCTCTAAGTAATGAAGAGGTTATTTATAAAGATGTTGAAGGAGCCTTCTACCACATTAAATATATGATTGAAGGTACTGATGAGTATCTAGAGGTTGCTACAACTAGACCAGAGACTTTATTTGGTGATACTGCAGTTGCGGTTAATCCAGAGGATGATAGGTATAAGAAATATATTGGTAAGAATGTTATGCTTCCAATAGTTAATAAACTTATTCCTATTATTGGTGATGAACACGCTGATATGGAGTTTGGTACTGGTATTGTTAAGATTACTCCTGCTCATGACCCTAATGACTTTGAAGTTGGTAACAGACATAATTTAGAGAGAATTGTCGTTATGAATCCTAATGGTACAATGAACGAGAATGCTGGTAAATATAATGGTATGGATAGATTTGAATGTAGAGATGCTGTTATTAAGGACTTAGATAGTGAAGGACTTCTTATTAAGATTGAACCTATTAATCATAATGTTGGTTTTTCTGAGAGAAGTGATGTTATGGTTGAACCTTATCTTTCTAAACAATGGTTTGTTAAGATGAGACCGCTAGCGGATAGAGTTCTTGAAAATCAAAAGGATAAAGATAAGAAAGTTAACTTTGTTCCTCCTAGATATGAAAAGACTATGAATCATTGGATGGAGATCACATATGATTGGTGTATCTCTAGACAATTATGGTGGGGTCACAGAATACCTGCTTGGTATAAAGGTGATGAAGTTTATGTTGGTATGGAAGAACCTAAAGGTGATGGTTGGGTACAAGATAATGATGTACTTGATACTTGGTTTTCTTCAGCACTATGGCCTTTTAGTACTTTAGGATGGCCTGATAATACTGACTTACTTAAGAGATATTATCCTAATAATGTACTAGTTACTGGTTATGATATTATTCCTTTCTGGGTTAATAGAATGACTTTCCAAGGACTTGAGTTCTTAAATGAAAGACCTTTTAAAGATTGTTTAATTCATGGTCTTATTAGAGATAAAAAAGGTAGAAAGATGAGTAAGAGTCTAGGTAATGGTATTGACCCTATGGATGTTATTGATATGTATGGTGCTGACTCTTTAAGATTCTTCTTAACTACAAATACTGCTCCTGGTATGGATTTAAGATATGATGAAGAAAAAGTTAAATCAACTTGGAACTTTATTAATAAGATTTGGAATGCTTCAAGATTTGTTTTAATGAAACTAGAAGACTTTAAAGAGGAAGATTATACTCTTGATAATTTAAAAGAAGAAGATAAGTGGATTTTAAATAGATTAAATACTACTATTAAAGATGTTACTAAAAATATGGATAAATATGATTTTCATATTGTAGGTAATACACTATATGATTTTGTATGGGGAGACTTCTGTGACAAGTATATTGAGTTATCTAAGTTCTATAACGATAATACTACGAAGAGTGTACTTATTAGAGTTCTTACAGATATTCTGAAGATGCTTCATCCTTTTATGCCTTATGTTACTGAAGAAATATATGGTATGATGCCTATTAAAGAAACAGAATCTATTATGATTAGTAAGTATCCTGTATATAATAAGAAAGAGGTATTTACCACTAATATTGATAATGTACTTGAATTTATTACAATGTTTAGAAATAAAAAGGCTGAACTTGGTAATATTGGAGAGTATAAGGTATATATTGATATTGATGACGAGACTTCTAAAGACATTATTATTAATATGCTAAAATTAAGTGATAAGATTTCTTTAGAAGATGGTAATGGTATAAAAATAGAATATGCTGGTATGAAGGCTTCTATTATATATGATAATAGTAAGAGTTTAGAAGAAGAAAAAGAAAAACTTCTTAAAGAAAAAGAAAGTCTAGAGGCTTCAATTGCAAGAAGAGAAAAACTTCTTAGTAATAGTAATTATGTTGAGAAGGCTCCTAAAGCAATTGTTGATAAAGATAGAGAAGCTCTTCTTAAAGAAAAAGAAATGTTAGATATTATTTTAAATAAAATTAATGGTTAGTTTATAAAAAGGAGGTTATATTTATGGCTAAGTATTGTGCAAATTGTGGAAAGGAATTAACTGATGAACAAGATATTTGTTTAAATTGTGGTGTTAGAGTTAAAAAGAGTACTACTTCTAGTGATCCTAATGCTAAATCTAAACTTGCTGCTGGGTTATTTGGTATTTTCTTAGGTGTCTTTGGTGTTCATAACTTTTACCTTGGTTTTACTGGTAAAGCAGTTGCTCAACTTTTAATTTCAGTCTTATCTTGTGGTATCTTAAGTCCTGTGTCCGCTATATGGGGACTTATTGAAGGTATTATGATTCTTTCTAGTAATGACTATAAAGATGCTGATGGTAATACTTTAAGAGACTAATGAAAAAAAGAATTATTAATTTAATTATTTTGCTTTCTGGTACTTTATTTATTTTTATAATAGTTACTGGGAAAGTTAATGTGGAATGTCTTTTTAAGAAGATATTCCATATTTCTTGTCCTGGATGTGGTTTAACTAGATCTTTTAGGTCTATTCTTAATTTAGATTTTATTAATGCTTTTAAATATAACATTCTTGGTATACCTTTATTTATTTTATGTATTATTTATATTATTCTCTTGATTAGAGATGTTGTAATAGGTAGTGATAAAGGTAATAAGTTAGTACTTTATATTTTTAGTAAATACTATATACTTATTATTTGTTTATTTATTATTTCTATGATTATTAATAATATTAATGGTATATAAATATTTTTACACTTCATACTAATTATGAGGTGTTTTATTATGAGCAATTTTCTTAATATTTGTTTTAGAACAATACTAGTTCTTATTATTCTTTTCTTTATTACTAAGATGATGGGAAAGAAACAGATATCTGAACTTAATTTTTTTGACTATATTGTTGGTATTACGATTGGTTCTATTGCTGCGGATATTTCTTTAGATATTGAAAAGAATATGATTGCAGGAATAGCAGCTCTATTTATATATGGCTTTATATCTTATATAATTTCATTTGTATCTATAAAAAGTATTTTAGCAAGAAGATTTTTTATTGGTGTACCAACAGTTCTTGTAGAAAAAGGTAAAATTATTGAATCTGGTTTAAAGAAATCTAAAATTGATGTTAATGATTTATTAATGGTGGCAAGAGAAAATGGTTATTTTAATTTAGATGAAATTGATTATGCTCTTATGGAAGTTAATGGTAATATTAGTTTTCTTCCTAAAGAAAAAGAAAAGCCTGTGACTAAAAAAGATATTAAAATTAAATGTAGTAATGAAGGACTTACTGTAAATGCCATCATTGATAGTAAGTATATGGCTAATAATATGAAGGCAATTAATAAGGATAAAGAATGGTTAGATCATGAACTTAAAGTTAATGGTTATGATAATTATGATAATATTCTTTTAGCCACGATTGATAATAATTATAAAGTTACTATTTACGAAAAGAATGTAAAGCCAGATAAAAATACCGTTTTGGAATAGTATTTTTTTTATAGTGATGATATAATGAAATCTGATATGGAAGTAGATAATATGAAGTTTAAAAAGATAATAATTATCTCTATAGTTATTTCAGTAATTTTACTTATATGTTCTTTATTATTACCTAATATTAATATTGATAAAGATACAATTGGTTATAATGGTAATGATACATATAATATAAAAGCTTATAACACTATAAGAGACATAAATAAGTATATTAAAATTAGTGATAATATAGATAAAAAGATGCTTGGAAATTATCAAGTTACTGTTAAAGTTAGATATTTATTTTATAGATATAATAAAGTTTTTGATATTAAAGTTGTCGATAAAGTAAAACCAAAAGTTGAATTAAAAGGAAATAACCCAAGTTATGTTTGTCCTAATAAAGATTATGATGAAGAAGGATATACGGCAAGTGATGATTATGATGGAGACATTACTGATAAAGTAAATATAGAAAAGAATGGTAATTTTATTATTTATAGTGTTAAAGATAGTTCAGGTAATAAAAATGAAATTAGAAGAAGTATTATATTTGAAGATAAAGAAGAGCCTTCACTTACTTTAATAGGTGATGATAATATTGTTATTTATAAAAATAGTAAATATATTGAAAAAGGATATACGGCAATTGATAAATGTGATGGTGATATCACTAATAAGGTTATAGTAACTGGTATTGTTGATACTAGTAGGGCTGGAACTTACACTATTAATTATAAAGTAGTAGATAATAGTGGTAATGAAACTTCAGTAGATAGAAAAATTACCGTTAGAGAAAGACCAAGTTATTATGGAAATGGTAGTATTTATTTAACCTTTGATGATGGACCTAGTTATTTGACAAAAGAAATTTTAGATATTTTAGATGAAGAAGGTATTAAAGCAACTTTCTTTGTAACTAGTGGTGGTGAATATGTAAAGAGAGCCTACAATAGTGGACATACAATTGCTTTACATACTTCTAGTCATAAATATAGTTATGTGTACTCTAGTGAAGAAAATTACTTTAATGACTTGAATACTGTTAGTGATAGTGTTTATAATTCTATTGGAATTAGATGTAAATTTATTAGATTTCCTGGAGGTAGTTCTAATACTATAAGTAGAAATTATAATAATGGTATTATGTCTAGACTTGTTAATGCTGTTACTAATAAAGGATATGTATATTTTGATTGGAATGTTGATTCTAATGATGCTGGGGGAGATACAAATAATAGTAATAAAATATACAATAATGTTATAAATGGTTTATCTCATAGTAAGACAAACATAGTACTTATGCACGATTCTGCTAATCACAGGAGTACTGTGAATGCTTTAAGAGACATTATTAGATATGGTAAAGATAATGGATATTCATTTAAAGCTATTACTAATGATACACCAGTAGTAAGACATGGAGTTAATAATTAAATAGTTGTAAAAAAAAATTTACAACTATTTTTTTAGTTATGTTGTTGTAATTTTTGGTAATTTTGTTATAATATTGTTAGAAAGGATGGTTAGTATGATTAAGAAAATAAATGAGTACATTAATTTATCAATTATATTGTCAGTTTTATTTATGATAGTGGGAATATTACTTATAGTATGGCCTAAAGCATCTCTTGATACTTTTGCTTATGTTATTGGTACTATTATGATTATCTATGGGATTTATAGTTTTATAGATAGTTTTAGTATTAATCCTGCTCTTTGTTTATTTCAAATGACAAATAGTATTTTATCATTTTTACTTGGTATTTGTGTATTCTTGAATCCTAGTATTTTTGAGAGTATTTTACCAATTGCTTTAGGTATTTTCTTTATTATAAGTGGTGCATTTAGTTCTAGAATATCATTTATTATTAAAGATATTGATAATAGTTATATTCTATCTTTATTTACCTCTATCTTAATGATCATATGTGGTGTAGTATTAATTATTAATCCAGGAAATACTGCTCTTGTTATTACTACATTAATTGGTATTATTCTTATTGTATACTCTGTAAGTGCCATAGTTGATATGTTTGTATTTAAATCAAGAGTAAAAGAAATAGATAAATACTTTAGTAAATTACTTAAATAATCCTATTAACTTAGGGTTATTTTTTTGTAAAGTATTCTGTAAAAATATTATTATTTTATTTATTATTATTTTTAAATGTGATATATTTATACTAGAAGAGGTGATAACTATGGATGATAACATGAGAAATGCTTGGTTAGATATGATATCTAAATTTTATACTGATTTACATAATAGTGATAGAGTTCTTAAAGCATCGAATGTATCTGATAAAAAGAGAGAAAGATTATTAAAATATTTTGAAAGACTTGAAGAACTACATAATAAGGTGTCTAAAACTAAAAGTGTTAATGGTGAAAAATTACTTAAAAGTTTTTACTATGACTTATATGTTATTAAACCAGAAAATATACCTGATGCTTACTTTCAAAACCAAGTTAGACTTGCTAGAGAAAGAGGCTATGGTAACATAAAATTGACTGAAGAAGATAAGAGGAGAATGACTGAAGAAGTTATTGATGACCAAAAGAAAAGTTTAGATAAATGGATTGAATACTTTTTATATGATGAAGAAAGTAAATCTTATGAAATGTGGGAAAAATACTGGGTATTTCAAGGACTACAGAATTTAGGCAAATATGATAAGGAAACCAGTAAATTTAGTAAAAGAGATAAAACAACAGTATATCCTTTTCCTCCGGTAGAAAGAGAATATATTTTTACCACTTTAAAACTAATGGAAGATTTTCTTAAAGATAAAAAAGGCGAAGAAGATATTAAGCAAGCATTAAGTACTGGTAATTTTAAACTTTTATATGAATATGTTATTAAGCAAAGCTTTTTAAAAGGAGAACATCAAAGTAATAGTGATGATGGTAAATGGATTAAATATGAACAAGGAAGTGATTATAATATTTTAAGAGATTCACTTCAAGGCTATTATACTGGTTGGTGTACTGCGGCTGGGGAGAACTTTGCCAAAGACCAGTTAGCAGGTGGAGACTTCTATGTTTATTATTCATTAGATAAGAATGGTGAAGCAAAAGTACCTAGAATTGCTATAAGAATGGATGGTAAAGATAAAATTGGAGAGATTAGAGGAATAGCAGATAATCAAAATATGGAACCTGAAATGATGTCTATTCTTGAAGAAAAACTAAAAGAATTTCCTGATAGAGATAAATATCTAAAAAAAGAAAATGATATGAAATTACTTACTTTAATTGATAAAAAGGTAAATGATAATATTGATCTTACTCTTGAGGAACTTAAATTTTTATATGAAATAGATGGTCAAATCATAGGTTTCGGGTATGGAAAAGATCCTAGAATAGAAGAAATTAAAAGAAAAAGAAATGAAAGAAGAGATTATAGTCTTATATTTAATGTTAAAGAAGAAGAGGTTGCTTTATCACAAAAAGAATGGCTAAATAATCCAAAAAAATTTAAAGCTCTTCCGGGTAATATAGATTTAGGCTCTCTTACTAGTGCTGAGGGACTTATTTTTCCCAAACAAGTCGGTGGCAATTTAGAATTGGATAATCTTGTTACCACTGAAGGACTTGTTCTTCCTGAAAGTATTGGTGGTAGTATAGATTTACGCTCTCTTACTAGTGCTGATGGACTTGTTCTTCCTAAACAACTTGGTGGTGGTATAGATTTAAGATCTCTTACTAGTGCTGATGGACTTGTTCTTCCTCAACATATTGGTGGCAATATATTTTTAAGACATCTTACTAGTGCTGATGGACTTGTTCTTCCTCAACATGTTGGTGGCGATATAGATTTAAGATCTCTTGCTAGTGCTGATGGACTTGTTCTTCCTAAACAACTTGGTGGTAGGATAGATTTAAGATCTCTTACTAGTGCTGATGGACTTGTTCTTCCTCAACATGTTGGTGGCTATATAGATTTAAGATCTCTTACTAGTGCTGAGGGACTTATTCTTCCTCAACATATTGGTGGTGATATATATTTAAACTCTCTTACTAGTGCTGATGGACTTGTTCTTCCTCATGATTTTAATTTATTTATGCTATATTGTCCTTATTATATTGAAAAAGAAATTATGAATAATCCTGATAAATATTATATGGCTCCTACTGAAGATGATAAAAAAGAAATAAAAAGATAAACTTAAAATTGAAGACTACAGGCTTCAATTTTTTCATTAAAGACCTTAGGCTTTAATGATAGTAAAGAGATTATAAGCTCTTTACTAAACACTATAATATTTTATATACATTTGTTTGATTTTTTTATATTTTCTATTTACTTGATATTAAATATATGATATACTTTAAATGTGAAATATGGAGGTATAAAAATGTTAGATTATATAATTATAGGACTACTTATTGTAGTAATTATCTTAGTTATTATAGCAATTAGTAAGAATGTTAATGAAGGAAAAATTACTGAAAGACTTGGTAATTTAGAAACTACTACAGTTAAAGAGTTATCTAGTTTTCAAATAGATATAATGAAAACAATGAATGATAATTTTAATGGATTAAATGAAAGAATGGAAAAGAAACTTAGTCAAATTAATGATAAAGTTAATGAAAGATTAGATGATAATTTTGCTAAGACTAATAAAACATTTACTAATATATTAGAAAGATTATCTAGAATAGATGAAGCACAAAAGAAAATTGATACTTTATCTACTGATATTGTTTCTCTTCAAAGTATTTTAACTGATAAAAAGAGTCGTGGTATATTTGGTGAAATTAATCTTAAGCATATTCTTGTTAGTATATTTGGTGAAAGAAATGATAATGTATATAGACTTCAGTATACTTTTCCTAATACCACTATTGCGGACGCAGTAATTTTTGCTCCCGAGCCATTAGGTACTGTTGCTATTGATTCAAAGTTTCCTTTAGAACACTATCAAAAAATGGTTGATAAGAATCTTTCTCCACTAGAAAGAACTGCGGCGGAAAAAGAATTTAAGGCTGATGTTAAAAAACATATTGATGCTATTAGTTCTAAATATATTATTCCTGGTATTACTTCAGATCAAGCTATTATGTTCTTACCTGCTGAGGCTTTATTCGCCGAAATTAATGCTTATCATAGTGATTTAGTTGAATATGCTCATAGAAAAAGAGTATGGATATGCTCTCCTACAACATTAATTAGTACATTTACTGTTATTGAAGTTCTTCTTAAGAATATGGAAAGAGATAAATATACTAGTATAATTCATGATGAACTTAATAAGTTAGGTGTTGAATTTAGTAGATATAAAGATAGATGGGATAAGTTATCTAGAAGTATAGAAACTGTTAATAAAGATATTGAAAGTATTCATGTTACTACTGATAAGATTACTAAAAGATTTGATTCTATTAGTAGAGTAGAAATTAAAAATAATAACGAAATTGAGTAAGTAAAAACTCTTAATAATATCTGTTTATTTGAATATGTTTAAATGAGGGATATTATGGTAAGAGTTTTTTTCTTTTTACTTGGATTTGGTTTTATGGTTATTGGATGTAGTTTTATTATTTTATATCTTAATTTAATGTCTATGGGGTATAATTTTTTGAATTATGTTAATTTTATTGTTAGAAGATTTGAATGTTATTTTAGTATTATCGGTCTTATTATGATGATTTTATCAATGACTATTAAAGGAGAAGATAAGAATGAATTATATTTATGATATTGTACTTAATTTTAATAAGGAATATTATTCTTTTTATGAATGGAATAGAAAAGATAATATTATTAATGTTAAGAAGATTCCTCTGTTTCTAGTAGATAATGAATGTTTTAATATTATGAAATATGATAATGTCTGTGTTAGTAAGGATTTTATTAATGTTATTAGGGATAAAACTTATACTTATACCAGAAGTAAACTTGGTCCTTCTCTTCTTATTTCTAATGAGAAAGAAGTAATAGCTATTATGTTTAATGAAAATGGTAACTTAATTAAAAGAAGTAGTCTTACTCTTGATGAAGAAGAAGAGGTACTAGATGAAATTGTAAACAATGAAATATACAATATTCCTATTATTAAACATACTAAAGTTAATAATGATAATGTTACTAGAAGTATTAGAGAAAAGAGAAACTTTCTTCTAAAATATATTAGTAATGAAAAGAATGATATTAATTTAAAATATTTATACTATGATTATTTTGAGAAGGATGAAGATAATATTAAAGATATTAAAGATAAATTAATTAAAGAAATTAAAAATAATTGGAATAAAAGACTTAATAAATTTTATGATACAGCTATTATATTTAGTAAGATTAAGAATTAAACTTATATTTATTTGTATAAAAAAAAGAAAGTTTTTACATAATTATAATAGAATATTCGCAGATATTCACTTAAGAAAATATTTATTTATTTTCTTTTTTTTGATATACTTATAGTGGAGGTAATCTAATATGGATATATTTTGTAAAATTATTAATAATGAAATACCATCATATACAATATATGAAGATGATATTGTAAAGGTATTTTTAGATGTTAACCCTAATAGTACTGGCCACTGTCTGATTGTACCTAAAGAACATTATCAAGACTTCTTTGATATTGATAAAGAGGTACTTAATCATGTTTTAGAAACTGCGAAAGTTATAGCAAATAGATTAAAAGAAAGACTAAATTGTGACGGTATTACTTTTGCTCAAAATAATGGCCTTGGTCAAGATGTTAAGCATTATCATTTACATCTAATTCCTAAGTATCATAATGATGATAAATTATCTATTGAAGAAGTATATAATAAATTAAAGTAGGCAAATGTCTACTTTTTTTGATATGAAAAAACTATCCGAAGATAGTTTCTCTAATATAAATATTTTAATATAAGAAAGCATTTCCTAATATGATAGCAAGTAAGATGTATAATACAATAACAATTAATAAACCATTATTGCTTTTATGACTGCAAGTGCTGCTGCAAGAACTATTTCCAGACATTATAATGCACCTCCTTTAAATTATATCCAAGCGCCTAGTATGATTATTAGTAGGATAAATAGTACTAATACAATAGCAGCACTAGATCCAGTACCGCATCCACAGTTACCCATAATACATTCCTCCTTTTTTTCTATTCACAATATTTTATGGAAAAATAAGAAAAGTGTGCTGTACTTTATAAACAATAAAAAAATAAAATTAAAAATTGTGGTAATTTGCCCATATTTACAAAATAGCCTTGTATTTTTAGCCTATATTTGATATTATATTAGTGTATCTTTGAAAGGAGAATGAAAAATGGCAAAGAAAAAACAAGAGACAAAAAATAATAAAAAAGAAAAGAAAGAGGTAGTAGTAAAGGAAGAGAAAGTAGTTAAAGAAGTTCCTAAAAAAGAGTCTAAAAAAGAATCAAAGAAAGATACTAAAAAAGTAAATAAAGTTAATGATGATAAAGTATTTAAAATGCTTGAATTCTTTGATAAATATAGACTTGCCATTTATGGAGCAGTTGGTGGTATATTAATTACTGTATTAGTAGTTGTTATTATATGGCCTGATAGAATTGCTACATTAAAAGATGGTACTCAACCTGTTGCAGAAATTGATGGTTATACGGTAACTGCAAATGACTTATATGAAGATATGAAAGATGTATATTCTATTAGTTCATTATTAGATAAGATTGACAATAAAATTCTTGAAGAAAAATATCCTGAAACTGATGAAATGAACGACGAATTAAAACAGCAAGCAGAAAGTTATTATAGTGCTTATAAACAATACTATAAAATGGATAAAGAAACTTTCTTATCAAATAATGGTTTTGGTAGTGAAAAAGCTTTCTTAGAATATTTAAGACTACAATATAGAAGAAATAAATATGCTGAAGACTATATCAAAACTTTAATTTCTGATAAAGAAGTAGAAAAATACTATGAAGATAAAGTTTATGGTGATATTAATACTAAACACATCTTAGTAAAAGTAGATAGTTCTGCAAGTGATGAAGATAAGAAAAAAGCTGAAGATTTAGCTAAAGAAATTATATCTAAATTAAATGATGGTAAATCTTTTGATGAGGTTAAAGAAGAATATAAAGATCAAATTACTTATGAAGAATTGGGATATAAATCTTATAATGCCAACTTAGAATCTGCTTATATGGAAGCTATGCAAAAACTAGAAAATAATAGTTATAGCAAAGAACCTGTTAAGACTTCTTATGGTTATCATGTAATTTATAGAATAGACCAAAAAGAAAAACCTGCTCTTGAAGATGTTAAAGAAGAAATAATTGATTCATTAGTAAGTGAAAAGAAATCAGAAGATAAAAATATCTCTTATGTTGCTTTAGATAAAATGAGAGAAGAATCAGGTCTTAAATTCTCTGATACTGTATTAGAAAAGAAATATAATACATATATGTCTCAATATAAATAATTTAAATGGTATACACTCTGTGTACCATTTTTTTATATTTTTGTAGTATATTCTTCACTTTTATCATTTTATTTGATATAATTTAGTTATAAAGGAATATAAGGTGTACATTTAAGAAAGAGAGGATTATATGAAAAAAGATGTAACATTAGTTATTTTAGCTGCTGGTATGGGTAGTAGATTTGGAGGTTTAAAACAGATAGAACCAATGGGTCCTAGTGACGAATTTATTATAGACTATTCTGTTTATGATGCTATAAAAGCAGGATTTAATAAGATAGTATTTATCATAAAAAGAGAAAACTATGAACTATTTAAGGAAACTATTGGTAAGAGAGTAGAACCACATATTAAGGTAGAATATGCTTTTCAAGAATTAAATAATTTACCTAAGGGATGGGATATTCCAAGTGGTAGAATGAAACCTTTAGGGACTGCTCATGCGGTATTATGTGCAAAGGATTATGTTAATGAACCTTTTGCTATGATTAATTCTGATGATTTCTATGGTAGAGATGCATTTATTAAAGCATATGAATATTTAAGTAATATTGATAATGACTCTAGTAAATATGGTATGATTGGCTATATGGTAGCGAATACTTTAACAGAAAATGGTTCTGTTAAAAGAGGTGTTTGTGAAGTAGATAGTAATAATTATTTAAAATCTATTACTGAGAGTAAAATTGAAAAAATTGGCAATGAAATTGTAGCTAGTCCACTTGATGGTAGTGATAGTTTCACTGTTAATAGTGATGATACTGTAAGTATGAATTTACTACTATTTACTCCTAGTATATTTGGATATATTGAAGAAGGTTTTAGTAAATTCTTTATAGATAATAAAGAAGACTTACTTACTTCAGAATATTTAATTCCTGATGTTGTAAGTAATCTAATTAAAGATGGCAAGGCATCAATGAAAGTAATTAGAACTACTGCTAGTTGGCATGGTGTTACTTATAGAGAAGATACTCCTGATGTTAAAAATTCTATTAAGAAATTAGTAGATGAAGGGGAATATAAAGAAAATCTTTGGTCTTAATTTTACTCAAATTATGTTTAAATTATGTTAAATTATGTTATTTTCATTTTTCTATTTTATTTTTAAATTATTTCTGATATACTTTAATTATAGGAGGAGGATGTTGATATGAAATACAATATTCGTGGTGATAAGATGCTTATTACCGATGCAATAAAAGACTATACTGAAACTAAATTAGGAAGACTTGAAAAATATTTTAAGGACGATGATATTACCGCTAATGTACTGGCTAAAGTAAGAGGTAATTCACAAATAGTGGAAGTTACTATTCCTACTAGTAAATTTATTCTTAGAAGTGAAGAAGAAAGTGATGATTTATATGCTGCTATTGACTTAGTAAGTGATAAATTAGAAAGACAAATCAGAAAGAATAAAACTAGATTAAACAGAAATGTTAAAGATAATATTAAAGAATTTAACTTTGATTTTGATATAAAAGAGGAGGAAGAACCTAAAGAAAAAATTGTTAAAAGAAAAGATATTGAAATGAAACCTATGGATGAAGAAGAGGCTATTTTAGAAATGGAACTTCTTGGTCACTCATTCTTTGTATATAAAGATATGGATACTAATAAAACTTGTGTTCTTTATAAAAGAAAAGATGGAGACTATGGTTTAATTGAAACTAAATAATTAATTGTATCAACAGAAATTGTTGATACTTTTTCTTTGAAGATTTGTGTATCCACAATGGTTGTTGATAGTTTTATTCTATATGTAAAATAAAACTATATAAGAACTAAAATCTTATATAGTTTTTACCTTTGTGTTTTTTATTGATTGTGTTTCTGACATTTCAAGTATGATTTGTTTTTCTTTGTTACTAAATAAGTAATCAAATTTATCTAATCTTTCATATCCCATAGTAGAAACCTTTTTAGATATTATTTCTCTAAAATCAACACTTTCTAAATATTCTAATAATTTTTTATTTGTTTGAAGTGCATATCTTAATGGAAAATTACGTCCCTCAATTGGAGAGACATTAGTATCTAAACTATAACCTTCTTTTAGTTTAAATGTTATTCCATCATACTCAACATATTTATTAAATGTACTTGTAATTGGGTCATCTTTAAAGTTAAATAGCTTTAATTTTTGGTTATCTAATGATAGTTTCCCCAAAGTATATGTAAACAACATACCATCAATGCTATCAAAACCAAGTACAAATAATGAAGATACCAACATTTCACTATTAATATTAATCATAAACCCTCCTTTGTTTCTTTTATAATATCATATAATATTTTTGTTGTCTACTAGAACATCCATAAATATTGTTGATAAATTTGTTTGATATTTTACTTCTATCAACATATATTGTTAATGAAAATATAGTTTAATACTATTTTAAAAAGATTTTTTATGCTATAATATTAATTGAAAGGATGATTCATCATGGATATGAAGACAAATGCAGAAGAAATGGAAAAATGGCTTAATTTACCTATTCCAAAAAGAGTAATTAATGAGTGGAAAAAAGAAAATAAATTAAAAATTAAAACTGAAGAAGAAAAAACAAATAGAATAATTTATAGTGATTGTTATTTATTATGGCTTGAACAATTTACTTTAAAAAATCCTTGTTTCAGTAGTGATATTTTGTTGTACTCTCAAGAAGGAATAACAGACGAAGAAACGGATATGATTGGAGACTTACATTTTTTATACGAAATAATAGAAGACTACGCTAATAGAAATACCTTACCTGCTTTTAATTGTTATCATGGCCAATATTATAAAATTAGTTATAATAATATCTGCTACAAAATAGGTGTTATTTCAGGACAAGGTACACATTTCTTTACAAGAAGAGTAAACACTGAAAACAAAGATAATTTTATTGATTTTAATATTATTATGAAAGAAAGAGTATCACATGATAATAAAAAGAAAAAAATATTAAAAAAATAATTATTCTATCCACAAGTGCTGTGGATAGTTTTATTATATATTTTACTTCTATCAACATATACTGTTAATAACTTTAAAGTTTTAAAGACTTAGGGCTTTAAAACTCTTTTTTGAAGACATAAAGGCTTCAAAAACACCAAAGTGACTATAGGCACGGAGGTGAAACTACAATAAAATAAAGGAAATATTAAATATTTACTAGTTTTTTTAGTTAAAATATAGTAAAATATTATCTAGGAGATGATTTGATGTTTAAAACACTTAAAAAATTATTTGATAATGAGTATAAAGAATTATATAGATTTAGTAAATTAGCAGATCAAATAGATGCTCTTGATGAAGAAATGAGTAAATTATCTGATAAAAAACTTGCTAGTTATACTGATAAATTTAAGAAAAGATTAGAGGATGGTGAAACTCTTGATGATATCTTAGTTGAGGCTTTTGCAGTTGCAAGAGAAGCAGCTTATAGATGTCTTGGAATGAAACCGTTCTACTGTCAATTACTTGGTGGCCTTGCTATTCATTATGGTAATATTGCAGAAATGAAAACTGGTGAAGGTAAAACACTTACTTGTGTACTTCCTGCTTATTTAAATGCTTTAACTGGAAAAGGTGTTCATATCGTTACAGTTAATGAATTCTTATCTACTAGAGATTCTGAATGGATGGGTAGTATATTTAAGTTCTTAGGTCTTACTGTAGGTCTTAACTTAAGAGAACTTTCTTTTAAAGAAAAACAAGAAGCTTATAACTGTGATATTTTATATAGTACTAATAATGAACTTGGTTTCGACTACTTAAGAGATAACATGGTTGTAAAAAAAGAAAATAGAGTACAAAGACCTCTTAACTATTGTATTGTCGATGAAGTTGACTCTATCTTAATAGATGAGGCTAGAACTCCTCTTATTATATCTGGCGGAGTTATGCAGTCTGCTAATCTATATATTGATGCTGATAGATATGTTAAAAGTTTAAAAGAAAATGAAGATTATATTATGGATGAGAAGTCTAAGGCTGTTAGTTTAACTGATGAAGGTAGTAGAAAGGCTGAAGAACATTTTCATTTAGATAATTTATATGATATTAATAATACAGCTTTAGTACATCATATTAATCAAGCTCTTAAAGCAAATTATGCTATGAGTTTAGATGTTGACTATGTTGTACAAGATGGTGAAGTTGTTATCGTAGACCAATTTACCGGTAGACTTATGAAAGGTAGAGCCTTCTCAGATGGACTTCATCAAGCTATTGAAGCTAAGGAAGGTGTTAAGATTCAACAAGAAACTAAAACTCTTGCTACGATTACTTTCCAAAATTACTTTAGAATGTATAACAAGATTGCTGGTATGACAGGTACTGCGAAGACTGAAGAAGAAGAGTTTAGAAATATTTATAATATGTTTGTTATTCAAATTCCTACTAATAAACCAGTTATTAGAGAAGACGCTACTGACTTATTATATCCTGGTAAAGAAGGTAAATATAATGCTATTATTAAAGAAATAGAAAATAGGCATGCTACTGGTCAACCAGTACTTGTTGGTACTATTGCCATTGAAACTTCTGAACTACTTAGTAAAATGCTTACTAAAAAGAAGATACCTCATGAAGTATTAAATGCTAAGAATCATGCTAGAGAGGCTGAAATTATTGCTCATGCTGGTGAAAAAGGTGCTGTTACTATTGCTACCAATATGGCTGGTCGTGGTACTGATATTAAACTTGGGGAAGGTGTTAAAGAACTAGGTGGTTTATGTGTTATCGGTAGTGAAAGACATGAATCTAGAAGAATAGATAATCAGCTTAGAGGTAGAAGTGGTAGACAAGGAGATCCTGGTTTTACACAATTCTTTGTATCATTTGAAGATGACCTTCTTGTTAGATTCGGTTCTGATAGATATAAGGATATGCTTAAAAATCTAGGTTTTACCGGGGATATGGCTATTCAAAATAAGATGTTCTCTAAAACTGTTGAATCTGCTCAAAGAAAAGTTGAGGGTAATAACTTTGATATAAGAAAACAACTTCTTAACTATGATGATGTTATGAATAATCAAAGAGAAATTATCTATGGTAAGAGAAATGAAATATTAGATAATGATTCTATTCATGAAACAGTTCTTAATGGTTTTAAGGAATATATTAGTGATATTGTTAATTCACATTTAGTGGAGAGTAATAAACTAAAAGAAAATGATTATAGTGAAATACTTGAGGCTGTAAATGAAAACTTACTTAGAAAATATAGAATTAACTTATCTGAAATTAATGGTAAACATCCTAGTGAAGTTATTGATTTGATATATGAAAATGCTCTAAAGGATTATGAAGAAAAATTAGAAGATATTCCAGAAGAAGTTAGAGATGAGTTTGAAAAGGCTATTTCTCTTAGGGTTATTGATAATTACTGGATGGAACATATTTCTACGATGAGTCACTTAAGAGATGGTATTGGTCTTAGAGGTTATGCTAATACTAGTCCTCTTCAGGCATATACAATGGAAGGATATCAATTATTTGATGAAATGATTGCTAAAATTAATAGGGATATTAGTATTTATCTATTAAAATCTGAAATTAGACAAAATATTGAAAGAAAACAAGTAGCAAAGACCGCTATTACAAATGATAGTAAAGATCATGCTAAAGTACAAAAGAAGAGTACTAAAGTTGGTAGAAATGATCCATGTCCATGTGGGTCTGGTAAGAAATACAAGAACTGTTGTGGTAAATAGCCCATAAAATAAAGGTTTGTGAGATTTTGAAAAGTTCAAAAAAGTGCTAAAAATAGCAAAATGCTTGCAATTTGTTTGCAAACAAAAAAATTTGAAAACAAAATCGTCGAAAAGCCTTGTAAAATAAGGAAATCTCTATGCAAACATTTTTGCAAACAATATAAAGTTGGCATTCGTGCCAACTTTTTCATTTACTCAAATGTAAATGGAGGAGAGATTATTATGGCTGATGTAACAGTTCAAAAAAGAGGAGAAGTATATCAATATAAATTTGAAATTGCTTCAATCGATGGAAAAAGAAAATTTAAAAATAAATCAGGGTTCGCGACAAAAAGCGAAGCAAAACAAGCAGGTATTATTGCATACAATGAATATTTGAATACGGGACATAGTTTTAAACCTAAAACAATGTCTTACTCAGATTATCTTGATTATTGGATGAAAGAACATTGTGAAATCAATTTAAAATATCACACAGCCTGGCATTGCTATATGTACGATTACATTATACAACATTATTTTTGCAAATTTTGTCTGAATTATTGTAAAAAAATGAATTAAATGATATAATTATTACCGTTAGGAGAGGATAGTAAAGTTATCAAATTTAGAGTGTTCAATATTAAAAGAATTAGATAGACAAAATATAAAATCAGATGTTATTTCAGTAGTAATGAATAGACTAGATACTAATGATAAGAAAAATGATTTTCTTTCATTTATGATTGATAACAGAAATGTCCTTATATCTTTAAAAGATATTTTTAGTGAATTAAATTTAATTGCTAAATAGTAATTTGTATAAGAAATTATATTAGTAAATGAAATAAATTTAATAAAAAATTAATTGTTTTTGTATTTATATATATGTATAATATGCTAAAGGAGAGTTTATAAATGAGAGGTTGTAATAAAAAGAAAAAAGCAAAGTATATAGTAATAGTTTTTTTTGCAATAATAATACTTGGAAGAATTTTTATACCTTGGGCGCTTGAACCAGAAAATTTTAGAGATACAAAAAATAAAATAAATAGTTTTATAAACAGATATACTATACCAGATTCATATAATGCAAAATCATTGATAGCGGTTGATCTTTCAAATAATAACGATTTTGTTTCTAAAAGAGCAAATGAACAACAAACTCCTGCAAGTTTAGCTAAATTATTTGTTATTGACTATGCAACAACACTCGTTGATTTAGATGATGTAGTTTTGGCAAAAAATGAAGCAATTTCATTAACAAAACAAGGTTCATCTGTTGCAAACATTAAAGAAAAGAAATATTATGTTAAAAATTTATTTGCTGCAATGTTAGTACCATCAGGGAATGATGCAGCCTATGTATTAGCTGATTATTGTGGAGGTATTATATCTCCTAAAGCTACTACTAGCAAAGAGCGAATAGAAGTCTTTATGAAAAACTTGAATGAATATTTAAAACAAAATGATTATAAGGATACTATTTTATATGATCCAAGTGGATTTGATACAGAAGCCCATACAACTGTATTAGACTTAAAAGAAGTTGTAATGGATTTATTAAAGAATGAATGGTTTAAGGATATAGTTTCTCAAACTTCATATACAGCAACTTTACCAGATGGTAGCATGCAGACTTGGAAAAATACAAATACATTCCTTGATCCTACATCAGAATATTATAACAAAAATGTAATTGGTGTAAAAACAGGTTCTTTATCTGATGATTTTAATTTAGTAGTATTATATAAAAAGCATGGAAAAGAATTTTTGATATGTAGTTTAGGTTCACAATCTAATTATTCACGATATGATGATGTTAATTATGTTTTAAAAACAATAGATGAATCAGATTATTTGAAAAAGTAAGTTAAAATAAAGGAGATGATTATTATAGAAGTGATATATAGCATTATTAAAATTATTTATAGGTATTGGAATTTTGTATATTAAGATTAAAGAGGTTATTTCTAAAATAAAGAAATAACCTTGATACATATTTATATAAATTCAGATGGGATTATAGATTTTTTGTAGTATAAATGATATAATTTAATACAATGAATAAATCGTTAAATAGTAATTTATATGGAGGTATATTGTGAGTAACATTTTAATAGTTGATGATGAAAAAGAAATAGCAGATTTAATAGAAATATACTTAAAAAATGAAAATTATAATGTTTATAAATATTATTCTAGTGAACATATAATGAATGATTTAGAAAACATAAAAATAGATTTAGCAATATTAGATATTATGATGCCTGGTGTTGATGGATTTTCGTTATGTAAAGAAATAAGAAAAAAGTATAACTTTCCAATAATATTTGTAACTGCTAAAGTAGAAAATATAGATAAAATAAGGGGATTTGCAATTGGAGCAGATGATTATGTTACTAAACCATTTGAACCATTAGAATTAGTAGCAAGAGTAAAAGTACAAATTAGAAGATATAAAAATTATAATAAGGTAGAAGAAAATGAAGAAGTAATTGATTTTCGAAATATTGTAATAAATAATAATAGTCATGAATTTTATTTTAAAGATAAAAAGATACTGCTTACTCCAATTGAGTTTTCTATTATGTGGTACTTATGTAAGAATAGGGGAACTACAGTAAAAACTGAAGATTTATTTATGGAAGTATGGAAAGAAAAATATTATGAAAAAGATAACAATACAATTATGGTACATATTAGACATTTAAGAGAAAAAATGAATGATATAGGAAGAGAGCCTAAATATATAAAAACAATATGGGGAGTTGGATATAAAATTGAAAACGGAAATTAAATATGGCAAAAAATTAACTAATTAATTTATAAAAAGAATATTTTTATGGACTTCTATTTATACTTTTATTTTTATAATATTATGGCTTTTATGTAGAAGTATATGTTCTAGTGTTATTTGGTATGAAGGCGATTTCTTTTATGATATATTAAGAAATATCGGATATAGTTTTACAACATTATTAATAATATGGTTAATAGGGTTTTCAATAATAGTTATAAAATGTTTATATAAGACATTATCATATGTTGATTCAATAGTAGATGCTAGTGCACTTTTAATAAGTGATAAAGAAGAAGATATAGTACTTCCAGAAGATTTATTAGATGTTGAAAAAAGAATGAATCAAATAAAAAAACAGGCGAGAAAAAATTTAAGACTTGCCCAAGAAAATGAACAAAGAAAAAATGATTTAATCGTATATTTAGCTCACGATATAAAGACACCTTTAACTTCTATGATTGGATACTTATCTTTACTTAATGAAATTAACGATATGCCTTTGAAACAAAGAGTAAAATACATAAATATTGCTTTAGAAAAGTCATATCGTTTAGAAGACTTAATTAATGAATTATTTGATATATCAAGATTTAATGCTGAAACAATTATTTTATCTAAAGAAGAATTAAATTTAACTATGATGTTAGAACAAATAGTTGATGATTTTTATCCTATATTAAAGGAAAATAATAAAGAAATAACAATTAAAAGTGATGATAAAATAATTATATATGCAGATTCTGATAAAATAGCTAGAGTATTTGGTAATATTATAAAAAATGCTATTAATTATAGTATTAATAATGATAAAATAGAAATAGAAGTAAAAAAAGATAATCAAAATGTTATAGTTAAAGTAAAAAATAAAGGTGCTAAAATACCGGAAGAAAAATTAAAAAGAATTTTTGAAAAATTTTATAGAGCTGATTCTTCAAGAACAAGTAAGACTGGTGGCAGTGGATTAGGACTTGCTATTGCAAAAGAAATAGTAGAATTACATAATGGAAAAATAATTGCAACAAGTAATGATCTTGAAACAGTATTTGAAGTAGTTTTGCCTTTATGTAAAAATTAAGAAAATTTTAAGAAATTTATAAGAAAAAATTAAAGAACAATCTAAAATAAATTAATATAATGTAATTATATTGATTTGAATGATTGTTTTTTTTTGTTGATTGGAGGTGCAAAAAATGGCAAGAAAAAGATTAACACAGTTATTTCCATTTTTATTACCATTACGAGTATGGCAAAGGAATCTGTTTTATCAAATTGGAATGAGATTTGATGGAAATAAATATTCTAAAAATATTGGAGAAAATTTAAAATATGAAATTTGCAAGTCTAAAACATTAATGATAAATGAAAATAGTGGACATGATATTATTTATCAAAAAAACAAAGTTGAAAACTTGAAAATAGCAAATCAAACTATGAATCATATTTTAATTTATCCTAATGAAACTTTTTCCTTTTATTATTTAGTTAGAAATAGTAGGAAATATGGAAGTTATAAAGATGGATTGATATTGGTAGATGGAAAAATAGTAGCAAAAAAAGGAGGAGGTATTTGTCATTTAAGTAATTTGTTATATTATTTATTTTTGATGAGTCCACTTACTGTTGTTGAAAGACACGGACATAAGATTAAGTCATTTCCTAATCCGGATAAATCTTCTTTAGAAGGAATTGATGCAACAATTAGTAGTGGATGGTTAGATTTAAAAGTAAAAAATGAAACCAACAATATATATCAAATAGATATTTCATTTGATGAAAATTATATGTATGGGAAAATATTATCAGATAAAGAATCAACGATTGATTATAAAATAGTTAATGGAAATTTAAATTATATTAAAGAAAATAATAAAATTTATGAATGCGTGGAAGTTATAAGAATTGAGATAGATAAGAAAACAAAAAAAGAAATCAAGAAAGAGAAATTATATGATGAGAAAGTTCTCATTAAATATGAATTGCCAAGCGATGTTAAAGTAGAGGAGATGTGATTTTTATGAAAAAAACAGTAGCAATTTTATTTGGAGGGTGTTCAAGTGAATATGATGTATCACTTGTATCTGCAACTTCCGTAATTAAAAATATCAAAAAAGATAAGTACAATTTATTGATGATTGGAATTACAAGAGATGGGGATTTTTATTTATATAATGGTGATGTAAATAATATTGAAAAAGATGAATGGTTAAATGAAAAAGATACCAAACGAATTACAATTTCAACAAATAGAAGTGATCACGGAATTATAGTTTTAGAAACAAAAGAAATTATTCAAATTGATGTTGCTTTTCCAGTATTGCACGGTCAAAACGGAGAAGATGGAAGATTACAAGGACTATTGGAACTTGCAGGAATAAAATATGTTGGGTGTGATATGACTTCATCTGCGATATGTATGGACAAGTATTTAGCCCACGAAATTGTTTCTTCAAATGGTTATTTATCACCTATATCTTATTTATTTAATGAAAAAGATAGTTACGAGATGATAGAAAATAAAATTTGTAACTTACATTTTCCATTGTTTGTAAAACCTTTGAAAGCAGGATCATCTTTTGGTATTACAAAAATAAAAACAATAAGCGAATTAAAAGAAGCATTAAAAGAAGCATTTAAGTATGATAATAAAGTGATTATAGAAGAAAATGTAGATGGATTTGAAGTTGGATGTGCTGTATTAGGAACAGATAAATTAATAATTGGTGAAGTGGATGAAATAGAGTTAGAAGATGGCTTCTTTGATTATTTTGAAAAATACAATTTGAAAACAAGTAAAATACATTTACCTGCAAGAATTAGTAAAGAAGAAAGAGAAAGAATTAAAGATACTGCTCTTGCTATTTACAAAATATTAGGTTGTAGTGGTTTTGCCAGAGTTGATATGTTTTACACAAAAGATAAAAAAATCGTTTTCAATGAAGTAAATACTATTCCGGGCTGCACATCGCATTCAAGATACCCTAGTATGTTAAAAGAAATTGGTATTCCTTTTGAAGAAGTTATTGATCGTTTAATTGAATTGGGGTGGGATAAATGAAAAATATAACTTTAAAAAAAGAAGATATTGGAAAAGGAGAATTAGTCCTTATTAATCCAGATTATACATTGAAGAGTACAATAAATAATCTAGTATCCTTTGATGAAGAATATAACAATATCAAATTAAATAATATTGCAAATTATTCTTTACACTTAATACTGAATAATATAAATGCTGAAAATAAAATAGTCCCTGTAAGCGGGTATAGAACACTTGAAGAACAAAAAGATATATATAATACATCTTTAAAAGAGAATGGCAGAGAATATACACAAAAATATGTTGCACTACCTAATGCTAGTGAACATCAAACAGGTTTGGCGATAGATCTAGCATTAAATGAGGGAAATATTGATTTTATTTGTCCTAAGTTTCCTTATTATGGTATATGCCAAAATTTTAGAAATATTGCTCCAAAATATGGCTTTATTGAGAGATATAAAGACGAAAAGAAAGCAATCACGAAAATATCAAAAGAAGAGTGGCATTTTCGATATGTTGGTTATCCACATTCAAAAATAATAACAGAAAAAGATATTTGTTTAGAAGAATATATAGATTTTTTGAAAGATTTTATATATCCAAATAAGCCTTTAATTTATGAAGAATATAAGATATTTTTCATTCCTTATAAAGACGAAAGTATTAGTTTAGATGTGGAGGAAAATTATAATATTTCTGGAAACAATGTTGATGGATTTATTTTAACTATCAAAGGAGAAAAATAATGAGTAAAAAAATAAATATTGATATATGGAGATTTATAGTATCGTTCTTAATTGTTGCTATACATATTTCACCATTTGACAAAATTAATCCTGAATTTGATTTCTTCTTTACAAGAATATTAGGAAGAATAGCAGTTCCTTTATTTCTAATGATAACTGGATATTATATATTAGACAGGGCTTTAAAAGATAAACAAGTTTTAGTTGACTATACAAAGAAAATACTAAAAATTTATCTTCTTTGCATATTACTTTATTTACCAATAAATATCTATATGGGTAGTTTTAAGAACATTGATATTATTACAATATTAAAAGATGTTTTTATAAATGGAACATTATATCATTTATGGTATTTCCCAGCACTTATTGTTGGAGTGTGGATTACATATTATTTAGTTAAAAAATTAGGACGAAAAAAGGCTTTAATTGCAACGATATTATTATACATAATAGGTGTGTTTGGAGATAGTTATTATGGCATAACTATTATGAATCAGATTACAAAAAATATATATGAATTTATTTTTAATATTTTTGATTATACAAGAAATGGCTTATTCTATGTACCAATATTTATATGTTTAGGACATATTGTAAAGACAGACACAAGAAAAAACACAAAGCTTAATTTATTGTACGCTTTATTATTCTTTATTCTTATTAGTGCGGAAGGAAGTATTTTACATTATTATAATTTACAAAGACACGATAGTATGTATTTATTTTTACTTCCACTTATGTATTTCTTGTTTTGCTATTTAATGGATCATAGTAAAACATCAAATAAGAAAATAAGAAATATTGCAACATATATTTATATTTTCCACCCACTTTTTATTGTAGGAATTAGGTTTGTTTCTGGCATTATTGGAATGGATAAAATATTTGTTGAAAATAATTTAATACTTTATCTGTTGGTTTGTATAACAACAACAATATTTGCCTTTTTAATAGAAAAAATAAAGGAAGTAGTAAAAAATGAAAGAAAATAATTTGTTAAAAGACAGAGCGTGGATTGAAATTGATTTAGATAATTTAGTAAATAATATAAGTGAAATAAAAAAAATAATTTCTCCAAAGACAAAGATAATGGCAGTTGTAAAAGCAAATGCTTATGGACACGGAGCATTATTGATAGCAAGAAAATTATCAGAAATTGGTATAACTGATTTTGCAGTAGCCACATTAGAAGAAGGTATATATTTAAGAAAAAATAATATACAAGGAAATATTTTGATATTAGGTTTTACTAATTTTGATGATTTAGAATATGTTATAAAATATGATTTAATTCAAACTATTATAGATTATGATTATTCTGAAAGGATAAAAGAATTAAATCTTGATGAAAAGTTAAAATGCCATATAAAAATAAATACTGGTATGAATAGATTAGGAGAAAAATATAATCATTTAGATAAATTATATAAGATTTACGAAAATGAAAAATTAAATATTTTAGGAACATTTAGTCATTTATGCGTTGCAGATTCTAACACAAAAGAAAATATTGATTTTACTAACCGACAAATAGAATTATTTAATGAAACTATAAAAAGAATTAAAACAAAAGGATATGATACTGGAAAAGTGCATTTACAGAGTAGTTATGGTGTAATAAATTATACTGGATTAGACTATGATTATGTGCGAGTTGGTATTCTTATGTATGGAATAAATAGTTCATACGAGTCATATCAATTAACACATTTGAACTTAAAACCTGTTTTGTCATTGAAAGCCAAAATTACAAGTGTAAAAGAAATAAATAAAAACGATTCTGTTAGTTATGGAAGAACATACATTGCAACAGAAAATAGAAAAATTGCCTCTGTATCAATAGGATATGCAGATGGAATACCGAGAAATTTATCTAACCAAAATATGCAAGTCAAAATAAATGAAAGTTATGGTACTGTAATAGGTAGAATTTGTATGGATCAATTACTAATTGATATTTCTGATATATCAAATGTAAAAGTTGGAGATATTATAACAATTATAGGAGAAGATAAGAATATTACTGCTGAACAAGTCGCTGATAAAGCAGATACTATTACAAATGAATTGCTATGCAGACTTGGAGATAGACTAGCAAGAATTATTGTCTGATTTTTTGGAAAAAATTTATAATTATTGTATAATAATAGAGAGGAGGGGTATGTTATGCACAGAATAGAAGCATATATAAGATTAGGTTTAATTTTTGTTGTTATCATAAGTATTTTATATTTACCAATATTATTTAAGTTGAAGAAAAAAGGGATAAGTCCAACAAGACAAGTGAGTTATATAGGTCTAGTTTGTTCTATATTTCTCATAGTATTTGCAACAATGTTATTTATGCTGATTTCATTTGATTCGACACATACATTAAATATTATTCCTTTTAATTGGAATGAAATTGGACTATATCAGTTTGTTGTTGAGAAAATTCCAAATATCCTATTATTTATTCCGTTTGGCTTTTTTGTTCCAGCAGTTTATAAAAGTAAACGAAATATATGGAAGACTATGCTTATTGTATTTTTAACAACTTTTGGAATAGAGTTTTTACAGTATTTTATGGGTAGATCGGCAGATATAGATGATGTTATTACTAACTTTCTAGGAGGTCTTATAGGATATATTTTATTCTTGGCTTTTAATAAACTTCTTAAAAATACAAATTTCTGGAAAAAATTTATTAAAAATGAGATATAAATACGAATGTATAAATAAAAAGATCATTCATAAACGAATGGTCTTTTTATCATCTAAATTATCTAATTTGAATAATTCGGAGTTATAGAAATCTTTAATTTCGATTTTTAGAGTTTTACAAATTTTATAAATAACAAATGAACTAGGATTCGCAACCTTTTCTGATACCATATCTTGTAAAGTAGTAGTAGGAACTGATTTAACAAGATATCCATTTAAAATTATTCATAATGAATTAGGAATTAAAAAATGTAGATTCTATGATTTAAGAGGAAGTTATGCAACAAAGATATTAACAAATGGAATTGAAATAAGAGATGTTGCAGATATACTTGGACATAGAAATGTAGAAACAACAGAAAATTATTATATTTCAAGTACAGAAAAATCTAAACGATTAGCAACTGATGTTTTTGATAAGATAACAAAATCTGAAATTATAGAAGAAATTATTAAATATAAATAATTGGATAGATTCATTGATAAAAACAAATATTTATAGTATAATGAATGTGCAAAAATACAAAACGCACATTGGTAAATATATGATATAGATAGTATAATGACCGTAGTAAATGAATGCAAACATTGTTTGCGATTTGTTTGCAAGAGAGAAATATTTATAATAACAAAAATACTATAAATATTATAAATATTATAAATATAATAGGTTACCAAAACGATAAAACCTTGAAATATCAATAATATTATAAATATTATAAGTATTATAAATATGGGAGTTTCTACAACATGTGGCAGTGGTAAGAAGTACAAACAGTGTTGTGGCAAATAGCCCATAAAATAAGGGATTGTGAGATTTAATAGGACTAAAAAAAGGTTGAAAAAACCTCAAATGTTTGGAATTTGTTTGTAAAAATTACATAATGTTTGTAGAATAGTCCTCAAATTTTTATAGAATTAGAAAAATAATTAATACAAAAAATGGAAAGGTATATCAATATTAGTTTGTTATTGTATCTATTAATGGTAAAAGAAAATGATTTTACTGGTAAAACAGTTATACCATTTTTTACATCAGCATCAAACACTCTTGGAAATAGTTGTGAAATTTTAGAAAATATTGTAGAAGGTGGTAAGTGACAAGATGGAAAAAATTTTCATCTAGCGTAACAACTGATAAGTTTAAAAATAGGACAGATAGTTTAAAGTAATTAATAATAAAAGATAGGAGGAAATGATATGAATGTAGTTGGAACAATGTTTTTTAAAAATGGTAGTTTATTAATTGATAAGCCTAAAAAAAGGCCAACATATCAAATGATAGGAGGAAAAGTTGAGCCTGGAGAAACACCATTGCAGGCCGCTATAAGAGAATGTCATGAAGAATTGGGTAATGATGCTTTATTTGATGAAAATGCCTTGGAATTAGTAATGGAATTCGATGAGATAGCCACTAGTGATGGGGTTACACCAATTCACTTTTATGTTTTTCAATATAACGGTATCCTTAATGGCGAGTTAACAACATCCGTTGAAATAGAAAAATTCTTATGGTATCAATCAAAAAATGGGGATGAAATTTTATCAAATACTTTAAAACATAAAGTTGTACCATATTGTTTAGAAAAAAAGTTAATTAAGTAAAAAATAATAAAGGTTGGTTGAAAGAGTAAATGCAAACAATGTTTGTAAATCACAAAAAAAAATAATACTAATAGTACCAATAATACCATAAATAAAAACTGTTATTAGTCTAGTAAATAAAGTAATAACAATAGTTATGATAATATAATAAATACTATAAATACTAGAAAATATAGTTCATGTGGTTCGGGCAAAAAGTATAAACAATGTTGTGGCAAGTAAGATAAAATAAGGAAAAACTTAAAATTTAAAAACTAGTAAGTTGGTTCGAGTTTTATAACTTGTCCACGTAATGTGGTGAAAACATAAGTAAAATAAGGATATAGACAACGTTTTAAATGTGGACATCCTTTTTTCTATAATAAATGGTATAATATATGTAGGAGTTGATAGTATGCTTTATTTAAAGAAAATAAATTTTGAAGATGTTGAGGAAGAATATAAAGCAATAAAGTCCATGCCAGCACAAGAAAATGGATTTGAAAATAAATATCATGATGTTACAAAAGAAGAATTTATAAATGAAGTAATTCCTAAACTGTTAAAAAATTCTGAAGGGTTAGATTTACCTGATGGATATGTCCCAGATACGTACTTCTTTTTGTGGGATGATGATAAGATAGTCGGATTATTCAAAATAAGACATTATTTAAATGATTTTTTAAGAAAAGGTGCAGGCCATATAGGATATGGAATATTACCTGAATATAGAGGAAAAGGTTATGCTAAAAAAGGATTAGTTTTAGCAATTGAAAAATGTAAAGAAATTATTAAAGAAAACGAAATATATTTATCTGTTCATAAAGATAACCCCGCTTCGTTAAGAGTACAATTAGAGTGTGGAGCTTTTATAGTTGGAGAAACTGAAGAAGAATATTTAACTAGAATAAAATTGAAGTATAATAATATTACTTTTGGATTTAGGGACTTAAGAAGAGATGATTGGAAAAGAATTACTGAAAAAGAAGTAATAGTTGAAGATGAAAAAAATGATTTTTTTGAAGGAAAAGTATGCTTTTTAGATATGCAAAAAGTTAAATCTCCTTTATCAGTAGACTCACCAGTTGGTAAAGTTACTATAGCAGATAATAACTATAAGAATTTGATATTCGCCCCTAAAGGAAAAAATTGGTGGCTAACTGTTATGTTTGATGATCAAGATAATTTGATAGAAAGTTATTTTGATATAACTAGAACTAATGATTTTAGTAATCCAAAAAATCCATATTTTGTTGATATGAAATTAGATGTTTGTATACCTAATGGACATGAACCAGCAATAATGGATGAAGATGAATTAAAAGAAGTATATGAACTCGGTTTGATTACAAAAGAAGATTATGAAAATGCATATAATATAGCGAACAAAATTATAAGCACATATAATTCACATAAAGAAGATTATTATGAATTTATATATAATTTATATAATAAATATAGAAATAAAGAATTAGGAAATATTAAAAGTAAGTAATATTTAAAAGTATTGACAGTAATTGTTAATGCTTTTTTTGATGTAAAATGTTTTTAGAAAGAGGAGGAATAAGATATGATAAACATACGTAAAAGAAATAATCTGTATGAATACAGATTTGAAGTAGGAAAGGTTAATGGTAAAAGAAAACAAATATCAAAATCTGGTTTTAAAACAAAAAGAGATGCATATATAGCAGGACAAAGAGCATATGAAGAATTTATTAATGGAGAAAATACAAAAGAGTGTAATATGTTATATTCTGAATATTTAGATTACTGGATGAGGGAGTATTTTGAAATAAATTATAAATATTCTACAGCAAAAAGATATAAAGAATCTTTTGGTAATATTAAAAGAGAGTTAGGTAATTATAAACTATCTGCAATTACTTCATTTTGTTTAAATAAAGCATTATTAAGATTGTATCAAACTTCTACTACAAAAGAAGCATTAAGAAACTATCAAAAAGTAATTAAAAGTTCATTAAGAGACGCTACTTACAATTTTTAGGTAATTTTAACTTGAAAAAAGCGTTTAGATAAGTTTTAGATAAGTTTTTTTGCCCAAATCAGCCTTAAAATTTAAAAAGTGTGTTATAATTTTAAAAAATATGTTACAATATTATTAGGAGGAATTACTATGGAGGATAAAAATATTATTTATAATAAAACAAATGATAATATAACACCAATTGATACATCAGCAAAAGACTTTGCTTTTGAAGCTGATACAGCAAAGGCAAGAAGACAAATGGAAGAAAGAGCTAGAGTTATGAATCAACCAATTGATACATCAGCAAAAAATTTTGCTTTAAAAGCTGAATTAGAAAAAGCGAAAAGAGCATTACTAGAAGAGCAACAAGCTATGTATCAAGATATTGATGTAACACATAAAACTAGATAAAAAATAAATTTATGAATTTAGTCTTTGAATTCTTTTTATTTTGATAACAAATCAAAAGATAATATATGAAAAAATAATTGCTAAATCTATTTTTTTAGATAAGTTATTAAATAAGTTTAAACTGCATTGTCAGAAAATTAGACATAACTTTTTTACAATTTCTGAGTAATTTATTAAAACTTATGAGTAAGAAAGACCAATTTTAAAGCAAGAAATTACAAGGCTGTTTTAATGGTTTACCATGTGGTTCGGGTCGAAAATATAAACAATGCTGTGGAAAGTAAGATAGAATAAGGGAAAACTTAAAATTACAAAAGTATTAAGTTGGTTCGAATTTTATAACATGTCCACATGAAACTGAGAAATCCTAGATAAAATAAGTATGTGGACAAAAAATAATTTGTGGACAATTAAAATTTATGATATAATATGTTGCAAAGCAGTGACGAAGGAATATTAATTAGTTAAGCATAAAAGTGAGCTTGGTATAGTGTGAACAAGTTATGATACTATTTAATTCCTACCTTCAGAGTGAAATGAAAACATTTCCGGTGAATAGCCGTTATCAAAATTAAGTAAAATAAAGGATGGCACCGTGCTTTTGCGCTCCTTAAGTGCTATCCTTTTTTGTTTAAAGAAAGGGTGAATAAAATGAGATTAAGTAGGTTAAATATTAAAAAGATTAATCTAAATGATATTGATAGTAATTACTCTGGTCAAGATATTTTAATGAAACTAGGAGAATTATATCAATTTGAAAGTGGTATTTATGGTTATGGTAATTTATGGACAAAACTAGAAAGAATAGTTGAAAATATCATAATTGAAGAATTAGATAAGGCAGGATGTATTCAAGTAGAATTTCCAAAACTTCAACCAAGAAAAATATGGGACCAATCTAATAGATGGGATACCTATACAAAAAATGGAGATATAATGTTTACAATAAACAATAATTTAGGTGAATATGGACTTGCTCCAACTGCAGAAGAATGTGCTACTTTATTTGGTGCCAATAGATTATCTTCATACAAAAATTTACCAGCCATTTATTATCAAATTGGTGAAAAATTTAGAAAAGAAATTAGAACTAGAGGATATTTATTTAGGCCAAGAACTTTTGTTATGATGGATGCTTATTCATTTGATAAAACTGAAGAAGATATGCAAAAGACATATGAACTAATGCATCAAGTATATTTAAATATATTTAAAAGACTAGGTATCAAAATTATACCAACTGTTAGTGATAATGGAGTTATAGGTGGTAAAGTAGCAGAAGAATTTCAAGCAATTACTAATTTAGGAGAAGATAAAACTCTTTATGATGAAAAAAATGATATTGGGATTAATAAAGAAGTTTTAGAATTTGATAATAAAGATGAATATCTTAAACAATTAGGAGTAACAGATGTTACTAATTTAAGAGAATATAGTACTGTTGAATTAGGAAATAATTTCCAACTTGGAACAAAATATTCTGATAGCATGGGACTTTTCTATATGGATGAAAATAATAAGAAGAAACCATATTATATGGGATGTTATGGAATTGGTTTAGGGAGAATAATTGCTTGTTTAATAGAAAATAATGTTATTAAAGAAAATGATAAAATTAAAGGTTTTGCATTACCATATGATATAGCCCCTTATAAAGTACAAATAATATATAATGAAAACAATAAAGAAGAAGGAGAAAAACTATATAATTACTTACTACAAAATAGTATTAATGCAATAATTGATGATAGAGAAAATTTAAATATTGGAAATAGAATAAATGATGTTTATGTTTTAGGAACACCCAAAATGATTATATTAGGTACAAAATTTGATGGAACTAATTATGAAGTAGAAGATACAAAAACAAATAAAAAAGAAATTGTTAACATAGATAACATAATAAATATATTAAAATAGTAAGAGGAGACAATTAATATTGTGTCCTTTTTAATAAGATTTAATTTGGTCGAATCGAGCAAATTGCTTGTTTAATAATATAAAAAATAGAATAATGTCTATTATAAATTAACTAAAAATATTTTGAAAAGGAGGATAAAACATGGATAATAAATTCATTGGAAATGAGAAAAATATTTTGTTTTATAATGATGAAGAAGGCAATACAAAAG